>Ga0209902_100112_pt1 | contig 151675 bp, 144 predicted proteins | sample FECB27metaG_FD_188304 | JGI IMG/M metagenome (GOLD analysis project Ga0209902, IMG submission 188304) | Cyanobacterial communities from the Joint Genome Institute, California, USA - FECB-27 (SPAdes) (version 2) | ecosystem: Environmental > Aquatic > Thermal springs > Hot (42-90C) > Microbial...
CTATCGTGGCTGTGAACGCTGTGGGCGACATCTGCCACCCCGATACACGCCAGATCCTTGCCGGAGCCCGACGGGAGGAGGGGCAGGGCTTCCGGGACACCATGGCAGCGATCATGGGCGGCTACCGCGTCGTTACCTCAACCGGCAGCAACACCACGATCGGGGCCGTTGCCACCAATGTGCCCTTCAACAAAGCCGAGATGAACAAGATCGCCCAGATGGCACACGATGGTTTCGCCCGCAGCATCAACCCAGTGCATACGATGTCAGATGGCGACACGATTTTCGCGTTGTCCACGGGCAAAGCCTCATCGGTCCGCGCTGATGTTTCGGCGATTGGAGCGATCGCCGCCACGGTGATTGCCCAAGCTGTGGCCCGCGCGGTGATCCAAGCCGAGAGTCTGACAGAGCACCAGCTTCCAGCCCACAGGGATTACGTGAAAGGTTGAACGCTTGACCTGTCTGAATGGGCGGGGAGGGAAGCCTATCAGCGCTCCTCACGAGGCTCGCTTCTCCGCCCGATGGGTGGTGATCCGTCGATAGCCGGCCCGCTTTGCCACTGACCCTGGCAAAGCGGATCGCGCCGGAGGCGTCTGCTTCCCTAAGCGACGACACAGCGCCCCCTCTCCTTGGCACGGCTGAGCCGTTTGGAGCCAGGTCACAGACACAGCCGGGCCATCGTCCTCAAAAGCTGGGGACCAGCCAGTCCTTGAGTTTGCTGAACTTGAGATGGTCGGCCACTGACGTGCGCGCCTTCGCACTCGTTTGGATGGCGTCCAACCTGGACCTCACATCCGCTACTGCCGGCATGTCAGCCTGCCGCCCAACGGCTAGAGCGCCTTCCAGAACCGCGAGACGGCTCCGGAAGCCTTTCCGATGTCTCAGGTGTTGAGTGATGTAGACCTCCCGCTCCCATTCCACCTTTGCGGAGTCAGCGCAGGCCAAGCGGGTCACAAACAGCATGAGCTGTTGCCGCTCCTCATCACTGGCTTCATCGTTCAGGAGCATCGCCAGGCGGCAGATTGGCCGCGAAAAGCAATCGGGCATGGTCTCGACGGTTCGGACCGGCTGGTACGGGAAGCCGGCTGCGACGATGGCCGCCTCGTTGATACAGGTTCCACCATCCCTGCCGGGGAAGGCATGCGAACCTTGTTTCAGCTTCCAATTCAGGATGTGATCGAATTCATCCATGGTGGCCATCCCCAGGGCGTTCACGCCGCAGGATGGTGATCCCCTGACCAGCCATCTGTCAATCGTGTGCTAGCCGGTCAGGGCCTGTGGCCGGGCAACCTGGGACCAAGCACCCGGAAAGGTGCCGAACGGCGTTCGCGACAGGCGAGGAGGCTAGTCCGAACCCGGAAGGGAGTTTGGCAGGACCAATCCCGCCTTTCGAGCCCGATCGAGTTGCTTCCTGACCGAGGAGGCTGACCATGTGAAGCCGCCGCGTGGGGTTCGCTCCCTCATGCGCTCCAATTGTGCCCCGATGCTTCGCAGCGAGAGGCTTGGGTCGGTCATGGCGATGCCGGCGATCAGCGTCATGAGCCGGTCCTCCGGGTTTTTGCGTGGGGCAGGGCGGAGGAGGGCAGGGGCGGCCATGTGCTGCGCCACGAGCTTGCCAACGGCGCGTCGCAGCCGAGCCACAGTCCACGCTTGCCCGCTGTCGGCTAGCACGCGTACAACATCCTCCCACGGGTGCTGCGGCCGCATGCGGCGCACCGTCGGCATCCACCGATCAGCGCTGGCAATCAGATCGTCCACGTAGACCTTCTCTCGGGCGAGGGCGATCTTCCGGATGGCCTCCGGCCGGCGTTCGCGCATGCCCGGATTCCCTGGTTTTTTACCTCTGGCCTTGGCGGCCTTGATGCCAGCCTTAGTGCGCTCGGAGATGAGCGAGCGCTCCAGCTGCGCGACTGCACCAAGCACCTGCAAGGAAAATATACCTTGAGGCGTGGAGGTATCGATGGGGTCACGCAAAGACCGGAAATGCGCCTTCCTGGCCTCTAGGGTTTCGATCACCTCCAGGAGGTGGCTCACCGAGCGGGCCAGACGGTCGAGGCGTACCACGACGAGGACCTCCCCAGGCTTGATCTCACGGATGAGCCGCGCCAGCACCGGACGGGCGCGGCTTGCGCCGGAACCGTGCTCCTGACGGATCTCGGCACAACCGGCAGCGCGCAGTTCGTCGAGCTGAGCATCGTGCGCCTGATCCTCGGTGGAGACACGCGCGTAACCGATGAGGCGAGCTTGCGAGAGGGGAGGGGCCATCAACAGTTTCCAGAGCCATTTTCAGGCCGTTTGTACACTTTCGCTTGTTGTGAGCAACTGATCGTTTGCAGACGTATCTCGAGCCAGTTTGTTAACTGCCTAGGTAGGGGAGGGCTTTCCTAAGTTCTTTGAAAATGGCTTAAAACAAGAGTTTCTACAGCCACCTTGCGCCGTCATTGAGTGCGGAAGCTTCACTCGAAAGGCTCGCCAACATGACGGCCCAGACTTCTGGGCGCTTCGCTATGCAGAGTGCTGACCAACCTCAGTTCTCAACGTATCAAATCCTCGCTTTACTTCCTTAGGCTAAGCTATAGCTGCCTCCATCAATGACTTAGCTTAAGGATACAAGCGTGGCTTCCGGGTAAGCGGGGCAGATTGGGGGGCAGGGATTCCGCCAAACGGACATTCGTGATTCAATCCAGGCATGAGCGCGCCCGGTGGTTCCGCCAAGCCCCTGTCTCAGAAGGCGCTGCGCCTGCTGGTCTCCGATTTGGCCGGCAAGATCGATCGACTGGAGCACGAGGTCGTGCAACTGCGCCTCGAGAACCAGGCTTTGAGGGATGAGATCGCCCGGCTCAAGAACCTGCCGCCGCGCCCGCCGTTCAAACCCTCCGGTATGGACCAAGCCACCCAGCCACGCCCTGCCGGATCGAGCCGGCGCCCAGGCCGCGGCGCCAAACGGGATCGGGTGACCCGTGAGGTGGCGCTCCGGGTCGAGGTTCTGCCCGGATTGCGCTTCAAAGGCCAAAAGATAGTTATCCGGAGATCTGGCGGCCTGATCCCGAAGCGTGGTCAGGTCACTCCTGCCCCTTTGAGCGCTTCATGTGCCACGAATTGATCAGCACGGCGCCCCATCCCAGCACCACCACGACAATTGGGGTTACCACAAAGGCCAGGAGCGAAGTGCTGCTCATACTGCTGTCCTGTCGATACAAACGCCACAACGTAGGCCATTCCCGCGTAGGAACCATCCCAAGCATGCAGCCTGCACCACTACCTAGAATTTGGGCCAACTCGGGGAAGGCTGTACAGACCTATTTGATGCTCCATACCGCACGGCAAGGTCATTGCATGGATTGAACACGGATGCCCGTCCGGAGGAAATACCGCCCCCCAATCTGCCCCAGTTACGTTACAGAGTAACTGGGGCAGATTGGGGGGCGACCCACCTTAGGCTTGGGTCACAAGAGCCGCGAGCGGTGGGATCCTCGGCTGATCCCCATGCAGGCCGAGCCGGTCGCCGAGATAGTCAAAGAACGACAGCCGGAGCTTGCGGCAGGTCTTTGAAAGCCCCAGCATCACATCCCGTGCGACACGGCCATTCACGCTCATCGTGCCGCCGGAGACCTTGCGCTTGATCACCCAAGCCCGCAGGTCGTTCTCGGAGGCGTTGGTGTGCAGCGGGATCTCGGGACGCTCGAGGACCTGTAGTAATTCGCTCTTCCTCCGCGCCAGGCGAGCCAGCAATTCGTCGAGTTCCTTGTAGCCCGTATGCTGGCCAAAGATGCGGTTGAACTGGCGCCGGAAGGACGCCTCAGCGCCCGGTGTGGGGCTTAACTTCCACAGCTTCAGACCACGGTAAAAGCACCAAACGGTCTTCCGGACCAATTCCACTGCCTGGGCCTGCTTGGGCGAGGCCGGCATCAGCTTCTGCAGATGCCGCTCGGCATGAATCCAGCACAGGGCGTGTGTGGCAACCCGGAACTGCCCGGCATCGTCGGAGACCACGACCGTGTTTGCCATCAGCCCGTGATGCCGGATCGCACCCCAGGTGGCGGCTTCGTTCAGCGTCTGCAGCAGGGGCCGGTCGAAGATGTTGATCGAGCACCGCGCAAGATGCTCCAGCCATTCCAGATCCGAGCTGAACACTTGGCCCTGAAGCTTCGTCAATCGGGCGATCACGGCAGCCTCGACCGGCTGCCGGCGCAGATAATCCAGCGCGGCCTCGTTGACGACATACTCGTTGCAGCCAGCCCGCAGCAGCGACAGGAAGTTCAAGCGCGATTTCGACCGGCCGGTGCGGAAGACGCAAAAGCGCTCGCCGCCGATCTGCGTCGTGACCCCAGGACGGCGGGCATGGCGTGCGCCGGTATCGTCGACGGTGATGTACGGCGAGGAGGTTAGGCCGGCCTGCAGGATCGCGCGGTCCTCCTGTTCGAACGGCTCCAGATCTGAGGTGAGCAGACGCACCACCTCCCGCTTCGAGATCGACAGGCCGATGCCGTTCAGCAGATCGGTGAGGCGCTCGGTGGTCACCTGGCCTTGCGTGTGCAGAGCCAGGCAGAACCGCCGCACGCCGGGCCCATACCCGCCTGCGATCCCTTCCGGCAACGGCGCGATGAGGGTCTGGCCCTCGGGCGTCACCCAGCGTTCCCGCTTGTAGCGCACCACCTCGGCGACCAGCACCAGATCCCGGTGTACCACCGTCTTGTAGCCTTTGAAGCGCGAGCCGGCTGGCACCTCGACCTGCAACGTCACCTCGCGGGTGACCCGATCCCGTTTGGCGCCGCGGCCTGGGCGGCCCGGACTGTTGGGCTGCGGCTGAGTGGCTTTCTCCATGCCAGAGGATTTGAACGGCGGGCGCGGCGGCAGGTGCTTGAGCCGGGCAATCTCGTCCTTCAGGGCCTGATTGTCGAGGCGCAGGCTGCTGTTGTCGAGGCGCAGCCGCTCGACCTCGTGCTCCAGCCGATCAATCTTACCGGCCAGATCCGAGACCAGCTGGCGCAGGGCCGTCGAGGACAGAGGCTTGCTGGACCTACCGGGCGGCGATGTCATGCCTGGATTGAATCATGAATGCCCGGTTGGAGGAATCCCTCGCCCCCTAAAATGCCCCAGTTACACCGGGGCAGTTTGGCGGCATGCCTCAGGCTGACTGGATGAGGAGAGTGGCGAGAGGTAGGATATTCGGCTGATCCGTGTTCAGTCTGAGCCGGTCCCTGAAATAGGTGAAGAACGACAGCCCGCGCTCGCGGTAGGTCTTCAGCATCACATTGCGCCCCAGGTGGGCCAGCAAAACGTCGAACGCTTTGGAGCCTGTGCGCTGGCCAAAGAGTGGGTTGAACTGTCGCCCGACCGCTCATTCGAGCAACCGACTGTCCTGAGCTGCCGTCAAGCCACTTGTTGCCGCAATTTCCTGCAAATGGCAGTCTCGACCCGTTACACACACCGTAAGAGCCCTTTCACCCAACACCCGAAAGCCGCCTATGATCTCCATGCTCAGATGGTCACATCTGTCTGTCTTGGCTCTCATAGCCGCTGCCCTGATCGGTCAGGTCGCGGAGGCTGCGCCCGGATATCCGAAGCACGAAACTCCCATTCCGTCAGCAACGATGACCCTAATGAAAGGGAATAACACCTCTCCCACTGAGCCCATGCTGATCCGCATCTACAAGAAGGAAGCGGTACTGGAAGTCTGGAAGCGCAGCACCAGCGGCCGGTATGTTCGTCTCAAAACGTTCCCCATCTGTCGCTGGTCAGGCCAACTGGGTCCCAAGCGCAAGGAAGGTGACCGGCAGACACCGGAAGGCTTCTATGCCGTCACGGCCTCCCAGATGAACCCGAAGTCCAAGCACTATCTCTCCTTCGACACCGGGTTTCCCAATGCCTACGACCGGGCTCATGGGAGCACCGGGTCCGCCTTGATGGTTCACGGAACCTGCTCCTCCGCCGGCTGCTTTGCCATGACGGATGCAGGAATGGCGGAGATTTACGCCCTGATGAGGGAGGCGTTCAGGGGAGGGCAGAAGGCCGTTCAGCTGCAAGCGTACCCGTTTCGCATGACGGCTGAAAACCTCGTCCGGCACCGCCTAGATCCGAACATCGCGTTCTGGCGTCAGCTGAAGGAAGGTTCGGATCGCTTCGAGGCAACCGGGGACGAGCTCGTCGTGAGCGTCTCGGCGGGGCGATATACGTTCCAGCCGGCCAAGAGCCTGGAGACGGAAACACAGGTGCTGGCCTACCGGGCCATGGAAGACGATCACATGGCGGTGTTGCTGGAGGAGGGCAGGGCGGCCATCCGGACCACCTATGCCGATGGCGGGCAACACCCATCCTTCACCGCTCTGTGGCGCCGCGGTGGCTCATTGGGCGAGGTGAGCCGTCCCGAGGCTCTGGCCTATGCCGGGCTGGAGCGTGTGATCAGGCCGGCCCGGGCAACACCGCTGACGTGTCTTGGGACAGGCACCTGCGCACCCACAGCTCACGAGGCGAAGGCCGTCTCTCCTCCTCCAGATACGGGACAACGACTCCAGCCGATCGCGCTGCTGGACGGCCCTTCCATGTGGGTGCAAGAGTTGCCATCGCTGTTCACGTCCGCCCCGGTCGGTGCCGCAACGATGAGCCTCCCCCATGACCAGCCGGTGATCTTGGGAGCACAGCAAATCGTGCCTGCTCGCTTGGCAATGCAGCGTTAGCCGCCGTTGGCGCCGTCGAGAGGGCTTCTACCAGGTCCTGGAGGAGGCGCTTGGCATCGCCCACAACGACATCGCCCGGCTCATCCTCGCCCGCGAGCTGATGGGCCGGATGACAATCTCAGTTGTGCTCAGCCGCACAGTCGCTCCCGCCCGGCTCGCGTATTAGCAAGTCAGCGACTACCCGATGGGAGAACGACCATGGCCTCTTCTGCTCAACTATCCGCCTCCGCAGCAGACACACCGTCATTTGGAACGGCTCTCATGCGGTTTGCCATCGCCTTCCCGCTGATGACCGCAGCCATGGTGCTCGTGAGCGCGATCCCTGGATGATGAAACGCGTAGGATGCCCTTGCGGTCGCAAGCAAAGCAGCAGCACGGTGCTGGCTCACTGGACCTGAGCTTGATAGCACCTCTGACTTTCAATCAGAGGCTCCTAGGTTCGAGTCCCAGCGCGCTCACCAACAATATCAAAGGGTTACTGGCATCCGCCCTTTGAGTAGCTTTCTCACAGGTAGCCAATAGGGAGCCAGATGATGGAGCAGGAGCGGTCGGGTCGTGTCCCACTTCGTCCTGGGTCTTAAAACCGAGAATGATGAAGTGAGTCGTTTTACGCTTGCCCTTCGTCTGGCTCCTAGCATGTCCGCAGTGCTGTCACAGAATGGCTCATGAGCCATGAAGGTCTGGTAATACCACAAGGCGGAAGTAGGTCGAGTGTCTGGGCAAATCGGAAAGACCGGACGTTCCTGACAGACGCGAGAGTTCTGGCCTGACCTGAAGCCCTCCATCATGCCCTAGCGATGCGGTAGGCGCTACTCAGGATGTCGAACACGTCCATGAGCCGGGCGACGTACGGGTCGTGAGCCACGAAGTCGGCATCCTCGTGCTCGCGGTTCCATTGTTTTTCCACCGCATCGATGAGCCTGTTCAGACGGCGATGATGAAGCCCCAGTCCTTTCTGGACCGGGTCCGCGATGACGCCTGCAAACGCGGATGCAATGGACGTGGCAGCCAGGAGCCCCCCGGTCACGCCCCCGACCAGCACGGGGGAGACCGCTGCTGGGAACAGGCCGTACCAAAGGCCACCGGCTCCTGCCCCGAGCGGGAAAGAAGCCACGGCCGCGTTCTTGGCCAAGGCGGCCGCCAGCGCGGGACCAAGGGACATCACGCCCGGCGTGACCTGCTGCATGGTGATCGCGCCCGCTCCGAGCGTCATCAGGGATGTGGCGATCTCCGCGGCTGCGACCCGGGTTCCGGCGTAGGTCTCCAGGGTCTCCTCCAAACATTCGCGGAAGACGGCATCATCCCCTTTCCTGCCAATCGTCCCGAGAGCCGTATGCAGCCGCCCCTGAAGCTCCGGGGCGGACAGGATGGCCTCCGCCAGGGCATCTCGGTGGGACACACGATCACCTTGCCGAAACGGCAGCTCGAGGAGTTCGGTGATGACAAGCCACTCGATCTCATTTCCAACCTCGGTGTCGAACACCAGCTTGCGCGATCCGAGAAACTCCGACACCCGGTCAGCCCCGGCCGCCTTTGCCCCTGCCGCCGCGAGCTTCGCCGCCAGTTGGGGAACGGCAAGGGCGATGTTGGCAGGGGGCTTCAGCATGTCCCATCCGATCGCCTTGCGATGCATGGAAGGGGAGCCGGAGAACGAGAAATGGCGGTCAACGAACGCGTCCACCATCTCTCGGCGGCTCTGGAAATACCGGCGTGCGCCCTTGGCGACGATGCGGTTGGCATCCTCGCGCGTCAGCAGGGTGTCGGTGCCTGACTGGCTGTCTGGTGCGTCCGTCATGACTCCGATCACCTCCTTCATTGGCCACGAGATAGTGTGGTCGACATGACCTTGCCAGCAGCGCTGTTCAGCTTTGCCAGTGAACCCTGAGGCTCTCGTCACCCGAACTCTAGCGAGCCGAAAGGCCGCTGGCGCTGTCGACCTTACGGCGTCGCTCGAAAGGCGAGCCAAGCCGGAGATACGCGAACGCCCGTCCGCAGCACAGCTCCGCCTCTAGCGAGATCGTCAGCCGCCGAGCCTTGGGAGCGTGTGAAGGCCGTGGTCCCAATACGGCTCCGGACCGAACCGCGCGACCAGCCAATCGATGAACGCTCGCACCTTCGGCGCGAGTTCGCGCGAACTCGGATAGAGCGCCCAGAGTGTCTGAGTCGAGACGAGAGGGTACTCTGGAAGAGCGGGCACGAGCACGCCGCTTCGGAGCTCGTCGGCGGCGCACCAGGTTGCCATCAACGCGATGCCGAGACCTGCGCAGGCCGCATCACGCACCGCTTCACCGTCGTTGATCCGCAGCGCCGGCGACACTCGCCGTACGATCGGCTTTCCCTCCGCTCCTTGAAACGTCCAGAGATCGAGCGTGCCGACGACGAGGCAGGCGTGCTCGGCGAGGTCGTCGGGTGTCTTTGGTTGCCCACGTCGCCTGAGGTACTCGGGCGACGCGACCAGCACGCGCCGGTCAGGAGCGAGGCGCCGGGCGACGAATGAGGAATCGCCGAGCTCGGCGTAGCGGACCGCCACGTCGAACGCGCCCTCAACGAGGTCGACCACGCTGTCCGAAATACGCAGATCCAGCACGAGGTCAGGGTAGCGGCCGTAGAAATCCGGCAAGCCCGGCACGATGTGCATGCGCGCGAACGAGCCTGGTGCCGCCACCCGAAGCGTACCGCGCGGTGTGGCCTGCTCGCGTCCGAGCGCCGCACGCGCGGCCTCGGCGGCGTCCAGGACGTGCTCGGCATGCGGCAGGAACGCGAGGCCGTCCTCAGTCAGGGTCGCCTGCCGCGTCGTCCGGTGCAGGAGCCGCGCGCCGAGCCCTTTCTCAAACGCCGCGAGCCTGGCACTCGCGCCGGCGGGTGTGACGCTCAGGTCGCGGGCCGCTGCGCTGATGCTCCCCAGGCGGGCGATGCGCACGAACAGCCTCAGGTCCTCGATATCCACGGCTCGGCTTTCAAGATTTCCTTGAAACTGATCCTAATCTCATCCCGCTACCGCCGGCAATCCAGAAAATCTAAATCTGCATACATGTGATCGGCGGCTCGGAACGCTTTGCTGGTTGCACCATCCCTCGAACACGGGCTGTGAGCGCCTCATGGAGAGCAACATGCTTAGAAAACTCCTACTGATCCTGCCCCTATTTGTCCTCCCACACATTGCCCTGGCAAAACAGGGCAGTGGTACAGACCGCGACCAAGTCAGTCGCCAGCTTGATGCAATGATGCGGGACGGCCGCTGGGAGCGGCTGATTGCTGAAGGTCGCGCCAATAAGCAAGCATTCGAGGCGTTCCTTAAGGCACAAGGCCGATCCAGGCAGCCCACATCCGGATACACAGCGTCGGATCCAGCGCGCCGGCGAGTAAGGTATTAAATCATGGAACGTTCGAGACAACATCTATTCAACCACCTCGAATGTCCACGCCGGCACTGCATGCTGTACCTCGTCGCCGCGATAGTCGCCATCCTTAACACCGCGGCCACCGTCAGCACGCTGCTGGCGGTCGATTGAGCAGAACATCGTGCTAAACCATCTGAGGCTCGCGAGATGCCCGAGAGCATATGGTTCGGCGGAACGGTGATCCGCGAAGCCGCATGAACAGAAACTCGATCTTTCAAAACCACGGAGCTATAGCGCACGTGAAGGCCGAGGCTGGAAGAGCGCTCGGCAAGATCGTGGTCGACATCGCAGACCTGCAGGCGTGGGGCTGAAGCTACGCTAGAAGGAGTTCTCCCATGAGACCCCCACACTGGGCCTAGCCGGCCTCACGCCACTGACCAATCGACGATTCTGATGGGTTCTATCGACACGATGCGCCTTCATCAATACCCGGATTGCCACCATGTTGTGCCCCAGCATCAGGGATCTTCGATGCCTCATTACATCGGATGCAGGAGATCGTATCGCCTGAACGTTGATCTAAGCAGGAGTTTATTATGAATCGTCGTGAGTTTTTTGCCCTCGCTACGGCTGCAGCCGTTCCGATCCCCCAGGGTATGTCCGCCGCAACAGCTGCAGCGCCTGTTGTCCGCACACAGGCGCCCGGGTTCCATCGCATGGACCTCAACGGTATTGAGATCACTGCCCTATCGGATGGTACGATTGCCGTACCACTTGCACAGATCTACGGAAACACAACGCCGGAGCAGGTAAATCGCCAACTCGGCGAAGTTTTCCTGAAATCTCCAACCGAGACTAGCGTGAATGCCTACCTCGTCAATACGGGTGAGAGATTGGTGCTCATCGACGCTGGAACAGGCTCTTTGCTCGGAGAAACTTTGGGGAAGCTAGTGTCGGCCCTTAGCGCCGCGGGATATAGGCCAGAGCAAGTCGACGCAGTCATTCTCACTCATATTCATTCGGATCATTCCGGTGGACTGGTGTCGAACGGACGTATTGTGTTCCCGAACGCCACCCTTCACATCAACCAGCGCGAATTCGACTTCTGGCTTGGTAAAGATCAGCTGGCGAAAGCGCCAGAGGGCCTCAAGAAATACTTCCAGGAAGCGACAGCAACGATCGGCCCGTATCATGCTGCTGGACGTGTGAAAACTTTTGCGGCCAACGCCGATCCTCTGCATGAGTTCGGCTCTCTCTGGTTACCAGGGCATACGCCGGGCCATAGCGCAATTGTCGTTCAACGTGGTGGCGCTAAGATTGTATTCTGGGGAGACATTACGCACGGTGACGTCATACAGTTTGACGATGCGAAGGTGACGATTGAGTTCGATGTCGATCCTGCTCAAGCTGTCGAGACGCGTGCCAAGGCATTTGCTGACGCGGCTTCGGGGCGGTACTGGGTTGCAGGCGCGCATATCGCTTTTCCCGGAGTCGGACATGTTCGAGCTGATAATGTGGGCTATGACTGGGTACCATTGAACTTCAGCGCGAAGGGTATGCTCGGAGCGGATAGCTAAACGCAGTTGCTTGGAAGCGAGCATCTAGGCTGACATTGCCATGTCCAAGATTGTACGTTTCTGATGAGAAGCCAATCAAGGAGTCTATCAATGAATACCTCGGGTTACACGGCAGTGTCAGCGGGGGCAGGGTGCCTATGAGCCTTGATCACGAGCTCCTTCTCACCTTGGATGTGCTGCTTCAGGAGAAAAACGTCACGCGGGCTGCCGCGCGTCTCGGCGTCAGTCAGTCAACGCTGTCCGCTCGCCTTACTCGGCTGCGGAGATTACTCTCTGACCCACTCTTTGTCACAGCTGACACAGGCCGGGGCGTAGTGCCAACGCCTCGGGCGCTCGATCTGCAGGCGGACCTTTCTGATCTCCTGGAGCGTCTAGATCGTATGGTTGTCGGCAAGCCACCTTTTGATCCAGCAACAACGCAACGCACGTTTGTTGTTGCTATCCATGAAATTCCGGCCGTGATTCTCTCGCCTTCACTGATTTCCGGACTGGCCTTGGCCGCTCCAGGTGCACGGATCGCGTTCGTTCATCCATCAAAGTTCACCTTGGAGAAACTAGAGGCTGGTGAAATCGACATCCTTGTTTCGGGGTCTGATGATGAGGCTGGCAGCCTGATCAAGCGACCACTTTTCGAGGATGACTTTCTAACAGCTCAGCGTAAGGGACATCCACGAGGAACAGGAATACTCGGGCTTGAGGAGTATTGCGCTCTAGATCATCTAATCGTCTCGACTGAAGGAGGCGCTTTTACCGGCTTCGTAGATCAACAACTCGCAAAGTTGGGACTCACCCGACGTGTCTCCGTATCAATCCAGCATTATGCCTTAGCTCCTACAATTTTAGCGAACAGCAATTGTGTTTGCACGCTGCCTCGGCGCTTCCTCATGCAGTTCTCTTATGCGCTGGATTTTCAGGAGCCGCCTCCCGAACTCAATCGGGCACAGCTGTCGGCTCTGTGGCACCGTCGCAGTCAGGAAGATGCAGGACATGTTTGGCTCCGAGACATTCTATATAAAGCAGCCGCCGAAATTCCGCTCCCGCAAGAAACCTTACTAAAGCACCTTGAGACTTAAGTTCTTCCTATTGCGTTCGACAGAGTATCAACAAGTGCAGATCAGGCTTGGAGAGAGTTCCAATGTTCGAGAGAGAGCCAGCCATCACGCATTGCGAGCGGTTTCATGTGCCTGCTTTCGTTGTAGATCAGATCGAGCGACGCATCATGCGATCCTATGTCCAGCTCATCTTCGAAGCTCAAGGTACTGATCTTGTCTGGACAGTGACAGTCGAGCAGTTTGGCACGTTGGAAGTTAGCCTGACGGAACTACAGCGTGATGGAAATTCATTGAGTGTTCCACCCTTCTGGCTGAATGCTTTCTCCTCCGACGACCGATCATCTATCGACAGCCTTGGTGTCTTCGAATTCAACAACACCGAAATGAAGTTGGTGGTGAAACTGATCGTCGGTTCATTGTGAATGAGGTCAAGCGTCCAAAGCTCATCACGATCGATACCTCTGTCGTGGCGATTGCGACGGTGACACCCTCGGCCCGCTCCATTTCTTGAGATCCTGCCAGTCCCTCAGTTGCGGCACGCGCGCCGCTCCTGGACTAAACGTACACTCCTCGCTTCAGTGAAAGCCTCGTTGAAGTGTTTGTGATCAGCAAGACCGCAGACACCAACAATCTGTCCAGATGCCGGTCGTTGCTAACCGTAGCCGTTCGCATTCGGGATAGAACTGACCCGTGCAGCCGAGCATTACCAGCCTGCATAGCAATACCAGCAGCGGATACGACAATGAGAGATCACACCGAGTTCTATATTGACGGTGCGTGGGTCGCGCCGACCGGCGGCAAGATCACGAGCGTGATCAATCCGGCCACCGAGGAGGCTGCCGGGCGGATCACGCTCGGGTGGGCAACCGATGTGGATCGGGCAGTCAGGGCCGCCCGCGCTGCATTTCCGAGCTACTCCCGCACCAACCGCCAGGAGCGGATTGATCTGCTCTCAAGCATCTTTGAGATCTACTCAAAGCGCCAGGACGATCTTGCCGAGGCGGTTACAGGGGAGATGGGTGCGCCCAGGAGTTTTGCGAAGGGTCTCCAGACCCAGGTTGGCTTCATGCATCTGCAGGCTACCATTGCGGCCCTCAAGGCTTTCGAATTCGAGCGTCCGCAGGGGAACCGCACGATTATTCGCCGGGAGCCGATTGGCGTCGTGGGCATGATCACCCCGTGGAATTGGCCTATCAACCAGGTGGCCGTGAAGGTATTCCCGGCGCTGGCGGCAGGTTGCACCATGGTGCACAAACCCTCCGAGATCGCGCCCTTCAGCGCCCACGTCCTGGCGGAGATCTTGCACGAGGCGGGCGTCCCGAAAGGTGTCTACAATCTTGTTGACGGCGACGGCCCGACGGTCGGCGCTGCGATCGCAATTCACCGCGGCATCGACATGGTGTCGTTCACTGGATCGACGACGGCCGGCGGGCAGCCGACAGTGTCAAGCGGGTGCATCAGGAACTGGGTGGCAAGTCGCACAACATCATTCTCGACGATGCCAATCTCGCCAAGGCTGTGACGGAGAATATCTACCGGCTGATGCTGAACTCGGGCCAGAGCTGCCATGCGCCCACCCGCATGCTGGTGCCTTTCGAGCGCATGGAAGAGGCCCCGGAGGTCCGGGCAAACCAGAAGGGCTGGAGACGGGCTACTATGTCAAGCCGACGATCTTCGGCGATGTCGATAACCGCATGACGATCGCCCGGGAAGAGATCTTCGGGCCCGTTCTGAGCATCATCGGCTACAAGGATGCCGAGGATGCGATCGCAATCGCGAACGACACCAACTACGGCCTCGCGGCCTATGTGCAGTCGGCCGGCGACGCCCGCGCCCATGAGGTCGCCGAACGTCTGCAAGCAGGCATGGTTTGCATCAACGGGGCAAGCGAAAATCCAGAGGCGCCCTTTGGCGGCTATAAGATGTCCGGCAACGGCCGCGAGTGGGGTGAGATTGGCTTCAGTGAATTTCTGGAAGCGAAAGCCGTCATTCGCGCCCAAGCGGGCTAATCGCTGACTAGCAATCCTTGTGGCCGTGACGGCTCACGCAGCGAGCTTGTAGCCAAACGGACCTGAGGATGTGGTGAGGTAAAGAGTTTGACTGGGCGGCACCATGATGGCTGCAGTGCAATGGTCTCATTGCAGTCGTCGCACCGACTCTCGGACTGCTTAGTCCAAGCTCTTCCCTCATGCGATGCTCGAGGTTTATCCGGGCGCCGCATGGTCCATGCCGACACTCACAAGGACCAACTCAACAGCGCCCTTCCCGAATTCGCGAAGAGCTGAACCGAAGGCCACGCCCTTTGTGGCGCCGGCGTCTGCCCAAAGTCAGAAGAAATGCCATGTCCACTGATCCCACCTATGCACATAGCCACCATCGTCACGGCAACTCGCCGTTCGAGAAGCGCCCAATCCTCACCGGCTTCGCGGTGGGCGTGGGTTCGCTGCTACCGCATGCGGTCCTGCCCCCAGAAGCCTCGCTGGCCTTTGCGGCGCTGCTAATCTCACTGATCGCCGGCATCTACTTCGGCTTCACCGTGGTGAATGGCTCGGGCCGCGACCAGTTCATAGAGTTCAACATCACCGGGCTGTTCGCGGTGGTGGGGCTGCTGGGACTGCTCTGGCTGCCGATCCTGCTGCCGCTGGCCTATTTCGGTCACGCGCTGTGGGACCTCGCGCATCATAACCGAGCCCGGGTATCGCTTGTGGCGATTCCGCAATGGTATGTGCCGTGGTGCATTGTGATCGACGTCATCGTCGGCGCAGGCCTGCTCCTCATCTGGACCCGCGACGGCATTCTCTGAGCCCATCCCAATCATCACTCTGATCAGGGTCACGTGCCGCTCTGATCGCAAGGCGCTGCGCTGATGTCCCCGAGGTGGGCGATGCGCACAAAAAGTCTCGGTTCGTCAATGTCCACGGCTCGACTTTCAAAGTTTCGTTGAAGCTGATCCAAATCTCAGCCCGCTACCGCCGGCAGCGAATAAAATCTAAATCAGCATACACGTGATTGGCGGCCCAAAATGGAGCTGCGAGAACCGCGGGCCGCTGAGCCCTCGTTGCTTCTGACCATAGGAAGGGAAAGTACCATGACCACGACCATGAAAGCCGCCGTTCTCACTCGTTTCGGAGGTCCGGACGCGTTCGAGCTGCGTGAGGTGCCGGTGCCGCCGGTCGGCCCGCGCCAGGTGCGGGTGCGGGTGCATGCGACCGCCGTCAACCCACTCGACTACCAGATCCGGCGCGGCGACTATACGGACTACGTGCCGCTGCCTGCCATCATTGGCCACGACATCTCGGGCGTCGTGGAGGAGGTGGGATCGCACGTCGGCGAGTTCGCGGTTAGCGACGAGGTCTACTACACGCCCAAGATCTTCGGCGCAGCCGGTTCCTACGCCGAGCAGCACGTCGCCGACGTCGAGCTCGTCGGGCGCAAGCCCCGGAACCTCACCCACCTCGAGGCCGCAAGCCTTACGCTCGTGGGCGGCACGGTCTGGGAAGCATTCGTCCAGCGCGCGCAGCTGAAAGTCGGAGAGACGATCCTCATCCATGGCGGAGCGGGTGGCGTTGGCACGATCGCGATCCAGGTCGCCAAGGCGATCGGGGCACGGGTGATCACCACCGCCCGTGCTTTCGACCACGACTTCGTGCGCTCACTCGGCGCCGACGAGGCAATCGACTTCACCACCGAGGACTATGTTGAGGCGGTTGCGCGACTGACCGGGGGAGAAGGCGTCAACGTCGTGTTCGACACCATCGGCGGCGATACGCTCACGAGAAGCCCCCTGACGCTCGCCGCCTTCGGGCGTGTCGTCAGCCTCGTCGATATCGCTCAGCCGCAGAACCTCATAGAGGCCTGGGGCAAGAACGCCGCCTACCACTTCGTGTTCACCCGCCAGAACCGGGGCAAGCTCGACGCGCTCACGAACCTGGTCGAGCGCGGTCTGGTCAAGCCCGTGATCGGCGCGACGCTACCGCTCGCGCGCATGGGCGAGGCCCACGATCTGCTGGAGAACGGAACTGCCCGGGGGTTGCGTGGCAAAGTCGTGATCGACGTATCGGGCGAGGCGGCATCGTTCCCCACTTAGCAGGCTGCTGCCTGACGCATCACGGACGGCCTGTCCTCCGGCCGTCCACCCTCACTTGGAAGAGAACAGATGATCACCGAACTCGCGCTGCTGCGTCTCAAACCTGGTGCCGGCCCCGCGTTCGAGGCCGCTTTTGCCGGCGTCGCTTCGCTCCTTATTGGGGCGGACGGCTACCTGCGGCACCGCCTCGTGCCGACACTCGACGACACCGACGTTTACCTGCTGGAGGTCCATTGGCGCGACCTTGCCGCTCACACCGAGGGCTTCGAGCCGAGCAACGCGCACGCGCACTTTATGGCGCCGCTCGAGCGGATACTCGCCGGCGAACCTACCATAGCGCACGTTCCAGGAGGACAACACCCGTGACGACCGCCCTCTTGCTTCTTCGCCAACGCCGATGGCGGGTTGCAGTCCTTTCGGCCGTGGCTACGCGGCCGTGTTCGCCCCCGAGCGGATGACCGTGGCCGGTACTTCCTGATCGAAGCCTTTAACGGTCACAAGCCGGCGATGCGTGACCAAGTTGCGCTAGCCCAAATGGCGGAGCGTCAATCATATCGTGATAAGATTTGATCCTGCTTAAGGAGAGACCCATGAACCGCAAGTTTGCTAACATCGCCCTAGCCGCCACCTTAGCCGCCGGCCTCTCAGGCGCCGCAGAGGCGCAGAGCATCAAGAACATCGTTCTCGTGCATGGTGCTTTTGCTGACGGATCCGGCTGGCGCGGCGTCTACGACCAACTGACTGCCCGTGGTTACAAGGTCAGCATCGTCCAGAACCCGCTTACCTCTTTCGAAGACGATGTCGCCGCCACGCGCCGCGTGCTGAACCGGCAGGACGGCCCCACCATTCTGGTTGGTCACTCCTACGGTGGCAGCGTCATCACCGAGGCGGGCGCCGACCAGAAGGTGGCCGGCTTAGTCTATGTTGCTGCCTTCGCGCCGGAGGTTGGCCAATCGACTCTCGATCAGTATGCCGAGGTCCCACCGCCGCCGAACTTCAAGCCGGAGGAGCAGCCGGATGGCTTCGCATATCTGAATGGCGCGGCGTTCAAGGCGGGCTTCGCGGCCGACACAACCGACAGCGATGCAGCCTTCCTGCGGGACTCTCAGGTTCCGATCGCGATGGCAGCGCTAAAGGCGAAGGTCTCGACTGCGGCCTGGAAGACCAAGCCCAGCTGGTACGTCGTCGCGACCGAAGATGGAGCGATCGATCCTAAGCTGCTGCGCAGCACCGCCAAGCGCATTGGCGCGCAAACAACCGAAGTCCCGGGTAGCCATGTGGTGTTTCTAACCCAGCCCAAGGCGGTTGCTGATGTCATCGAGCGCGCGGCGCAAGGGGCGCCTGCCGCTTCGGCCCGATAGACCCTGATCGCGTATGCGTCGGCCGGTGCCGGTTCGCTGGCATCGGCCTTTGCTCAGATTTCCGCGACGCAATTAGGCGCTAGCAAGGGTTCATTCGAAGGCACACGGCAAACATAGGCGGGTATCGCTCAGTGAGGGCTTTGCGAAGGTTGTAAGTCGCCCAGAACTGTCGGGATCAGCTCAGAAACGGTAGGGTGGATGGGAACAGCCCGTTGCAGGGTGGGATAGTCCGCACCCGCGTTCATGATATCGAGAATGCCGTGGATGGCCTCGTCACCGTTCACACCGAGAATGGCGGCTCCGAGGATCTGCTTGGTATGAGCATCCGCGACAATCTTGATGAACCCTTTGGTCTCGTCCTTCTCGATAGCGCGGCCGACCCTCGTCATCGGGCGTTTGGAGACGAGAAGCTTTCGGCCCAACTTGCCCGCCTCCGTCTCCGACAGTCCGACGCGACCAAGTGGAGGATCGACATAGAGCGCATAGCCTAAAATCCGTTCGCTGACTCGGCGCGACGTGCCATCAAGCAGGTTGGAAGCGATGATCTCGTAATCGTTGTAAGCCGTATGCGTAAAAGCGCCACGGCCGTTGCAGTCGCCGAGTGCCCAAATGCCCTGCACATTTGTGGCAAGGGTATCATCGACAACGATATAGCCCCGAGCGTCGACTGTCACACCTGCTGTGTCGAGACCGAGGTCGTCCGTGTTAGGACGACGTCCGACGGCAAGCAGCACATGCGAGCCTACTACCACTGGCTCACCCGAGGTGCAGTCCACATCGACCGCCACGCCGTCCGGATGTGGCTTGAAGCCGATGCATGTGGCGTTCGTGCGAACTGTGATGTTCTCAGCAGTGAGGATGTCCCGGATGGCTTCCGACACATCCTCGTCCTCGCGGGCGATCAGGCGTGGCCCCTTCTCGACTACTGTCACCTCGGCCCCGAAGCGGCGGTACATCTGTGCAAACTCGAGCCCGATATAGCTTCCGCCGACCACGACCAGATGCTGGGGGAGAGTATCAAGCTTTAAGATTGAGGTGTTGGTGAGGTAATCGACTGTGCCGACGCCCGGCATGTCGGGAATGCTCGCGCGGCCGCCCACATTGAGAAAGATGCGTGAAGCCTGCAGCAGTTCGTCCCCGACAAGGACGGTATTGGGCCCCTCAAACCGGGCATGGCCTTCGATCACCGTGAGGCCATCCATGCTTCGCAGCCAGGTTTCCACGTTTCGGCGCGCATTCGCCGAGACCGTATCCGCACGGGCCTTTACCCTCCCCATGTCAACGGTGACAGGTCCCGTAATTCCGACCCCAAAATCGGCGCCTCGACGCGCGAGATGGGCCGCATAGGCGCTCGCCACCAGCGTCTTGGTTGGCATGCAGCCGGTGTTGACGCAGGTTCCACCGAAGAGGTTGCGCTCGACGAGAGCCACCTTCATGCCCGAAGCGGTCAATCGCCCGGCGAGCGAAGGGCCGGCCTGACCGGCGCCGATCACGATGGCATCGAAGATTTTGGTCATGACACGGCTCCTAAGATCAAGGCTGCTTTGAGAGTAGCGAGGTTCTGATGGGTAGATGCCCCCCAACGGCCTCGGTGTGCCACAGTGGATGTGTTGATGAGCACCACTTGAGGGAGGCGTCTATGAGAGGTTAGCACGATTGGGGTGGCTCTGGCGAAGAGCGTGTTCCAGGTGCACGGCGCAGGTAGGCCAGAGCGGCTTCGTTGACGACATAGTCCTCGCAACCACCCCGCAGCAGCGAGAGGAAGTTCAGGCGCGATTTTGACCGGATGATGCGAATGACGGTGAAGCGTTCGCCGCCGATCTGCGTGTTGACCCCAGGACGGCGGGCGTGCCGCGCACCGGTGTCATCTACGGTGAGGTAAGGCGATGAGGCCAAGCCGGCCTGCAGGATCGCACGGTCGTCCTGCGCGAACGGCTCCAGATCGGTGGTGAGTAGGCGCATCACCTAGTGCTTGGAGATCGCCACGCCCATGCCATTCAGCAGATCGGTGAGCCGCTCGGTGGTGACCTGGCCTGCGTGTGCAGGGCCAGGCAGAATCGCCGCACGTTGGGCCCGAATTCGCTCGCGATCCCCTCCGGCAGCGGCGCGATAAGGGTCTGGCCGTCTGGGGTGAGCCAGCGTTCCCGCCTGTAGCGCACGACCTAGGCAGCCAGCACCAGATCCCACCGCACCATCGTCTTGTAGCCTTTGAAGCGCGATCCGGCTGGCACTTCGGCCCGGATCGTAACCTCGCGGATCACCGATCCCGTTTGGCGCCACGTCTAGGGCGCCGTCCCGAACCGGCAGGCGGCGGCTGTGTGGCTTTCTCCATGCCGGAGGGCTTGAAGGGCGGGCGCGGCGGCAGGTTCTTGAGGCGGGCGATCTCGTCCTTCAGGGCCTGATTGTCGAGGCGTAGGTTGCTGTTATCGAGGCGCAGCTGCTCGACCTCCTGCTCCAGTCTCTCAATCTTGCCGGCCAGATCCGAAGGCAGGGGTTCGACGACAAGCCTCTGGTTCCGCGCACCTACGCCCTGCCGGAGCTGCCATGGGAGACCATCGCCGGCCGACTTTAGCCCGTCACGATCAGCATCCTGCGCTTCGATGCCCGCTTGGAGGCCTCCGGCCTGACGGCCGGGTGGCAGTCGCGCTGTGACATGACCGAAGCCGTGCGGGCACTTCTGCTCGACGGACACCTCGTCGATGTGGGGGATCTGGTGCTGCACGACGCCGGCGTGGACGTGCGCCATCCCACCCATGAGCTCACCTGCGCTGCGGCCGCTCTCCGCGCCCGGCGCATCGCCTTGGCCCGCAAGGCGCCCTGGCTACTCTCCATCGATGGTCTCGCCGCCCTGCGCGGCATCGGTGGCGCGGCGGAGGCGTCCGTCAGGGCGAAGGGCAGCAAGAAGCCAGATCCCGAGGATGACGAGGCCTACCCGCTCTTTGCCAACGATGCCGATCCATGGAAGGCGCACTTTGCCGAGATCGATACCCTGCTCGAGCGCACCGGCAGGGTGCTCGCGGGCGAGACCCCGCTGCCCAGGAGCCGCTCGCACCTGGTCTATGACCCGGATCAGGATGAAGCAGAGGCCGAGGACCTGTGGCTCGATGTGGTGAAGCGCACCAGTGCCTGGCCGGCGATTGCTGCGGCCTGGAACAGATGGCTGGATCTCAACCTCTACACCCGCCTGCCCTGGCTTGGCCTGATCATGGCAGCCGCCATCCTGCGGGCGAGGGGGCTTACCCCTCATCTGCTGCCGCTGGCAGCCGGCTTCAAGCAGTCGAAGTTCCGGCCGCAGGGCCGGGAAGGGGCCGCCGAGACGCTGGAGGGCTTCTGCCAGGTGCTCGGGGAGGCGCTTGTCCTCGCTCACAAGGATCTCGACCGGCTGATCCTCGCCCGCGAGCTGATGCGCCGGGTGACCGCCAAGACCCGCTCGAACTCCAGGCTGCCGGAGCTGGTCGACCTCTTCCTGTCGCGGCCGCTGGTAACCGTGCCGCTCGGGGCCAAGCTGTTGAGGGTCACGCCCAAGGCCGTCGAGCTGATGCTGGATCAGCTCGGAGGCGCTCTCCCCAGGGAACTCACTGGCCGAACTCGCTACCGTGCTTGGGGTATCGTGTAGGACCACTCGGGCTACGGAGGCGGTGCCTCTTTGTCGCCTTACTGCCATGGTTCGAGCTTAAGAAAGAACCTTGATCGCAGGAGACCGCTTGTTCGAAGATCACGGGAGCACAAGGATCAACCTGGCGTGTCCTCACTGCCACCAGCGATTCAAGGTCCGGCTGCGGAAGCTGCAGTTCGGAGCAGATCTGACCTGCCGTCTCTGCCGGCACGAGTTCTCAACTCGGGAGGTTTCTGAACGTCCTGAGGTTCAGGACGCGCTGGCTCGCATGCACCGGATTGTGCAGGAGCGGACAAACCAGGAGGGGCTTGGCCATCTCATTGGTATTGCAGCATCTTCTCCGGCCAGGCAGTGGAAGCCTGTTGAACATCCAGACGATGCGCCCAGGCTGACGACGGCGCAGCAGACGAGAGGGTAGGTCATCGCCAGACCCGATGAAACGGCACACTGACGGACCGACCACTGATCTGGAACTTCAAACCCATAATACGGCCGCCGCACACGTCCTGAGTTCAAGCTGCAACGCACACCGCAGCAATGCCGCAAAGCTGGAACAGGGATAAATGAGTTGAGCGCCTTTATCTTAGGGTTCACGGCGGCCCAACTGATCAACCGCTGTATGTGTATGAGCGTGGCAAGGTCAATCAGCTTGGGTATATTGTATCTTCGAAGGAGGTGGCCATGACAAAGACTGTTCCTCTGACTGTTCGAGCATCATTAGCTCCGCAAAACCTCTGGCAGGATATCCTCCCCTGGACTTTCAACCAACAAGCTATGCAATTTGGGCTCTTCAACATCAGCCTTGGCCAGACACCCCGTCCCGACGTTGAGCAAAGAGTTCTGGATGAGGTCGGAAGTTATGGTCGGCAGCTTGGTCGGATCGGCGATGCACTCGAGGTGCTTCTGAACCATGTGAACTTCGAAGACCTCGCTCAAGGTGAGAAAGACGCAATTGATGTGCTGCGGGGCCAGTTAGCTCAGTTGCGGGAGATAAAGCGCGCCTCCATTCGAGTTTGACCCAACGGAGCTTCGGACTTTTGAGCGGTCGACGAACCGAGAGAGCTCGCCATAGTTGCAGACAGACAATCGGAACTCTACGACCGCGTCAGGACAGAAGTCTCAACCGAGAGGTGCTGTCGAACAAATAATTATCACAATCGAAGTGCTGCATCTTCTGTATTCAGTTCCCGAGGGTCTCTTCGACAATTCGTGGATTGCTGGCCCGTGTGGAGATCGGCGGCCCTGCTCCCACTTGCGCAGGGTTCCACCGCAACGCCAATGCGGCGGGCGAACGCGCCTTGCTGAGCACAGCCGCGGCATCAACGGTGGCGGTCGGCCTTAGTCCGTTGCCGAGACTGAGACCATCGCCAGTCTCTGGGAGAATGGAGCCAAGGCTGGCTAAGGGCGCCATCCAGCCATGACAACGCCCAGGACTGATGGCTACGCTCGGCTCATGCATGGCATTGAACGTGCCGATTACGTTCCCGATCCCGCTGTCCTCATCATACAGGTAGGCCACCGTGCCAAACTCGATCACCTCCTCCCGGGTGTGATCCAGGCCCGTGTTTTCGGTGTCGACGATGACGGCAGTCTCTTGGTCAGCGGCTTTGAGAGACTCGCTGTGTTGCCTCGCCTTGACGACAATCTCATTGGTGGAGCTGGTCTCAATGGGACCCGGAGGTGCGTCGTAGTTCAAGAAAAGATCAGCCTGCTCTCGCATTGCCACACCTTTCGTCCCGCCGATGGGTCAGGCACGCGCATGAGCCTGGCGGGATGCAGATCGTCAGTTCGTTAATGTGTGTGCCCGATGAAGGCGCGCTGTTTAGATCCCTGGGTTCGCCACGTGCCGATCCGCCTCTCGATTATCAGCGACCTGATGCCAATATTCGGAGGGGCTACACAAAAGGGCCTGAGGCCCTTCAGCGTGACAGTGGCATCAGAACGATCCCGCCGACACCTATGAGCGCCACCGCACCTGGCTTATCCACGAAACCCAAGGCAACCGAAATCCCTTGATCGACCGAACGCGGCTCGGATGGCGCTTCTCAGGTTCGGCTTTGGTAAAGGACGATGATTTGCAGCTGCAACAGATCGTCGGAAATGGGCTGCAGATCGTGGTGATGATGGTTTAATTGGGATCCCATCGAGAGGATTTCTTTAATTAGCACAGTGCAATGAAATAGATGATGGACAAGCTGCCAAATCTATGCTTGAATGACCATAGTTGTCGCAGTAAGCTTTCGTGGAGCAAAAGGCGTTCCATCTTCTCAGTCTATGAGTACTGAAGCTACAGTCTGCTTATAACTCCCGCACTGATGTTCATCTTAGCATTATAGTAACCGACAACTCGTTTGGCGGGAGCAGCTCCGTCCCCATGTATCGGCAGCGTTTGCTGTTTACCCTGCTGGAATCTCGTTCTGGTAAGTGGCGTTTTGCCGTCTCCGGACCGAAGTTGATCGGAATACTACTTTCACTTGGAGTGGATTTGCAGGCCTGATGAACGTGCGACCGCTCAAGCCTACGCGGTCTCCCAATCGAAGGTGTCAAGATACTCACTGGCTCCCCGGTCGCCAGTAGTTGCCGAAGTAAACTCGGACAAGGTGGGGAGGGTCACATGCCATGGAGCGGCGCACAGGTCGATAGCCAGATCTTTCCTGTTCATGCGGCGCTCACACCGGCCGGCGCACAAGGCGAGGTGGTACTGTTTGGTGGCGATGAGCATTGGGCGGCACAGGCCGAAACCGCTGGTAACAATAGTTGGAAGAAGACCCGCATCTACGACGTCGCGACCCATGCGATCGTCGGAGGTCAGACCCAGTCTCCCGATTCCGACGTGTTCTGTTGCCACCACGCCTTCATCGGCGATGGCCGGTTGCTGATCGCGGGCGGAACCTCAGAGTGGAGCGGCACCCCCGATGCCCATGTTCACGAGCTCGATTTCCTGGGCCACTCCCGATGCTGGCTCTACCACGCGCGCGATCGGAAGTGGATCGAGACGACCCGTTTGAACCGGAACCCGAACCAGCCAAACGAGCCTCGCAGCGGAGGACGCTGGTACCCGGGCATGGTCACACTTGGGGATGGCAGCGTCCTCGCCATTTTCGGCCATCTCGACAAGATGGACACACGCCATCGCAATATCCTGCCGGAGCGGTTTGCTTCCGGGGCCCAGGCTTGGATCAACCTTCCCGACGTCATGGCAAAACCAGGCGAGCCTGCCCATGGTGATCATCGCTTCCTGATGTATGCCCGCATGTTCGTCCTGCCTGGCGGGAAGGTCTTCATCGCCACCCCGATGCCGGCCGGGTTCTCGGTGAGCCCCGGTTCGTCGGACGGACCGCATCGCTCGACCTGCTTCGACGCCGGGACGGCAAAATACGTGACACCGCAGGCCGTCTCCTTCGACGGCGTCGAGGCGACCTGGGACTATCCTGCGGTCCTGTTGCCTCTGCTGCCCCCGAACTACCACGCACATGTGCTGTTCTGGCAGGGACGGCAACCGAAGCACATCAGTTTGAACGACCCCAACCCTGACTGGATTAACACGAGCAATCGCGCCGGTGGCCTCGCAAATCGCAATCGCGTCAATTCCAATGCCGTGCTCCTTCCGACAGGCGATGTCTGCATCGTCGGTGGCGTCCACGACAATGGTGTGGTGGCGAACGGCGTCGTCACGCAATTCGAGGATCCCGTGCTCCGCGCCGAGATCTTCCGGCCCGGGATCGATTGGACAACCGGCGCCTACACCGCCAATGGGGATGGCACTTGGTCGGCTCCGTCCGGTGATGCCGCCCATGCCCGCAACTACCATTCTGTTGCGCTTCTTCTGCCGAACGGAAAGGTGTGGGTCGCCGGAGGAAACACAAACGCGCAGTCAGGCGATCCCGACGGTGACCTGACCGTCGGAGGCGTCACCAAGAAGCGCGGCATCAAGCGGATCGAGCTCTATGAGCCTGGTTACATCGCCATTCCGAACAGGATCCGGATCACCTCGTCGCCCCGTCTTGTGACCTATCTCGAAGAATTCGACATCGGGCTCGACCGTCCGGCCACCGATGTTGGACGGGTCGCCCTCGTTCGGAACGGTTCGGCGACGCACTCGACCAACAACGATCAACGGTATGTCGGCTTGGAGATCGTCTCCCGTGGAGGCAACTCCGTGCGCGTGCGGTGCCCGCGCAACGGAACCTACGCGCCGCCTGGATACTACATGCTGTGGGTGACCGACACGGCCGGCAATCCGTGCCAGCTCGCTCCCTTTGTCCGGGTCAGCTATCTCACCTGCAGGGTCATCGCCGATCGAAGCACATTTTCGAAGGAGGAAGTCCAAGCTGTCGGAGGCGGATCGAACGCGACCTTCCCAAAGGCGCTCTACGTTGACTTCGATGGGTATGTGGGCGGCGAGTTCACCGGAAGTCCGAGCTTTGGGCTCGAATGGGCGGACGGCAGCCCGGTCTCTTCCTCGGACCTGCGTCTCGTTCCGGCAGGCCGGTTCGACGAGATCAGTCCTGCAAGCCCTGATGTGGCCGCCCGGACTACCTTCGCTTTCGACGTGGTGTTTCCATCGATGGGGGCCTTCGCAAACCTCGCAGCCCGCCGCTCGATCAATGCGAGGTTCTGGCGCGGCGTTGTGAGGGACACAGCGGTCCTTGAGCTCACGGAGACGCCGAACCCTTACATGATAGACATCGACCCGGCTGTCATGAATGAGTACTGGCTGTCGACCGACATCCGGGTTCTCAAGGTCCATTCGGGCGAGACCCGCCTCGGCGTCGCCCAAGCGCTGGGAGGCGGTGCCCCGTACAACTTTATCCGTGGCGTATTGGACCGCTTGCGCGATGGCGCCGAAAGCTTTGCTTCACTGCCGACGCAGGGCCTGCCAGCGACGCTTGATGCTGCGTACATGAGCGGAAACCCGCCTCGACCTACATTCAACTATGCTATCGCGCGTGTTCGATACAGGGCCATCACGACGTCAGCGGTCGGTGTCCGATGCTTCTTCAGGATGTGCAACGTCGCCGCCACAGGTCTGGAGTACGATCCAACCGGAACTTACAACCGAACCGCCGGCCCCAATCCAAAACCCTTGCTGGGCCTCATTGGCGGTCAAATCGTCAGCTTTCCGTTCTTCTCCCGCCCGCGGCAGAATACCGTCAGCGGTCAGCCCGGCGCGGGCGGTCAGGACTTGCAGGAGATCGATCCAGCCTACGATGTCCAGACGATCGCGCCTGCCTCGTCGGGAGCGGAGGTCACCGCGTATTTCGGCTGCTATCTCGACATCACCGAGCCAACGAAGCGGTTTCCCTTGAACCCGACCGGGAACGGCCCCTATCCCGACGCAGACGCACGACCCATCCGCGACCTCATCCGCAGCTGGCATAACTGCCTCATTGCAGAGATTTTCCTCGACGTCGACCCGACCCGGCTCGGCTCGACGCCGCAGAACAGCGATAATCTCTCACAACGCAATCTCGCCATTGTGGGTCTCGAAAACCCGGGTGTTGTCTCAGCCACACGCACGGTCATGCACACATTCGAGGTGGTGCCATCGTCCATTGCGGAGGATGAGCCCACATTCTCACCATTTCAGGATGCCACTCTCGGCCTTATGGCTGTGCGTGAGAGGCTGGCATACCCGGACGAGCTGTTCTTCGACTGGGGATCGGTTCCGCCTGACACGGTGGTCACGCTCTACTTCTCCGACATCGACACGGCGGACATGATCGACCTCGCCAAAAATCGGATCGGAACGCCGAGTTTCACGGTGGTCGACAAGACCACGGTCCGTCTCCGCGTTGGGGACTGCGCCTGGCTCCCACTTCCAGGCGGCAGGACGATCCGTATTCCGGTGCTGCTCGCGGCGGCGTTTCCTGACACCATCAAGGAGGGCGAGGTCTACCGATTGAGGATCCGGCAGGTGAACGGCCGCAGAAATCGCTTCATGGGTGGTGTCACGCTTGAACTGCCGGTCACGAAGGCGCCCTTCCTGAGGTGGGAGGCTGAGCGTGAGCTCTCGTTCATGCGCCATGTCGCGGCTACGATCCCGTTCGGCGACCGATGGAAACCCATCTTCGATCGTTACCTCGGCCACCTTACGGCACGGGTGGATGGCCTTGGTGGCAACTCACGCGACGTAGCGGCCAATCCCGACGGCACCGGCTTGCCCTATCGTCCGATCGACTGGAGCCCTGGCGACACCTATCCGCCACAAGGGTTCGGGTCAGGCGGAACGGGCATGGGTCCGGGGCCGGGCACGATCCCACCTGTGTGTCCGCCTATGGGGGAAGCGGATTCCAAATGCTGGGAGGGGTGGGCTTTCGCTGCGGCGGTGGGAGCGACGCTCGTTGTCGCTGCCTTCCTGCCGACCTTCGGCGCGGCAGTTCTCCTCGCCGCCTTGCTGGTCTTAATGGCCTTCCTGCTTCATCGCTGGTCGAGGTGCTGCCAGGGGCGCTTCATCTGCGCCGTTCTTGATAAGCTCGGGTTGGGTTCCGCCGCAGCCGTGGTCGTACTCGCGATCATGGCGGCAACCACAGGACTGCTTGGTTGGAAAGTTCTGCTTGTGATGGCAGCCCTCTTGCTCTTTGGTTCGATGCTCGTTTCGTACGCACTCAGATGCCGAAACGATACCTGCTGAGTTTCGGGATGGCCGTTCTTTGAAGTTGCAGGCCGTTTTGACCGTCTATTCTGCCTCTGCCTGTCGGATGGCACGTGGGGATGATGAGCACAGTCATATGCCAGCGAGGTGACACTGACGGGCCTGGTTTCAAGTAGAGTGGTGTCCAAGTCGCGATCCAGAGCACTGGCGCCTGTTCCACTTAGGGTGCCACTAACAGCACAGGAGGGTCTTCATGCTTCAGCCGTTCAGAACCCATTCACGCGCGCTCTCACCGGTTCTTTTGTCGTCGCTTCTCCTCAGCTCCATAGCGTCGGGAGCACAGGCGCAGCCTGCATGCGCGCCGCCGATTGATCCATTTCGCTCCCTGGTCGTCACCGACGCGGCTCTCGACAGGGCGAAGTTCTCGTTCGTCAATACCACCAACGCTATTCTGACGAGCCTGAATATCGCAACAACCCCAGAAAACAGGGAGAATTTTGTTCGTTCCCTGATCACATCTTTCAATGCAGATGACATGGTCAATCCTGTCAGCGGACTGCGCATGAAGGTCGACATCCGACCGCTCGAGGCTGCGATGGATCCGAAGAAGCTGTTGGATCCCATCGATCCAATCGGCCTCGTTCCCATTGCCTTATTCAATCGCTTGGATCTCGCTCCCCAAGACTGGTCCAACTGTGGCGAGCATCGTATCGTATACTCGTTCAAGGCCCCCGTTCCGAATACAAGCGGGCCCCCAAGCCGCTTCTTCCTCATCTTCGAAGCGCGAGTGAACAACGCAAGTCCCCAACAGTCCGGCTTCGAAGGCTGCCGACCGGTCGCTGACTTCTGGCGCAACCTGTCAGACGAGAACGATGTCGCCACACGCGCAGCTCGCCTTGAGGAATTCTATTACAAGGGACTGTCGGGGGTCTCTGGACCTGTGGTGCAGGCGAGGAACTATGGTGGCCCGCTCGGACAGGTTCGCGGCAATATCTTCATGAATGCTCCAGGCACACCGCCGCTGTGGCAGTTACGAGAGTGGATCGTCATAAACTCCGGCTTGCCCACGCCGGCGAGTTTCGTCCCGGTTTCCGTAAAGGAAAATCCCTTGGCGGAACTCTATGCGGACGCGAATGGGCCAAACACCCTCGATGCAGCGCTGGAGGCGACGGAACGAACCGAATTTCAGAAGCAGTTCAATAACCTGTTCATCACAAGACTGCTCGAGCCCGACGTCGTCCGGGAGTTCCTCACCAGCGGTCAGACAGGCTATGTCGCGGAACTGGATCCCAAAAGCCCGCAGTTCGACGTCGGCAAATACAAGATCGACATCATCAATCGTATCGGGGCTAGATTCGAGAACCGCTTTAACGAGTTCCAGAGTGTCTCGCAAACAAACGAGGACGACCCCTTCACGATCGCGACTACGTCAGGGCCGATCTTCAAGGGACGTGTCGCAACCGCTACTGCGCCCTTCGCGCTGGATCCAGCTCAAAAGCCGAATGCTGATCATGTCCTTAACCGGGCGGGTGCCGTGACATGCGGTGGCTGCCATCAATTTTCGGGTGGCGGTCTCCAGCAGCAGCCAGCTCGACCGATAGGTTTAGTCAATGGTCAGCCCATCGATTGGCCGGCGAGTGCCATCTTCGTCCATGTTGTGGAGAATAGTACCCTCTCGCCCGCCCTCAACAACTTCTTTCTTCCCTTCCGGGCAGATCGCCTTCGTGACGCCGTCTGCATTGAGGCTCCGCCAGTTGCCGTAGCCGCTGATCCAGCACGCCGTCTCTCGGCCGAGGCTGCTGGGATACCCCGCGCGCTCGCTTTCGAGACGGCACGCCAAGCACGCTGGCAACAACTCGTCAGAGCGGCACGCGACCAAAAAGATGAAGCCGTACGCCAAGCCGTTACACGCGAGGCCGTTCAGGCCATTAGCGTTCAGCGCCAGGAAGAAATTCAAAAGCCTGGCTTCTTTGTTACCAACCGGCGACCACACTAACGCTCCAGCGACTCCCATCCTGGTGGCGGTGTTTAGCAAAAGCGTTGGACGCCCTCACTCCTGAGGGCGAGGATGGACAGGCGCACGCGGCGTCAGCCGCGTGCCCGGTTTGACAGAATGGGCGCATGTTCCTAATCTGTTCCGGCATGAATTCGATCGCCCCGGCTCTCGCCTACAAGACCTTCAGCTGTCGCGTGAAGGACGCGACAAGCGGAAAGGGTCTTGTCGCGTTCGCCAATGCGGTCAACTTTGTGTGGAACTTCTGCAACGAGGTCAGCGCCAGGTCGGCTCAGCGGGGTCCCCGATGGATCAGCAAGAAAGACCTTCGTGCCTTGACGAAGGGCGCCAGCCGCGCGCTTGGACTGCCGTCGCAGGTCATCCAGGAGGTCATCGACGAGTTCCTGGATCAACGCAAAGCCGCACGGCGGCCTAAACTCCGCTGGCGCGTGAGCCGGGGTGGTCGACGCTCGCTCGGCTTTGTGCCGTTCACCAACCAGGACATCCAGATCGACGGATCGATCGTGTCGCCGCGCGGGCAGAGATTCCAACTGTGGAAGCCCCGGGAGCTGCAAGGCAAGATCAAGTCCGGCAGCTTCTCGCAGGATGATCGCGGCCGCTGGTACTGCAACATCGTCTGCGCGGTCGAGCGGAGCACAATCGACCGCACGCATGTCGTCGGGACCGACCTCGGGCACAAGACGGCGGCGCAGTGCTCCGATGGGCCGGAGCCGCCCCGGGCGCGGTTCTACCGCGATCTCGAGGACAAGCTGGCCGAGGCGCAGCGCGCCGGCCGCAAGCGTCAGGTCCAGACGATCCATGCCAGGATCGCCAACCAGAGAAAGGACAGCCTGCACAAATTCTCCCGCGCCGCCGCCGAGCGGGCGGGCGCCATTTTCGTCGGCAACATCTCATCCCCCTGGCAGATCGCATTGGGCGCCGCGAAGGCGACGCACGATGTGAGCTGGTCGATGCTGCGCACCTTCCTTGAGTACAAATGCGATCACGCTGGAGGTGTCTTCGCACAGGTGAATGAGGCCTATACAACGCAGACCTGTTCCGGGTGCGGTGCGCTCGGCGGCCCACAAGGCCGAGAGGGTCTTGCGGTCAGGCAATGGGTGTGCGGCGCGTGTGGCACGGTTCACGACCGCGACCAGAACGCTGCGCTGACCATTGCCCGTCTCGGGTGCGAGACGCTGGGCCTGAAGGGGCCCAGAAGCCTCTGCCTTTAGGCAGAGGAGGCATCACTCACGCCGTAGGTATATGCTTCGCGAGCTTTGTGACAGCCTCGCGAACGACCCCGACTAAGAGGTTATGGCGATGAACAGTAAGGGCCGAGTTGCGATTGCATCGCCAACCGAGGTGCGGCGCAGCGGGATTTCATCGCTGCCTTCTTCTGTGCCGCCACCTAAAACGGAGCCATTTCCGGTAGTCACTTTTTCTGTGTCCAGAGTTCACAACGGAACTGGTTGACGCAGGCCAGCTCTGCTTCTAATTTATGCTTAGAGACGACCTGCTGCATCGCCCAAGTTTGCACCATCATCGTCCTTGCTGAGGAAGCCACCTCAATGCAACTTCGTATGTCTCGTATGGGCTGGCAATGTCGTTGCTCCAGCCATGATCGCGCTTTGGCATGCCGCGTGCCACCGTCGCCCGACGTGATGGCCTTGACATACATGGAGTACCGACGATCCGAAAGATTCGGAAAGATTCCGTTCGAAAAATACCTGCAGGAAATTGGGTTCACGGATCCGGCCGTCGATGTGGTCGGGATGGATGACGCGGCCCAATTTGTTGCGACCCCCGGCGGGCCAGAGCTGCTGGCCCTCCCAGCCCAGCCTGTTCTGGGTGAGGTCCAGATCAAAGTCCTTCTCGTGGACTTCCCGGATCGCCCCGGTCTGTTACCGCCTGAGCATTATAAGGATCTTCTGTTCTCCAGCAAAATCTATCCTACTGGAAGCATAAGAGATTACTACGACGAGGTCAGCCTCGGAAAAGTCGACGTCATCGGAACTGTCGACGGATGGCTGCGCATGCCGGAACCCTACGCCTATTATACCAACGGCGAGTCAGGAACGAAGTGGGGCAGTTATCCGAACAATGCGCCTCGCCTTGCGGAAGACGCTGTCAACGCCGCTCTCGCTAAAGGCGTTCGGTTCGATCCGTCGCTGGACAAGTTTGGGCGAGGGATCATCACTGCCCTCTTTATCGTTCACGCCGGCCGCGGTGCTGAAGTCATGCCGCCCGCGCTGCGGGGTGGCGAGATATGGTCTCATAAATGGAATTTCCGAAACCCAGTCGAAGTCGCGCCAAATCTGGCTGCGACCTTGTACCTAACCGTTCCTTTTGATTGCAAGGTCGGGGTTTGTGCACACGAGTTGGGTCACTTGGCTTTCCAATGGCAGGATTTTTATGACCCCAATTATGAGAAAGACGGCCAGTGGGATGGCTCGGGTTTGTGGGACCTGATGGCCGGAGGCTCCTATAATGGCGACAGCGCCAGGCCGGCGCACCCGGCACCCTTGCACAAGCTGCAACACGGATGGATTGATGTCACGACCATTCGCGCTTCCACTGATCTCAAAATAAAGCCGTATTCAGCAACATCTGGCCACGTCTATAAGCTCGTCAGTCCCAATTACTCTCCAAAGCAGTATCTTCTGCTCGAAAGCCGCAAGAAGGTTGGATTTGATTTTCACCTGCCAGGCGAGGGCCTGCTCGTCTGGAGAGTCGACGAAGTCGGTGAAATGAATGCGGCGGCTAAGTCTGGGATGATGCTTGTGCAGGCTGACGGGAAGCACAATCTGGAAGACCCCAACGACTGGAACAACCAAGGTGATGCTGGTGATCCTTTCCCGGGAGAGGAGAACCAAACGTTCCTAGATGACGAAGGAGCCATATCAACCTCGTTCGAAGGTGCGCGGTCCGGTATCAGCCTGAAGAACATCCAATTCAGTTCCGACGGTGTCGTATCCCTTAAAGTGGCTTTCAAGAAATTCGCCACGGCGAAAAAGGAGGCACCTCCACTCCCACCGAGTGGCGCTAAGAAAGGCGCGAAGGGGGCTGCCAAGGAGGATAGGAAGCCTACCAAGAGAGCCACCAAGAAGAGCCCGAGGAAGGCTACCAAAAAGGGTACCAAGAGCACCGCGCGGGTGAAAGGCAGGTCTTCGTCCCGTGCGAAGTCCAACCGCAGACCTACGACGAGGAGCGTTCCGTGAAGCCGCGCCTCAGAGGTTAGAGCACGCATTCAATCCTGCGGTTCCGCTGCGCAGCGACCCCGCCGAACAGGAGCAATAAGGGGTTAGCGCGACATGTGTTCCTGATTGAGCGCCAGCGTCATCAAAGATGCGAAGACGCCCTTGGTGACGCAAGAAGGGACAGCACCTGCCGCAAACAAACCGACAATAGGAACAATGCTCCGACCGACGTCGAGAACGGCTTGTCAAATACATCCGTGAGGTAGGCACTGCAGCGGATCCTGATCGGCTTCAGCTCCTGTCGTGATTGATCCTGCAGTTAGTCTGCATTTTCACAGAACAGGCTTGCCTCCTGATTGGTCTGGCTGCCGTCGACAACGATCCGCTCGGGCCGACCGTGCTGCTTGAGTGCCTTGCGCAGGAACCGGTTAGCGGCTGCCAGGTTGCGCCGCTCGCTGAACCAAAATTCCACCATGTCGCCGTTGCTGTCGGTAGCACGGTATAGATACCGCTACTGGCTACGCACCATGATACAGGTTTCGTCGGCGTGCCATCTGCCGGAGACTGGCTGCTTGCGCCGATTAAAGCAGTTCAGCAGGAGCGGGCATAGTGAACGGTCCAGCGATGGATAGTCGTGTGATCTACGGAAATGCCGCGCTCAGTCACTATCTTCTTGAGATCCCGCAGGCTCAGGCTGTAGACCGGACGCACAGCAGGATCACCGAACGATCAAGTGATGTCCTTTGAACATGATGCGCCTCCAGAGCTTGCTAGGGGTGTATGCCGAACTGAGTTACTAGACGGTTCGCAACGGGACCCCTTGGCTCGTATGTTGATCATGCATTACATTGCATAGGCCGGTTGAAGAAATTTCATTTCAAATTCTTGGCCGCTTTGATAATTCCGTTGCGGAGCGCTGCGTCTCTGCCCTGCAGCGTCGTTCCCTTCAGAGGGAGTGTCCTCTGTAACTCAGGTCGCTGGCGACAGCGGCCTTTTTCTTGGATACGAGAACAGCACCAAAGGACTATCATGGCGGGCCGGACCATCACCCGGGCGGACCTCACCCAAACGGTTTATGAGAAGGTCGGCCTCTCACAGGCAGAGTCGGCCCGTCTGGTCGAGCAGGTTCTTCGGGAGATGAGCATCACTCTTGTGGCAGGGGAGAGCGTGAAGTTGTCGGGCTTCGGCATCTTCAGCGTGCGCCAGAAGGGCAGGCGGATGGGACGCAATCCCAAGACCAATGTAGAGGTACCTATCGAGCCCTGCCAGTCTCTGACCTTCAGCGCCTCGCTGCTTCTGCGGACCCGCATCAACGGCGGCACACCCGAGCCCCACTCAAGGCGGAGCCGGAAGGAGCCTCATGGACAGGCTGGATCGCGAATGGAATGAGAGACATGTCTGATTTTTACCGGATCAAGCGCCTTCCGCCTTACGTCTTCGAGCAGGTCAACCGGATCAAGGCCGCCGCCCGGGCCAACGGGGCCGACATCATCGACCTTGGCATGGGCAATCCGGACCTCCAGGCCCCGCAGCACGTCATCGACAAGCTCGTCGAGACTGTGGGCAAGCCCCGGACCGACCGCTATTCGGCCTCCAAGGGCATCGGTGGCCTGCGCCGCGCCCAGGCCGGCTACTATGAGCGCCGGTTCGGCGTGAAGCTGAACCCGGACACCCAGGTGGTGGCGACCCTCGGATCCAAGGAGGGCTTCGCCAACATGGCCCAGGCGATCACGGAACCGGGCGATGTGATCCTGGTGCCGAACCCAAGCTATCCGATCCATGCTTTCGGCTTCCTCATGGCCGGCGGCGTCATCCGGTCCGTTCCGGCCGAGCCGACCCCGGACTTCTTCGTTGCCGCCGAGCGGGCCGTGGCCCACTCGATCCCGAAGCCCGTGGCGCTTGTGGTCTGCTATCCGTCGAACCCAACGGCCTATGTGGCCTCTCTCGATTTCTACCGGGATCTCGTGGCCTTCGCGAAGAAGCATGAGCTGATCCTGCTGTCGGATCTCGCCTATTCGGAAGTCTATTTCGACGAATCGAACCCGCCGCCCTCGATTCTCCAGGTGCCTGGCGCCATCGACGTGGCCGTGGAGTTCACCTCCATGTCCAAGACCTTCTCCATGGCTGGTTGGCGCATCGGCTTCGCGGTGGGCAACGAGCGGTTGCTGGCGGCACTCGCCCGGGTGAAATCCTATCTCGATTACGGCGCCTTCACGCCCGTGCAGGTGGCGGCCACCGCCGCGCTGAACGGCCCTGAGGATTGCATCCGCGAGATGCGCGCCACCTACAAGCGCCGCCGGGACGTGATGGTCGATTCCTTCGCGAAGGCCGGCTGGGACGTGCCGGTGCCGACCGCCTCCATGTTCGCCTGGGTGCAGATCCCCGACAAGTTCCGAGCCATGGGCAGCCTGGAATTCTCCAAGCTCCTGGTGGAGAAGGCCGATGTGGCAGTCGCGCCCGGCATCGGCTTCGGCGAGCATGGCGACGATTACGTGCGCATTGCCCTTGTGGAAAACGAGCAGCGCATCCGCCAGGCCGCCCGCAACATCCGCAAGTTCTTCGATCAGGCGGACCAGACGCTCCACAACGTGGTGCCCCGACCAGCACGGGCAAAGTAGGCTTCTTGAGGCCGATGCCGTGCATGGTCAGAGAGATACGATAAGAAGGCATAGCTGACGTGCAGGATTACATCCGGAAGATCTTGACCGCTCGGGTCTATGACGTGGCGATTGAGAGCCCACTGGATCCCATGCCGCGACTGTCGCAGCGCCTGGGAAGCCCTGTTCGGCTCAAGCGCGAGGACCTTCAGCCGGTGTTCTCGTTCAAGCTGCGTGGGGCTTACAACAAGATGGTAGGCCTGCCGCGGGAGTTGCTCGAACGCGGCGTGATCTGCGCCTCTGCAGGCAACCATGCCCAGGGCGTGGCTCTTGCGGCCCAAAAACTGGGAGCCAAGGCCATCATCGTGATGCCGCGCACCACGCCCGCGATCAAAGTGCAGGCGGTGAAGGGGCAGGGCGGTCGCGTCGTGCTCCATGGCGAGAGCTTCGACGAGGCCTATACCCATGCCCTTCAGCTTGAGGCGGAGAAAGGCCTTACCTTCATTCACCCCTATGACGATCCCGACGTGATCGCCGGGCAGGGTACCATCGGCATGGAGATCCTGCGCCAGCATCCGGATCTGCTCGAGGCGGTGTTCGTGCCGATTGGAGGAGGGGGCCTTGCTGCGGGCGTGGCCGTCTATACCAAGTTCCTGCGCCCTGAGGTGAAGGTGATCGGGGTGGAGCCGGAGGACGCTGCCAGCATGGCTGGTGCCCTTGCCGCCGGCGAGCGCATCATTCTGAACCAGGTCGGGCTGTTTGCCGATGGTGTGGCGGTCCGGCAGGCGGGCGAGGAGACGTTCCGCCTGTGTCGCGAGTGGCTCGATGAGGTGATCACCGTCAGCACGGACGAGATCTGTGCGGCGATGAAGGACATTTTCGAGGATACTCGCGCCATCGCTGAACCGTCCGGTGCTGTGAGCCTTGCCGGCTTGAAGCGCTACGTAGAACGGGAGGGAGCGCGACCGAACGGACTGGTGGCCGTCAACAGTGGCGCCAACATGAACTTCGACCGGCTCCGGCACATCGCCGAGCGGGCTGAGCTCGGCGAACACCGCGAGGCCCTGCTGGCGGTGACCATCCCGGAGCAGCCTGGCAGTTACCGCCGCTTCATCCAGCTGCTGGGCCGGCGCTCCATCACCGAGTTCAACTACCGCTATTCCGATCCCCAGGCGGCGCAGATCTTTGTCGGCGTGCAGCTCTCAGAAGGGGATGCGGAGAAGCACCAGATCTTCGCGATGCTGCGGGAGCAGGGCTATCCTGTGCTCGATATGAGCGACAACGAGATGGCCAAGCTGCATGTGCGCTACATGGTCGGCGGGAGCACGCCCGGCCTTGAGAACGAGCTGGTCTTCCGCTTCCAGTTCCCGGAGCGGCCCGGTGCGCTGCTCAAGTTCCTGAACGGTCTCTCCGGCAGCTGGAACATCTCGCTGTTCCACTACCGCAACCATGGCGCCGACTACGGGCGGGTGCTGGCCGGCATTCAGGTTCCAGCCGCAGAGCAAGCGCAGCTCAGGCGCAGTCTGGATGAGCTTGGATATCCGTACTGGGACGAAAGTGACAATCCGGCCTATCGCAGCTTCCTGAGCAGTGATGGCGTAAGACAGAGTTCTCGCTCGACTGGCTCGCTGTGACCCGCACGATACAGCCAAAGTCTTGCGGATCCGGCATCATCGGCGTCTGTGGGCCTGTAGCTCAATGGTTAGAGCCGGCCGCTCATAACGGTCTGGTTGGGGGTTCAAGTCCCTCCAGGCCCACCACAGACAGCCTGGTACAAGGTGTAAAACTGCTATTCTACCATGACTGATCCTCACCCCCTTCCAGATACTGAGTTCGTTGAGCACAGCGGCTACCAGATCCGTCTCAGCCCGAGCGGCCCGGAGTGGCTGGCCTTCGTGGCTCTGCCCAGGCAGCGCCCGACCCTGATAATGGCTCCCGATCGTGAAGCTGCTCTCGCCAAGGCCTACGAGTGGATTGGTCAACAGCTTGCTTCTGACAAGAAGGCGGAATGACCTACCGTCTGATCCAGCTGGCGCCCGGCGCCTATGACCTTCTCCTGAACGACATCATTGTTGCCAGTGTCGTGAGAAACGGCTCGCGCCAGCCCTACACCTGGACGGCCGAACTGCTGGAGGACCTGCCACGGAGCAAGAGACCCTCGCCTTTCCGGGAGCTTGAACATGATTTCCCGTCTCTCGACGAGCTATGTGCCTGGCTTGGTCACCCGAAGGTGGAGACCAACAATCGACATACTGCCTCTCGGGCGGTGTGACATTCCGGCGGTGGGCTTGCTGCAAGCATTTTGAGCATATGACGTGAGTGGCAGTTTATCCACTCACTCCGCCTTATGGAAGCGCCCCGGCCGAGGTGCTGCCCAGACCTCAGCCAGGGCACCCGTGCGCCAAGGGAATGACGCACATCATGGATGTAGGCTGTTGGGAAGGATCGACAATCCCGCACTTCACTCTGGTGCTGGCCCGCATGGCGCACCAAACAGGACGGGCTACGGGGGTTACAGCCATCCCGCATGGCGCGCCTCAATCCGATGGCGCTTAATATGGACACTTTGATGGGTAAGGACGCGGCTCAGGATCCTACCGCGCCCTACAGGTAAGGAGGATAAGGAACTTCCAGTCATCTTAGGCATAGAAGCTTAGCAGGCCAGAAGAGCCGCGCCCGGATGAGAGGAAACGCCCATGCCGAGGAATGCCACTGCTCACGCCCCACTCACGCGCTGTACTATGGCCTTTGTTCTCGCAGGCGGCCGCGGCAATCGTCTCCTGGAACTCACGGATAAGCGGGTCAAGCCAGCCGTGTATTTTGGCTGCAAGTCGCGCATTATCGACTTTGCGCTTTCGAACGCCCTCAACTCCGGCATCCGCCACATCGCCGTGGCAACCCAGTACAAGGCTCATAGCCTCATCCGTCACCTGCAGCGCGGTTGGAACTTCTTCCGAGCCGAGCGCAACGAGAGCTTCGACATCCTGCCCGCCAGCCAACGTGTGTCCGAGACCATGTGGTATGAGGGAACGGCCGACGCGGTCTACCAGAACATCGACATCATCGAGAGCTACGGGCCCGAATTCATCGTGATCCTGGCAGGTGATCACATCTACAAGATGGATTATGAACTCATGCTCCAGCAGCATGTCAGCGAAGGCGCCGATGTGACTGTTGGGTGCGTTGAGGTGCCCCGCACCGAGGCGAGCGGCTTTGGGGTCATGGCGGTGGATGAGGACGACCGTATCACGTCCTTTCTGGAAAAGCCGAAGGATCCGCCCGGCATGCCCGGCAAGCCGGAGACGGCGCTGGCCAGCATGGGTATTTACGTCTTCTCGACCCGTTTTCTGATGGATCAGCTCCGACGCGATGCGGCCGAACCGGGGTCGAGCCGGGATTTTGGCAAAGACATCGTCCCGTATCTCGTCACCCATGGCAAAGCAGTGGCGCATCGGTTCACGCGTTCCTGTGTGCGCTCCTCCGGTGAGGCAGAAGCCTACTGGCGGGATGTCGGCACCCTTGATGCCTACTGGGCAGCCAACATCGATCTCACCCAAGCGACGCCGGGCTTGGATCTTTACGACATGTCATGGCCCATCTGGACCTATGCCGAGATCACTCCTCCGGCAAAGGTGATCCATGAGGACACCGGAGCACGAGGGGAAGTAATCAATGCCATCATATCAGGCGGCTGCATCGTCTCAGGTGCTGTCGTACAACGATCGCTTCTGTTTACCGGGGCTCGCGTTCACTCCGGTGCGTACCTGAAGGATGCTGTGGTGCTGCCCGGGGTTGAGATTGCCCGCTCGGCTCGGCTGGCAAAGGTCATTGTTGATCGTGGCGTGCGTATTCCAGAGGGGCTGGTGGTCGGGGAGGAGCCTGATTGGGACGAGCAGCGCTTCCGGCGCACCGAGACTGGCATCTGCCTGATCACGCAGCCCATGCTCGACCGGCTTGAACAACAGGTCTCCTGAAGAGGAGGCCTAGACGTACAGTAAGAACAATCCTGGCCCGGATCGCGGTTGTATGCAGAGCGGCTAGAGCATCGACTGCAGCACTTCGGCAGGAGCAGAATGGGCCCCATACGTCAGCAAATGTTCTCTCATAAGAACCTGATCCACATCTCCAGTGTCTGAGAAAGACTGCTTTACTCGAATGAACCCGGGTTTGTCAGTGAGACTGTCTCTGCCGGGTTGATTGCCGAAATGGCGTGCTTGTAGATGACTTGTGAGCGACCATCTCTCACAAGCTCGACCGTGAAGTTGTCAAGCCGCCTGACGCGGCCCAGCAGCCTGATCCCGTTCATGAGGAACATTATTACTTCGACCCGGCCGTCACGAAGATGATCAAGGAACATGTCCTGGATCGCCGGGGTCCTTTGCGCAGTTACAGTTGAACCCCTTTCGAGCGTCATCACAGGGACACTCGGTTGTAACGCTCAGTGGCACCAAAGTAGTCGCAGGCAAGGTGATCGATACTGCGGCACGGCTCAAATCGGGCGATGGGGCATCCTGATTGCGGGAAACCGCTCCACCTCAACAACTCGTGTTGCTTGCGGCAGCTCCCGCTCAGCATGATCTCGGATCGGTCTTGCTGTCTCGTGAAGACGAAAGCTGAGTTGTTCGATCTCCGGCGCCGGCATAGGCGGTCCGTGTGTGGTGATCATCTCTGCGAGGTCTTCCGGAAGTGCGTCCACTTGCTCTTGAAGGAGGAGAAGGGCTGCACGAATGATACTCAACTCTCGTTCGTCAACGACAAGGGCGAGCTTCGTCATGGGGTAGGACTGACCTCTGAGCTTATCCTTTCAAGGTAACAGTGGATGCGGCGGAAACAAGGCGCTCGCTTCGGAAAACCGTTTCAACGGAGTGACTGGCCATGTCACGCCGCTGAGCCGGACAAACTCTGGGGCATCAAGCTTGGGATGGCCTGTTCGCCTCGTCTCAGGAAAGCGCGGGTCAGCACCCAAGGCAGCTCCCGCTGCTGTGCAAGGGCAGCACAGCCAAGCGTCAGGACCTACTTTCGGCTATCACCAAGCTGTTGTCTGACCGTTGGCATGAATAGCGATTGCGTCGCTCCGCCAACCATCAACCTGCGGCTGCCGGGAATGGTGACGAACTCTCTTTCCCTGCCCATCGCGACACCATAACTTGGCAAGCAGCTGGCGCGGCCAGCGGCACCCGTTGTGGAAGGCTGATATGTGATGAGCACCGCCCGCGTCTTTCTGCTTGCGCCCTCCCTGGCTCGGCTGATCGAGAAGGAGAGGGAAGGCCGCCATGTCCGGCAGGGCTACTTCCCCGATCGACCGGGCCGGGGCACCCATGTGCAGCTGGAGCAGGAGACAGGTCGGCTCATCCTGGTCTCCAATCTCCCGAATGGTCCTGTCGAGGAGGCCACGGACATTCCGCGCTCTCAGGCCGAGGCTCTGCTTGAGCTCGCTGTCGGACAGGTGGAGTACCTGGAAGTCAGCCTGACCATCGGCTCCCAAACAGCCACTCTCCGGCGCTTCCTCACCCCGGGATCGCTGGATCTGCTCACCGTCACACCCGAGCACGGCAAACGGGCTCGCAAGATTCAGCCGCTGGCCTGGTTTGGCCCTGAGGTTACGGGAGACGCTGCTTATCAGGGCCGCACCATGGCTCTGAACGGACTGTCGTCAGTACCCGAGGTGGAGATCACAGACGCAGCGCTCAACAGCCTGCTCGATGCCTTGGAGGGCCGCTTTGGAGCACATCAGCCGCAAGCGGCAGCCTCTCAGCCTGTTGCCCCCTCCAAACCGGCTGAGGCTGAGGTCGAAGCGGACAACGAGGACGATCAGGATGATCTTGCGATCGAGGACAGCGTCATTCGCGAACTCGCCCGTTCCCTGAGCCCTCGCCAGCGCTGATGCCCCGACGAGCGCTCACATCCACTGTGGGACAGGCGGCCGCCCCTGCGGAGTTGCCCGATTGAGCTCATGCGCACTCGACTAAGCTGTCTTCAGATCCACGGCCGATTCTTTGCCGGAGCGGCGGTCCGCCTCAACCTCATAGGAAATCTTCTGGCCCTCAGCCAAGCCACGCAGGCCGGCACGCTCCACGGCGCTGATATGAACGAACACGTCCTTGCCGCCGTTGTCCGGCTGAATGAAGCCGTAGCCCTTCTGGTCGTTGAACCACTTTACCGTTCCTGTCGCCACGAAACTCTTCCCTCTGTTGAAGCCTTCCTAAGTGAGAGAAAATCCTAGCCGCAGAATGCGGAGAGTGTCGAGCGCCGCGTGAACATCCTCAAGGAGATCAGCATCCACACTGAACTACATTCTTGCCAGCGTCAGCACTCCCAGTGTGGTGGAGCGGCCTATGAGCAGCGAACCGAGGTGCGCAAGGCTCGAAATGTGGCCTCTCGCCCCGAGCCTGATCATGAGCAGTGAATGCTGCGCAGTTTCCGTAACGCCCAGTATGGAACGCGATACTGCGTATTGGTGCAATATCCGCTTCAGCCAGCGGAACACCGCAGGAGTCAGGCAGTCAAGTTGGCTTTGGCGAGAGCACCGGCGGATCCACGAATACTCATGAGTGCTTGACACCGCACCAGGCAACAGAAAGGCCCCGCCGGCCGTTGCCTGGGGCGAGGAGGCCTCCTGGTGCTGAAGTTTGTTCCTGAGAGCGGGATGCGTACAGCCTTACCCTATGTCACTGCATCCGTTGAAAGCGGTTTCAGCGCCGCCTTGGGAGAAGCCTGTGCTAGGCAATGAAGGGGCTGCGCATCCCGGATGGGAACTCCGAAGGGCAAAGCGTCACCCTTTTTGAACTGCCGGTCTGGCGGGAGCCCATGGCCTTTCGCAAGAACGACTTGATGTGTTCCTTCACTGCAGCCTGATCCGTCCCTACAACAGCAGCAATGTCGCCGGTCTGCTTGCCTACTGCGATCAGGAGAAGGATCTGGGCTTCTGGGTCTGACAGCTCCTGATTAGGAGTTTGGTTCAGGTTGGTCTTCAGTCGTGTGTCGTTCGCGTGTCGATGCCCATTTCGGGTGTCCAGCTCAGCCATCGCTTCCCCCAGCCAGAGGGATTAACCCCTCGTTAACCTTTATCTCTCGTGCAGAGGCAACGTGCTATTGCGCTTCGGTGGTAGGGACGCCTCCCCCCCGCTGCTCTTTGGAGAGCAGGGTAGAACGAGGATATGTCGGGACGGAGTGAGAGTGGTGAGCGCCATCCGGAAGACTTCGCTTCCCACCGGCCTGAGCACTTCAGCCTCTCTGCTCAATTCAGCGCGTTCGCTAGAGGCACTCTATGCAACAAAGTTCTTTCTGGGCAGACGATCTCCAGCTGCCACAGGCCCCAATCCTCAATGACATCGCCATGCCCCTGTCGCAGCTCAGTTACAAACTGCCAGGCTTGTGACTTGGCCTCATTCAGGTTTGCTGCCTCCGTACCCGTATCGTCCGGGATCGTGGCATCGCTGCTCACAAGATGGAAATAGTACCGCGTTGGCATGGGTCTGGCCCGTTTGGACTTCGTTAGAGAAGGGCGAACCCGTCTAGGGGAGTTGAGCGCACAGCGTGAGAGCCGTAATGGCTGCTGTGGCTGCGACCGCCAACAAACTGGCATTGACGGAGTCGAGTTCACCCCGTCGAGGATTGAGGATCCACTTAAACAAGATTCCGACTATAAATCGCGGTAACATAAGTTAGCGCCTACATGGGCCGCTTGGCCCTGACGTCAACGGTCGTCCGGGACGTTTGCGCCTCGTCCCGGGAGGGGCTGATACTTCGATTATGTGAGCGGAGATCAGACCCGCGACTTACGCCAGCTGGCCTGACGTGCTGCTATCTCCGAGCAGAACCATCGTTCGCCGCTGAGCCAGTTGATCCTCGTCTGCCAGTAATCCTCCTGGCCGGGAACGTGATAAATCTTCTCGCCCGTGTTGAAGCTGATGTTGGCCTTCACGCTGCAGCCGACCAGCAGCGGTCCAACCTCAAGACCGATGAAGCCCGCTACTATCGAGCCTCCAATCATCATTGGGAGGAAGGAACGCCAGCGTTTCCTCTGATTGCTGCGGAGAGGCCCCTTATACTGCGGCCATTGCCGGTGGCCTGAAGATCTCTTGCTTGGGAGTGGTCGTTCTTTCAGGCGTCTGCCAAATTGGATTACATGCACCATCGATGCCCCTACGCCGTCCGCCGTCGTGCCTAGCAGCTACGACGCCTGTCAAAGGATTGAGGCAAAGGTCTGAAATGTCATCTAGGCCGGATGGTCTACCTGCTCGGGCGGCGTCTCTTCTCTCCTTATTTAAGGGAGCGGCGGACGGCGCAGGCGCGCTGGGCGCTCCCTCACACTCCACAAACGCAAACGCCCGCCGAAGGGCGGGCGGGGCGAACTCTGCTGTGCAGCTGATTTCAGGCAGCAGCGGTCTGGCGAGCGATACTTTCGATCTGGAAACGCGAGATGCCGAGGTCGTCGAGCTCGCGGTTCGAGAGCAGCGACAACTCACGGACGGTCTCGCGATAACGGAAGTACGCTTGCACCTTAGCAAGGATATAAGAAACGAACATGGTGAGCTCCTACGGGTCGGCGGCCATTCGGCGATGGCCTGTGTTCTTGTCTTGCGATGCAGCAAATATACCTGTGTGATGCGCGAAAGAAGAGCAAAGGCCGTAGAGGAGCTATGCGATAAAAGCATGAACAAGCAAAATATTCTCCAAGCGCCTGCTATGAAAGCATATCTTTGCTCTCGCGGCTTGGTAACCTGGAACGCCAAACGCCTCGGCTGAGGAGATCGGGTTCAGGGATCCTCAGCCGAGGCGCAGGCGGGTTTGTGGAGCTGACACCGCAGGGCAAACGACGCCCGTCAACCGTGGCTATTTCATGAATTGATTGAGAGGCCTCTCAGCCTAAGCGGGAGAACAGATGATGCCACCTGGACGGCCGAACTCCTGCTCGACTTGCCTCCTGGAGAGAGGCCTGCTCCGTTCACCGACATCGATCATGCATTTGGCAGTCTTGAAGAAGCCCAGGGATGGCTCGGAGATGCTGAGATCCGTGGAGCAGGGGGAGAGGACTAGGCAGCGCAGAGGTCATTCAGTTCCCGAAGCGGACAGCGACACAGACCATTCATTTCGGGGAAAAGCATGCTTTTGGTGAAATCGGCGGGCTGATGCTTTCTCTCGTACAGGAGAAGGACAAGGCAGAGGCGCCCTACACGCTCGTGCTGTTCGGCGGCGCCGACGGCTTTTTCCCGCTGGAGTCGTTTGAGCCAACCCGGAAGGGTTGGAAATGGGCGAAATCGCCGGCCATGAGAACTGGGCTGAGTAGTCTCGCATTCACAAAGGCTGCGCACAGCGACGAGAAATCGAGCAGGGATAGATCCACCCCTTTAATCGAACACCAGGCTGCAGCTTGCCTCATCCTGGGTAGCGTCCCGAGACGTGGTGTAGGAGCGGGCCGCCGCTTACCGAACCCGAGCCCCATGAAGGCGGGACAGGTCGGAACCTGTGCCCCAGTGCGCATGGAAGACCCGACGGAAGTGTGAGACGTTGGTGTAGCCCACCTGGTGGGCGATCTCGCTTATCGTGAGATCCGGTCGCTTGAGCAGCCTCATGGCTTGGTCCATGCGGCGAGCTGCCACGTAGGCATGTGGTGTCAGGCCGGTTGTGCGCCTGAAACTCCGCAGGAGATGAAACGGGCTCAACGCCGCCGCCGCCGCGAGGCGTTCCAGGGGCAACGGGTCCGCGAGCCCTGACTGGATCACGTCGTCGACCCGCTGAAGTCGGCGCTGGTCGAGCAATCCTTTGTGCCTCGGCCGCCCCAAAACTCCGCCGTACCGGCGAAGGATGTGGGCCGTGAGGAGGCGGAGCCGGCTTGTGGCTTCAAGCTCCTCCATCGCTCCTTGGCACAGCACCGCCCTTCGGAACACGGCAGCGGCGGCCCAGATCACCAGGTTGCCCTGCGGGCCGACGTCAGGCAGTGCTACAGGCCGTGATGCCCCGAGCTCCTCCGCCACCGAGCGGATCAGCGCCGGGTCAAAATCAATCTCCAGCGCCTCGGTCGGCTCCTGGATGCGTAGCCAAACCAGATCGTTGGACATGGTCAGGAACGCGGAGCCCGGTGCGATGTCGCCTTCTGTGACCGGGCCGCTGCGGATCTCGCGCACGGCTCTGCGGTGAGCCGAGAAGGAAACCCCGACCGTGCCGCTGCGCGTCGTCGTCACGAAGTCGACCTGGTCGTGGGGTGGCACGAGCGAATACTCCACCGTGCCAGAGGGCAGGAAGAGGCTGCTCGTGGAGATTTCAGCGCGCGTCGACTTTCGCATCATTGCGACCCATCCGAGCAAAAAAGAGCAAGATCCGAGCTGGACACCTTGAGACCTCTCCCACAGCATGGCAGCAAAACCACAACAGGACGAGGGGCGAACGACAGGGCTTCACATGTCCAGTTCCGGCTCATTGACGCGCCGCCACTTCCTTCGGACGTCGACCGCCATGGCCAGCGCCGCTGGAGCGCTGGGATCAGCATCCTCCGCAACCGCCCAGGGGCCTGCCTCGACCGTCACATTTCATGAGACGGTGCCGACGACCTTCCGGGTCAATGGCGTCGACCATCGCCTGGACTTGGAGCCTCGGGTTTCCCTCCTCGACCTCCTTCGTGAGCGGCTGCAGCTCACCGGCACGAAGAAGGGCTGCAACAACGGCGAGTGCGGCGCCTGCACGGTTCATCTCGACGGCCGGCGCGTGAACGCCTGCATGGTTCTCGCTGCTTGCGCCGACGGCCGCGAGGTGACCACGATTGAAGGGCTCGCGAAGGGCGAGAACCTTCACCCGGTCCAGCAGGCCTTCATCGACCAGGACGCGCTCCAATGCGGGTTCTGCACGCCGGGCCAGATCATGTCGGCAGTCGCCTGCATTCGTGAACACCACACCGGCAGCGAGGCGGAGATCCGCGAATGGATGAGCGGCAATCTTTGCCGGTGCTCCGCCTATCCGCAGATCGTGCAGGCCGTGAAGGCCGCCGCCGACCAGATGAAGGGGACCTCTCTATGAAACCCTTCTCCTACGCCCGTGTGATCAACGTGCAGGACGCGGTCCAAGCCGGAGCCGACCCCGACACCATCTTCCTTGCAGGCGGCACCGAGCTCCTGAACTGGATGCGCCTCAACATCGCGGCGCCCGCGCGCGTTCTTGACATCAGCCGCGTGCAAGGTCTCGACAGCATCGACCCGCTTCCAGACGGCGGTTTGCGCATCGGGGCGCTGACGCGCCTCAACGATGCGGCCCAGCACGACGCCGTGGTGCGCGACTATCCCGTGCTGTCGCAGGCGATCCTCAAGGCCGCCTCGGCCCAGCTGCGCAATCTGGCCACTATCGGCGGCAACCCGGTCCAGCGGACGCGCTGCCCCTACTACCGGGCCGAGGAAACCCTGCCCTGCAACAAGCGGATGCCAGGGTCAGGCTGCTCCGCGTTGCACGGGGTCAACGACCGCCATGCGATCTTCGGCTGGACCGATGCCTGCGTCGCCACCCAGCCCTCGGATCCGGCCGTTGCCCTGGCGGTGCTGGATGCGGTGATCGCGACTGAGGGGCCGCAGGGTGGGCGGCGCATCCCGGCGCGCGAGTTCCACACCCTGCCGGACCAGCACCCCGAGCTCCACAACGTCCTGCAGCAGGGTGAGCTGATCACCCACGTCGAGTTGCCGGCGCCGGCCCGGCGCTCGGCCTACCTCAAGGTGCGTGAGCGCGAATCCTATGAATACGCCACCGTGTCGGCGGCCGTGGCGGTCGAAACGGATGGAGACCTCATCCGGTCGGCCCGCATCGCTCTCGGCTCGGTGGCGCATCGTCCGTGGCGCCTCGACGCCGCCGAGCGTGACCTCGTCGGCACGCGCGTGGGATCCTCGGAAGCGCGGCAGGCCATCGAGAAAGCTTTCGGCGATGCCCGACCGCTGTCGCACAACGCCTATAAGATCCCGTTGGCGCGCAACGCCGCCCTGCGCGCGCTCGACTCAGCTGCGAGGATGTCATGAGCATTGGCCAGCCACTCCCGCGGCCCGACGGCCGTGCCAAGGTCACCGGCGCGGCGCGTTATGCAGCCGACCACAACCTGCCGGGTCAGCTCCATGCCGTTTATGTGACGGCCCCCATTCCGGCCGGGCGTGTGATTGCCATCGACGCTGCGCCGGCCCTCGCTGCCGCAGGCGTTGTTCGTGTGCTCACCCAAAGCGACCTGCCGCGGTTCGATAAGGCGCCGTCACCACCTTTGGCCTCCGCCTTCATGCCAATGCAGGGCGACGAGATCCGCCACGAAGGGCAACCGGTCGCCATCGTGCTGGCCGAAACCCTCGAAGCAGCCGAGCACGGGGCGAAACTCGTCGCGGTGCGCTACCAGCCCACCGACTTCGTCATGCCGGACGAGGCCGCGGCCGATCAGCCGGGACCCGAATCCAAGCACACACACGAGCCGTCGAAGGATTCAGGCTATCTGCTCGGCGAGGCGGAATTCCGCAAGGGCGATCTCAAGGCGGGTCTGGAGACCGCCCGCTTTCGACACGAGGCCACATACACTCAGCCTTCGCGCCACAACAACCCCATGGAGCCGTCCGCCACCTTGGCGCACTGGACCGGCGATCAGCTCACCTCCCACGACGCGGTCCAGCATGGTTACAGCGCCCAAGCCATCCTCGCGGCGGTGTTCGGGATCCCGCCCGAGAACGTGCGGGTCGTCTGTCCGCACACCGGCGGGGGCTTCGGCGCCAAGGGCTATGTGTGGCCGCATCAGATCCTTGCGGCTGCCGCCGCGAAGGTGGCCGGCCGGCCGGTGAAGCTGGTGCTCACCCGCGCCCAGATGTACGCCAACGTCGGCTATCAGCCGCGGATCACCCAGGCCATGACCCTTGGCTGCGATGACCAGGGCCGGCTCACCGCCCTCCGGCACGACGTCGCCAACGTGACGGGCATCTCCGACGACTTCATCGAGTTCGCCACCTTTGCGTCCCATGCCCTTTATGCCACCCCGGCTCTCCACACTTCGCAGAGGGTCGAGCGCTGCCACGTCAATCTCCCGACCGCGATGCGGGCGCCGGTCGAGGGCCCCGGCACCTGGGCGCTGGAGAGTGCCATGGACGAGCTCGCCCATCAGCTCAAGGTGGACCCGCTTGACCTGCGGTTGGCGAACTATGCCGAGGTCGATCCGGCCCATGGCAAACCATGGTCGTCGAAGAAGCTGCGCGAGGCGTATGAGGAGGGCGCCCGGCTGTTCGGCTGGCGCGAGCGGCCGAAGGAAGCAGAACGTGATGGGCCCTGGCTTGTGGGCAGCGGAACGGCGAGTTGCACCATGGGCACGTTTCGCTTCCCATCCAGGGCCAGCATGCGGCTGAAGGCCGACGGAACGGCCGTGATCGAGGCCGGCTTCCACGACATCGGCTCTGGCACCCTGACGATCTTTCCTCAGATCGCCGCCGACGTGCTCGGGCTCGATCCACGTCAGGTGTCTGTCCGTAATGGGGACACCACCTTGCCTCAGGCGGGTCCCACCTATGGTTCATCGTCAACGATCGGCGTCGGGGCCGCCGTCATGCGGGCGGCGGAGGACGCGAGAGCCAAGCTGGCGCGTCTCGCCAACCTGCCGGCGGCTGAGGTGGCGATGCAAGGCGGCCGGATCAGCCGCCAAGGCGCGAGCGAAGGCATTGCCATTTCCGATGCCATGCAACAGGCCGGCGTCGCGGAGATCGTCGGGGAGGGTGCCTTCACTCTGCCGGGGAACGCCCCGTTCGACGCCGATGGCGGCAAGTCGCCCTATGCGATGCGGACATTCGGGGTGATCTTCGTCGAGGTGGGCGTGGATCCCGAGCTCGGCCTCCTGCGCCTGCGCCGCGCCGTCGGCAGCTACAGTGCCGGCCGGATCATCAACCCGCGCACGGCCTATGCGCAGATGACCGGCGGCATCATCTGGGGCTGGGGCAAGGCAGCCATGGAGGCGAGCGTGCACGAGCAGCGGCTCGGGCGATGGCTGTCGAAGAACCTGTCCGGCGTGGCCATCCCGGTGAACGCCGACATTCCCGGCGACGTCCAGGTGCATTTTGTCGACGAATTCGATGAGCATGCCGGCCCGCTTGGTGGGAAAGGCATCGGGGAACTGGGAGCGACTGGCGTGGCCGCCGCCGTGGCCAATGCGGTGTTCCACGCCACCGGGCGGCGGATCCGCGATCTTCCGATCACGCCCGACAAGCTGATCACGTCGGGTTAGACGCAAGCAGTGACAAACCTAAGACTTCAGCGCGGTGAACGACAAAAGCCACTTCAGGCGAGCGAAGCTTGCCATAGTGGTCTACTGGCCTGAATGAGTGAGGTCACAGACTTCTTGCGATGGATGCGGGTCACGATAGTCTGGCAGAGGTATTGGTCACCGTGGAATTGGTTGGCATCCCGCGATGCCCGAACGTGCGAGACACGGCCGGCTGCTGACTGGAGCGGCGGATGCCGCCGCCTGACGGATGACACGGTTCGATGCACAAGGGCGTGAACATTGCGGACGCGCACGATGCGATCCTTCAGGCGGAGCGGGCTGGGTTCAAGCTCCTCCTCATCGGCCGCACCGCCGTGCTTGGTATTGCCGTGTGCGGGTTTTCCTATGGCTACTGGCTATTCGGCAATCCCTCCGGCGTCCTGGTCAGCATACTGTCGCTGGCGGTCGGCTTGTGCATGCTGGCCACGCATGGAACGCGGCACGAAAGGCCCTGGTACAAATACGTGATCGTGGGCCTCGACATCATGACGCTCGCCGCGGCCGCGTTGTTCCTGCCGCTCACCACCGGCGGTGACGTTCCGCGCATCTTGGTATTCCGGGCTTACGGCCTTGAATTCCTCTGGCTGCTGCTTGTGATCTCGGCCTTGGCTCTGTCGCCGCGTCTGATCCTGTTCGCCGGGATCAATGCGGTGCTGGCATTGTGGGCCGTATTCCTGTCCGCCCTCGCGTCCATGCCCGTCACGCGTTCGTGGGGCAACCTGCCGCTGAACTCCACACCCGAGCAATACATGAGGCTTCTGCTCGACCCGACCTTTGTCGGGATCGGCAACCGTGTCCAGGAAAGTGTCGCTCTGCTTGCCGCCGCTCTGGTGCTTGCAGCGGTCGTCGCCAGGGCCCGACGTGTTGTCGTGGCGTTTGCTGCCGAGGAACGGCGGCGCCAACACGTGGAGCAAGTCTTCGGCCGGTTTGTCCCAACCGAGGTTGCGGAGGAGCTCATCGAGGCACCGGATACACTCCGGGCCACTGTCCGGGAGGGAACGGTTCTTTTCCTCGACGTCGAGGGATTCACATCCTATGCGGCGGAACGGGATCCGGCCGCGGTGCTGGACGCCCTTGGAACATTCCTGCGAACGGTAACTGCCATCGTGGTCGACCATGGTGGTGTCGTGATCGGCTTCGGAGGCGACAGCGTGCTCGCGACGTTCGGGCTTCCGATCGAGCGCCCCGACCATGCGCGGCGGGCGCTCGATGCGGCCAGCCACGTATTGGCACGGCAAGGTGCTGATCCGGGCACCAGCTTCAAAGTCCGCATCGGGATTGCCACCGGGCCAGTCGCCGCCGGAACCGTCGGGGGAGCGGACCGCCAAAGCTACACGGTCTACGGCAGCACCGTGAACCTGGCTCAAAGGCTTGAGGAGGCGAACAAAAGGTTTGGGACGCGGGTTCTAGCCTGCTCCCGGACAGTCTTGGCAAGCGGCGACAGCCAGCTCGTGGATCTCGGTACGCTGATGGTTCGAGGGATCCCGGATCCGGTCCATGTGTTTGGGCTATGATGGCTCGCTTCGGCACGACACCCTATTCCAAGCCGCCTGAGAGGAGAGCCGCCCGAGAGAGGATGTAGATGATGAGGCCGGTTGTGTCGCACGCAGCCTGTGAACAAAGCCGACTGCGGCCTCAAGCAATCTAGCAGTCTTGCAGCGGCACGCTCATCGCCCTGCGATCCTCCTCACCTGCGCGGCCAAATGATCCGCGGCTTGGTTGACCAGAAAAGCATCGTCGTAGAAGTCGGTCTGCCCGCGCGAGAGCAGCCACTCGAGGTGCTTCGGCATGGGAATTGCATCGTAAAACCGACGCGCCCACACCGGAAACAGTGCCGCCTCCGACTGGATCATCACGACAGGTGCTGTCAGCCGGGGCGCCGCCGCCTGGATATCAAAAGGCAGAAAGTGCTCGCGTGACATCACCGCAAAGGCATTTCGGTAGGCTGGCACCGCCGCCCGGCGGGTGTAGTAGTCCACCGTATCGGCCGTCTGCATGGCGGCATCGCCCTCCACGGCAGCGGCCGGGATCATCAGCACCTCGCCTGTGCGCTCATACTGCTGGCGTGCCGCAACGCCTTGGGCCACCTTGGCACCAAACCCGTCCGGATCGCGGGCGCGCATCTCTCCCGGATCACGATAGTAGCCGGCCACGAACCCCAATGCCTTGATCAGCGGCTCTCCAACACTCGCCCAGGCTGCATAGCCGGCTCCCAGGCAAACCCCGACCGCCCCGATGCGGCTTGGATCAACCGAGGTATGGCCCGCCAGAAATCTCAGGCCAGCTTTCAGATCCACGACCTTGCGGGCATGGTGTTCGTACTGGCGTGGCGTCCCGCTGCTCTCGCCATAGTGGCGGTGGTCGATGGCCAGCGCCGCGATCCCGCGTTCAGCCAGAGCAGCCGCATAGACGCCCGTGACCTGCTCCTTTACGCTCGTCATGGGCCCGGCGACGATGACCGCCGGATGTCGTCCTGGGCTCTCCGGCAGGTGAAGATGGCCAATCACTGTCTCGCCGGCGACGTCATAGCGAATGGGCTCCCTCGGCATGAGTGACCTCCTCAGCCTGCCGCCTGATCATAGAGGAAGGCTGCGTTGGTGCCGCCGCTCTGACACATCGCGATCGCAATGTTGAGGTGCGCCATCGCCTCCAGGTAACGGGCATTCCGCAGGGGACCAGTGACAAGCGGCGAGAAGCCAACGTCGCGGCCCAAATCCGCGATCTGCCTGCTGGCACCTTCATCATCAGCTGCAATGAACAGGGTCACTTTGCGTCCCCCGCAGTCGAGGTGCTCGGGCGTCATCACGTCGGCAAAGACGGTGTTGAACGCCTTCACGACCCGCGCCCCGCGCAGCCGGCGCGCGATCTCCTCGGCCCCGGAGGTGGCTTCGCCCAGCGGCAGAGGAGACCAATCCTCGCCAAGCGGGTTTGTGGCATCGACCACGATCTTGCCCGCGAGCACTTCGGCCAGCGGTGGCAGAGCGGAGGGCGTTGCCGTGTACGGAAGGGCGAGGATTACGACCTCGCCCCGTTCTGCGGCCTCCTCGATCGGGTCAAGCGTGTATCCGCCATCCGTTACACGACCGTCCGGCTGGCGCACGCCCACACAGACCCGATGCTCGGCGTCTGTCAAAAGACGGGCGAGCCTGCAGCCAACGTTGCCGCCGCCGATGATACCGATGTCCATGCCTGCCTCCCTTGCGGCCGTCGCCAGTGGCAGGGTAGAAAAAGATGGTTTCCAGCGTCAATTAGGTACCTGAAAGTAACTATGCCTGACATCGTGCATGATCCGGTTCCGGATGCCTTCGTCGCGGTCTGTCCATCGCGCCAGGTTCTCGCTCGCATCGGGGAGAAGTGGAGCCTGATGGCAATCGTGGCGCTGGCGGATGGACCCATGCGGTTCGGCGGCCTGATGCGACGGCTGGAAGGGGTTTCGCAGAAGATGCTCTCGCAAACCCTGCGCAACCTGGAGCGAGACGGTCTCGTGACGCGGCGCCTGTACGACGAGCGGCCTCTACGGGTCGAGTATGCGCTGACAGAGCGCGGCCTCTCACTCCTGCCGCTGGCGCTGAGCCTCAAGGAGTGGGCAGAGGCAAACCTGCACGCCATCGTGCAGAGCAACCAAGCCTTCAGCCAACGCGAAGGGCGCACCTGAACCTCGGGCGTGGGCTACGTCTCTGACCATGGGAGAATGCCACCCACTGGTGTCGGCATGCGAGACCCTTCGAGGAAGCCCAAGATCCGCGCCGGATTATGCGTTAGCCCGATCCGGTGCATGACCGTGTTCATTCAGCCTGGATCTGAACGGGGGCTGCATGTCAGCCGCTGTCCCCTAGTAGGATCACCAGATAGCGGCGTTGAGCGGTTTCCTTCCGCGGACGAGTTGCCGGATTGGACCGGTTGCATTGACAATGACGGAGCCGCGATTGGATCCGGGGGCTGGCGCGGCAGCGCTCCGTAGGCGTCGTCCTTGATGATCGCGAGCCCATGTCGCCGGGCAACCCTGGTGATGGCCTCGCGCCGCTTGGCTGACAGGATAGAGGTGGTCGGATAAGGGTCTGTCGGAACACTGTAGAGCGCCCGCGGTGTCTCACGCCGGCAGGTCTTCTCCAGCGCGGCGGGACCGCTCAGATCGTCACCTCGACTCAATCGAATTGTCTGCCTAATGGCAGGCAAGAATCGTCGCCAGCTGCCGAATTCAACTTACCGTGCGCTGGCCGTAAGGTCGGATCGTGGCACGCCTGAGCGTAAGCCTCTGGGCCTGCCTCGACACTCAAGTGCCCACGTTCGTTGGGGGGCCGGAGCGTGAGATTTCAATCCGAAGCGGGCGTTCTGCTGCCACTCGCAAAACCAGCCCAACCGGCTCGGCGGCAGGATCCTGTTCTCTGGCTGCTTGGACGTGCGAATCGGACAGCCGCGTCGTCATTGTCCTCGTCAAGGACCACGGCTCCTCGTCATGGCCAGCTTGCGGCCCCAGCAGACGTACGAATGACCATGGCTACGAACAAGAAGGACAGTAATTCACAGCCCAGCAGGAGCCGGAAGGTGCCGGTGAGATCGACGTCGAAATCCGCCTCGCCATCGGTCGCGAAGAGGGAGACTGCTGCTCCCAAGCGGGCGCAGCCCAAGGCGATGGCTGGCTCCCGGTCCGCAACTAAGTCCCAGGCGATTCCCGCCAAGTCTCGTTTCTCCTCAGGACCGCGCACGGCAGCACGCTTGACCTCCACGACACGAGGTCCCGTTCCACGACGCAGGCTCGCTCCGCGTCGCGCTCACCGTCGCAGGGCAGCCTGCTGAACCCGATGGCGTGGTTCTCTGGCCTTGAGACAAATCTCACTTCTCCGCAGGCGCGTGCGGTGATGGCGGAGGCGCTCAGGGCTGTCGCAAACGTCCTTGAGAAGCCGCAGGGCGGCGAGCAGGGCCAAGGCGGCGCAACACAGGACGGCCGGAAGGCCGTGTCGGCCGCCGGAAGCCTCGGCGCTGAGATCGTCGCCGCTCCGCTGGTGGTGGCCGCGGCGGCCATTGGGGCCGCAAGTGATGTCGTGACCAGCGCCCTTGGTGGTTCGCCGGTCGACGGTGGCGACCGCGCCAGCAGGAAGGGGGGCCGGCGGTCCTCGGCACAGACGTCATCGAAGACGGACGACTCGCTGACCCGATGATCGATCGGACGGATAGCAGATCCTTCAGGACGAGCCGTCCGGCCGGCCTCAACGCTTGCAGACTTCCGTCAAGAGTAGAGATCGTTAGGGTCAAACCGATGCAATCAAGCCTCTCGCTGTCCCTCACTCTCGTTTTGTCCCGGTCATCTGCGACATAAAGATCTCCTGCATCTGCTCGAACCCTTTGAGGGTGGCCGGCAGCCAGGTTCTCAGCATGGCTTCAGGCTCCATCGCCCGAATGTTCGCGGTCATGCGGTCCTGCACCTCTCGCATGAGCTGCTCCTGCATGGGCTTCACATCCGGCAGCCCCAGAAACGCCCGTGCCTCCTCGGGCGTGCACTCGACATCCATGGTGATCTTCATCTTACATCCTGCTCCAGCATCAACAGATAGGCTGCCGAACGGTGGTCCCGTATATCGCTGCTGAGGTCGACCAAACCGGGCTACGTGGCGTGATTGGCAGTCGGGCTGACCTCGGCCATCCTACTTTTCCATCACATACGTGCCGGGTGCGTCCAGCAGGGGTGGGTACTTCGCGCTGCCCATCGGTGGCGGTGCGCTCTTCCGGCCCGAACGGGCAGAAAGCCACGCTGTCCAATCTGGCCACCAGCTCCCCTCATGCCGGCTGGCGCTCTGCAGCCACTGCTCGGGGCTGCTCGCTGCTTCGTCTTCAGCCTCCCGGGTCCAGTAGGCACCCTTGCCGCCCGGAGGATTGATGATTCCGGCAATGTGGCCGCTGGAGGCACGCACGAACCGCACGTTCCCGCCGAACAGCTGCGTGATGCGCCAGGCTGCGTCCCAGGGCACGATGTGGTCCTTCTCCGCCCCCACGGCATAGGTGTCCTGGTGAATGCGGCCGAGATCAATCGGCTCGCCCTTGAGCGTGATCTTGCCCGGCTCGATCAGATTGTTCTCAACATAGGTGTTGCGCAGGTACCAGCTGTGGGCAGCGCGGGCCATCCGGGTGCCATCGCTGTTCCAGTACAGCAGATCGAAAGCCGGCGGTTTGCTGCCCATCAGGTAGTTGTTGACCACGTTGGCCCAGATCAGATCGTTCGAGCGCAGCAGGTTGAACATGTTCGACATCTCGCGGCTGTCGAGGTAGCCTCGCTCCATCATCTGCTGCTCGATCAGGTCCACCCCCGGCTCGTCCATGAACACGGCTGTGTCGCCCACGCGCGAGAAATCCTGCAGAGAAACCATGAAGCTGGCCGCGTTGAACCGCTTGTCGCCCTTGGCGGCAAGGACAGCCAAGGTCATTGTCAACAGCGTCCCACCGATGCAGTAGCCCATGGCGTTTACTGTGGGACTGCCCGTAATCTCGCGGACCACATCGCTGGCCTCAAGCGGCCCAAGATCCATGTAGTCCTCGATCCCGATCTCATCCATGGATGCATCCGGGTTCTTCCAGGAGATCAGGAAAACCGTGAAACCCTGCTCAACCAGGTAGCGCACCAGGCTGTTCTTCGGCTGCATGTCGAGGATGTAGTACTTGTTGATCCAGGGCGGCAGGATCAGCAGAGGCGTCTTGTGAACCTTCTTGGTTGTGGGCGCATACTGGATCAGTTCCATCAGCCGATTGCGGTGGACCACCTTTCCGTGCGTGAGGGCGAGGTTCCGTCCGGGCGCGAAAGCCTCCGTGTCAACCATGGTCAGGCGGCCAGCCTTGAGATCGGCGATCAGATTGGCGGCGCCGGCCGCAATGCTGGTCCCTCCGGTCTCGATGGCTTTTCGAAGAGCGACCGGGTTCGACAGCAGGATCAGGGCGGGGCTCATGGCGTCCACGAACTGCCGCAGATGGAAGTTGATGCGCTGCTGCTCGGCCTCGTCCATGTCCTCCACATCACCCTGCTGCAGGAGCCAGTCCGACGCGAGCAGATAAATCTGCTGAAGGGTGCGATAGACAGGATTTGTGTGCCACTCGGGGGCGGCGAACCGCTTGTCTGCTGCCGCAGACGATGGTCCATTCACTGTCGCCACCGCCGCCAAGCCGAGCCAGCGTTGTCCAGCCTCTTGCCACACACCAACCGCGGAGCGCCAGAGGTCATGATTGAGGTCCGCCACGGCCAGGGCTGCGCCGGGCTTTCGCAGCGAACGCAGCCAGACGATGCGGAGAGCCCGGGCGATCTCAGCCCAATCGACGGGCACCACCTCGCGCAGCGGATTGGCGTTCCACATCCGGTCAATGGAGCGGAGGGTGGGATCCTGTGACAGACTGCTCTGGAACTGATCGACTCCTCCGGCGATCAGGTTTGAGGCGGGGTTGTCCACTGTCATCTGCCACCACGAGGTGCTCGGATTAGCCAGGGCTTGGGCCGGGGCGGACATCTGGTCCATCCATGAGGCCCAGAGACCTAGCATCACATCAGGTCCGGGCATGCTCCCGTCGGTCTGCCCTTGAACCTTATCCCGTTCCTGACCTGTCATAGGCTTCCTCCGCGTTCCCATGGCTGCCGCTCTCAGGCAAGGATCCGCCTTAGATTAGCATCTAGCTTATACTGCCTGCTCTGCCAGTGAGATGCACTGGGGCTTCCGGAGCAAGAGAAGGTCACGGATGCTCCCTCTCTTCGGACGCAGTACCAGCCGCATCAACTTATAGGTGTTATTGGGTGGACATCGAACCGGGACTCGCCCAGCGAACATTGGATGCACGCTCCTCGTCAGGCCTCGGCCGAGACAACATAGCTGCTGACGTAAGGCTCCTTCGGCCGATGAAGCAAGCCGTTCCTCACATCACGATCCAATGCGGCCTCCCAAGTTGGCCTTTGCGCCACAACCATGAGCGCTATCTGATGGAGGCGGGGCGAAAAACAGAACAGCAGCCGGGAGGAGCCTTATGGGCCAAGAGGTCAATTCGAGCACCGCTGACCTTGATCAAAGTGGGGTAGACGCTCTCAATCAGAGTGCATTGGAGTACCACCGCCTTCCAAGGCCGGGAAAGATTGCCGTTCTGCCGATCAAAGGCATGACCAACCAGCGCGATCTGGCTCTCGCCTACTCGCCTGGTGTCGCTGCTCCCTGCATGGCCATCCATGCCGATCCGGCGGCCGCCGCCCTTTATACCAGCCGATCAAACCTTGTGGCCGTGGTCTCGAATGGCACGGCCGTGCTAGGCCTCGGCAACATCGGTCCGCTCGCCTCCAAACCTGTCATGGAAGGCAAGGGCTGCCTGTTTCAGAAGTTCGCCGGCATCGACGTGTTCGACATAGAGATCAACGAAGCCGATCCCGACAAGCTCGTTGACATCATAGCCTCCCTTGAGCCCACCTTTGGCGGGATCAACCTCGAGGACATCAAGGCCCCGGAATGCTTCGAGATCGAGCGCCGGCTGCGCGAACGCCTGCAGATCCCGGTCTTTCATGACGATCAGCATGGTACAGCCATTGTTGCGGCCGCTGGTGTGCTGAATGGCCTGGAGGTCGTGGGCAAGCGGATTGAGGAGATCAAACTTGTCTGCTCAGGAGCAGGGGCTGCGGCGATCGCCTGCCTCGACCTGCTGGTGGGGCTTGGCGTCCGGCGTGAGAACGTGTGGGTCACGGACAGCAAGGGTGTCATCCACAAGGGGCGGGCGCAGGGGATGGACGCCCAAAAGGAGCGTTACGCCCAAAATACAGAGGCGCGGACATTGGCAGACATCACGTTGGGCGCGGACGTCTTCCTCGGTGTGTCGATGGCCGGTGTCCTGAAGCCCGAGATGGTGCAAGCCATGGCGGAGAAGCCACTCATCCTGGCTCTTGCCAACCCTGAGCCGGAGATCCGGCCGGAGGCGGCGAAGGCCGTGCGCCCCGACTGTATCGTTGCAACAGGCCGATCGGACTACCCAAACCAGATCAACAACGTCCTGTGCTTTCCCTTCATCTTCCGCGGTGCACTTGATGTGGGCGCAACGGCCATCAATGAGGAGATGAAGCTTGCAGCCACGCGAGCCATTGCGGCTCTCGCGAAAGAAGATGTGTCCGACGTGGTTGCGGCGGCGTATGGTCGGCGGGACATCCGCTTCGGGTCAGACTACCTCATTCCAGCCCCTTTTGATCCACGCCTCATCACGGCAGTTGCTCCCGCGGTCGCGCAGGCTGCTATGGCGACGGGCATTGCCACACGACCGCTGGCGGATCTAAAGGCTTATCGCGATCGGCTTCAGACCTTTGTGTACCGCTCCGGCACGATCATGCAGCCGGTGTTTGCCGCAGCAGCACAGGCCTCAAAGAGGGTCGTCTATGCTGAAGGGGAGGACGAGCGGGTTCTTCGGGCTGTGCAGGTTGCAGTCGAGGAGGGTTTGGCAAGGCCCCTGCTTATCGGTCGACCTGATGTCGTCCGCACCCGGGCGACCGAGTTGGGCTTGAGGCTTGAGGAAGGTCGTGACTATCAGGTGGTGAGCATGGATGATGACGTTCTGCTCAGCAAACTCGCGGGCGAGTACTATCAGATCTGCCGCAGGCAGGGACTGGCCCGTGACGCAGCGCTCATCGAGATGCGCCGGAACAGTACTCTGATCGGTGCCATGCTGGTGCGCAGTGGTGAGGCGGATGGGCTCTTGTGCGGCACCTTTGGATCTTATGATGCACATCTGCGACACGTGGTTGATGTGATTGGGAAGAAAGCGGGTACAAACACCCTGGCAGCCATGAACGTTCTCATGCTGCCAAAGCAGACGCTGTTCATCACTGACACCTACATCAACGAGAACCCAACCGCCGAGCAGATCGCTGATATCGCGCTTCTCGCCGCCGAGGAGGTGCGCCGCTTTGGCGTGACACCGCGGGTTGCACTTCTCTCCCATTCCAGCTTTGGCAGTGCGCGAACTGTGTCTGCAGCGAAGATGAGAGAGGCCCTTGAGTTGATCCAAGCAAGGACCCCTGATCTTGAGGTTGAGGGCGAGATGCAGGGCGACGCGGCGCTCAACAAGAGCATCCTTGACAATGTGTTCCCAGGCGCTGGCCTGACGGCCGAAGCGAACCTGCTGGTCATGCCGAACCTGGATGCAGCGAATATCACCTTCAATGTTCTCAAGGCTGTGGCTGGGGAGGGGATCACGGTGGGACCAATCCTGCTTGGAGCGGCTAAACCTGTCCACGTCTTGGAGCCTACGAGCACTGTGCGGCGGATTACGAACATGACAGCTCTGACAGCTGTCGAGGCCTCAATGCACGTCTGATAGGGCTGTGCAAAGATCCTCCGCTACACAGGACAGCCTCTTGTGTCCGGACTGGAATGTGCGCTGGCACGCATATTGCCCTCGTGACGGCTGCTATGCCTGCTGCGCCATGTGCCTCGAGCGCTAAAAGCCGAAAGATGCTCCGTAAGGGAAATTATGGAGCTTCTCCCTTCCACGTTCTGCCACATAGCGTAAGCTATGTTGTGAGGCGGTGCGATTCACACCGCCTCACAACGCATGGATCCTTGAGAGATCCGCAGAACGGTCCTGGGAAGGAAACAGCATGGCGCGCGTTGCATTGGTCACCGGCGGCACTCGCGGCATCGGTGCCGCGATTTCAACAGCCCTGAAACAAGCAGGCTACAAGGTTGCTGCGAACTACGGCGGCAATGACGAGGCCGCAAACCAGTTCAAGGGCGAGACCGGCATCCCGGTCTTCAAGTTCGACGTGTCGGATGCCGCGGCCTGCGAGGCGGGCATCCGAGCGGTCGAAGCCGAACTCGGCCCCGTCGACATCCTCGTGAACAATGCAGGCATCACCCGCGACGGCATGTTCCACAAGATGACGTTCGATCAATGGTCCGCCGTCATTCGCACCAATCTCGATTCCATGTTCACCTGCACGCGTCCTGTGATCGACGGTATGCGTTCGCGCAGCTTCGGCCGCATCATCATCATCTCGTCCATCAACGGCCAGAAGGGCCAGATGGGACAGGCGAATTACTCGGCTGCCAAGGCCGGCGTGATCGGCTTTGCCAAGGCGCTGGCGCAGGAGAACGCCAACAAGGGCGTCACCGTCAACGTGATCGCGCCGGGCTACATCGCCACCGAGATGGTGAAGGCCGTGCCGGAAGAGGTGCTGAAATCCAAGATCCTGCCGCTCATTCCCGTGGGCCGCCTCGGCGAAGCGGAGGAGATCGCCCGCAGCGTGCTCTTCCTGGCCGCTGACGACGCCGGCTTCATCACCGGCTCAACCCTGTCGGTGAACGGCGGCCAATACATGGCCTGACCGCGGTACGCCGATCCTGCTGCAGGTAGGCCTGAACCTGCGTCTGCAATTGGCCTATTCGGTTGATACGCGACCTGTCGGGCTGCGTTGAACCTGAAGCTCCGCAAAATCACCCTCTGCGTATTCAACCCCACGTAGAGGGCCTTCCCTGTTTTTTGCCTGCTCCAGACGCCTGAGTTGCCCACGCTTGATCTTGCCGGAGATGGTTCGTGGCAGGTCGGGAACGATCTCGATCTGCCGGATGCGCTTGAAGGGCGCTAGCCGCGCATGCGTATACTGGAAAATCGACAAAGCTGTTTCTGGCGAAGGCTCCACTCCAGGCAAGAGTGAGATATAGGCCTTTGGTACGGACAGACGGATTGCATCCGGTGTCGGAACCACGGCTGCCTCAGCCACAGCCTCATGCTCGATCAGCACACTCTCGAGTTCAAACGGGCTGATACGGTAGTCGGATGATTTGAACACATCGTCTGAGCGTCCTACGAAGGTGAGATACCCATCCTCATCAGCGAAGGCGATGTCGCCGGTGCGATAGAGGGCTCCCTCAGCCCCACTCACGGTGCTGTCGGCATTCTGATAGCCCTGCATCAGCCCAGCGGGCCGGACCTCGTCCAGAGCGAGGCAAACCTCACCCTCCTGCGACACGTTGCCATCCAAGTCGAGCAATCGCACGGAATAGCCTGGGAGAGGGCGGCCCATGGTTCCAACCTTGATCTTCTGTCCTGGCGAGTTGCCGATCTGGGCCGTGGTCTCTGTCTGGCCATAGCCGTCCCGGATGGTGAGGCCCCAAGCCGCCCGAACCTGCTCGATGACCTCCGGGTTCAACGGCTCCCCAGATCCGCAGAGTTCCCGGAGCGCGCCTGTGTAGCTGGCGAGATCCTCCTGGATCAGCCGGCGCCAAACCGTTGGTGGGGCGCAGAACGTGGTCACTCCGCAGCGCTTCATGGCATCCAGAAGGCTTTTGGCCTCGAAACGTGGTTGGTTGACAGCCAATACGGTGGCGCCCGCGTTCCAGGGCGCAAATATGGAACTCCAGGCGTGTTTGGCCCAACCGGGCGAGGAGACATTCAGGTGGATGTCCCCGGGCTGCAACCCGAGCCAATACATGGTGGAGAGTGACCCAATTGGGTAACTGCGCTGGGTGTGCCGCACCAGCTTGGGCTTTGCCGTGGTGCCGGAGGTGAAGTAGAGCAGCAGCGGATCATCGGGCTGTGTTGGCCCATCCGGAGCAAAGTTCTTGGATCGAGAAAAGGCTTCCTCATAGTTGTGCCAGCCTAGCGGAGCATCGGGACCCACATGAACGCACGTGACATTGCTGTCGTACAGGCCCTCAAGCTTGCTGACCTGATCAGAACTCGCGACCACGAGTTTGACGCGACCACGCTCCATGCGATCACTAAGCTCCTCCCGTGTCAGGAGCGTTGTCGCCGGGATGACCACGGCTCCAAGCTTCATGGCCGCGAGCATCGTCTCCCACAGCGGGGCCACGTTCCCGAGCAGCAGCAAGAGGTGATCGCCACGACGAAGACCCAAACCGCGAAGGTAGCTTGCTACCTGGTTCGAGCGACGTGACAGCTCTTTGAAACTGAGCTTCGTCTCAACGCCGGTTGCGGTCTCGACGATCCAGAGCGCGGTTCGATCACGGCTTTCCGCGTCAGAGGCGAGTTCCCCATCAAACCAGTCGAGCGCCCAATTGAAAGGGACCGGGTCAGGCCAGCGGAAGCCTGCAAAGGCTGTGGCATAGTCGGTTCGGTGCTCCAGCAGGAAATTCCGCGCGTCTTGAAACGTGGTCATCGGCTCATCTTGGTTCAGCGACAACTCGCCTAGGGGCGCTCGTTTGCAGCCGCAACAACACCTGACACCGCGAGCGGCAGACGCATCCGCGGTCTCAGGCTAGTCTCAAGCGCCGTGCATTGGCTTGCACGCGCCTGCGATAATTCTCCACGACCGCATGGGCCGACCCTCCGGTCGCGACCGTCATGGCAGCATCCATGAAGGCGAACATCTTCTCTGTCATCATCAGCTGCGCCTCGGCTGGTGTGCCCTGACCCATAGCGATCTGCGCCAAGCGCAGGCCAATAACACTCTGGGCTTCCAAGGTGAGAAGGATTGTATCGGTAGCGAGGCGCATCCAGGACTCCAACATCCATTCTTCTCCGGTTTAGTGGCCTTGATCGCCAGCCCTGGGGCTGATCAGATGAAAGAAGGCGATCGGGATATTGGAACGCGTCTGCAACGCATAGGAACGCCCGACTGTTGATCGGGCGCTCAGAACAGGCTCATGGCGCCCGTTGTTACTTTGCGCGGGACGTGGGCTTTGCGGAGGCAAACGTCGACTGCGCGGCAGAGCGAAGCGCATTGAACGGCGCGAAGGTGTCCTGCGCCAGCTTCGTGTAGAGTTCGCCGGTTTTGGTCGACTGAGCAACAAAGCCCTCATAGGCACTCTTGACGTAGTCGGTCTGGATCTCAATGACCTTGTCGAGCGACTTTACGCCGACCAGCTTTTCGAACGCCGAGGCGGTCTGCTCGAAGGACTTCTTGGCGTAGTCGGCAGTCTCAACAGCAATCGCCTGAGTGCCGGTGGTAGCAACCTCAAGAGCCTTCACGGTCGCAGTGAAGCTGTCTTTGCCAAGCTTCTGAACAGTTTCAAACGGTTGGTTCATGGTGGTTCTCCGAAACGGGCGCTGTGCCCAATGTAAGATGCAGCCGCTGAAGACCACGGCCGTGGCTATATTGTGCATCGCACAACAAATGTCAAGGATTATTGTGCAATGCACAATGACTTAATTCGCTTAGGATATCGGGATTTTGGACCAAATCGCCTGAAGCGCTTGCCATTCTATGTTGCACTGCCATATGAATGTCGAAGCTTCGTGAGCCGCGAGGTGCCTTCGTTGCCTCATGATCCGCGAAGCTTGCTTGCTCAGTTCAGCGTACCTGTCTTTGGCGTTCTTTCATCCCCATAGTGAGATCCAGGTGTCGTGACGGCTGCAGGCTCTGCGCGGACGATGATGCCGGATCCTCTGCCCTTTTCTGCGAGGAATGATGATCAACCGAACCATCGGCCAAACTCCGCCTGATAAAGCCAACGAACTCTTTGTTCAGCTTCTTGAGACATCACACGATGCTGTCGAACTCCGCGAGCGGCTGTTCTCCGAGCTGAGACAGGAACTGGATCTGCTCGCCAGCCTCCAGGAGGAGCATCTCTTTCCCGTGCTGGAGCAGAACCCGGAGACGGCGGAACTGGTCCGCGGCGCACGCAATGACCATCAACAGACCAAAGCTTTCCTGAATGAACTCGCGACCACCCCGAAGGACAGTGATGCGTTCCTGGCCAAGGTGGCAGAGCTGCGCAAGGTGTTTCAGCAGCATATCCGCAATGACCAGAACGAGCTGCTGCCGGTGGTGCTGAAAGTCTTGAGCGAAGAGGAGGTCGAGGCCGTCGTCGAGAAGGTCGAGGAGGAGGTCGCGGAGACCCGGCAGGCCGCCGCTGAACCACGGCGAGCTCGACGGGGACGCAAGCCAGCCGATGCTGGGGCGGACACAAGCGGGACCTTGTTGGCTGCCGTCGAGGTTGGCTCGGAGAGCGTTGGGGTCGTCAAGCAGGCGGTGCAGGATGCTGTTGAGGACAGTGCTCAGGCGGCGTCCGAGTTGGGCGGCCGCGCACGGGAAAGCTTCAGCCGGCAGGGTCGCGAGGCCCTGACCCTGGTTGATCAGATGCCGGATTACCTCCAAGCCGTCGCCCGCTCTAATAGGATCCTGGCCGGTGGGGCAGGAACCATCACGCTGGAATGGTTCGGGCTCCGGCAGGAGCGCCTGCTGAAGACCCTTGAGGGAATGACCGATCTTCTGAGCTGCCGGACGATCCCGGACCTTGTCAGCCTCCAGAGTGCTCTGGTCCGGGGCAACGTTGAGCGCATGCTCGAGAACAGCCAGCGCTTGGCGCAGCTCACCGCCCAAGTGGCCCAGGAGGCCACCCGGACCCTCACGGCGCAACCCGAACACGGTCAGCGCACTCGCTAGGGATCTATTTTGACGATGCTCCCGGCTTGCGAGCCGGGAGCTTACATCAGAGACTGGGCAGAATCGCCAGACGGTCCTCTGCGTTCGGCGATCCATCGATTGCCTGCATTTCTTGGCGTGGGACACCCCTGCTTCGAAACCTCTCCAGCAGGTGCGCATGCGACTGAAGGTTCCCATTGCCCACCTCCTGAAAGCCCAGCGCCGCTGGGAGAAGGCCCTGGTCAAGGCCACGGCGACGTCGCGCAAGCTCATCACCAGACCGCGCAAGACCCGACCCAAGAAGAGCAAGCTCACCGAGGTCAGCGCCTTTGGATCCAATCCTGGCAATCTCCGGATGCTCACCTACGTGCCGCCGCGGTTGCCCGCTAGCGCGCCTCTCGTCGTGGTGCTGCACGGCGGCCTGCAGACCGCTCACGCATACGACGAGGGCAGCGGCTGGTCGATGCTGGCGAGACGGCACGGCTTTGCGCTTGTGTATGCCGAGCAGCTACAGGCCAACAACCCGAACTGCTGTTTCAACTGGTTTCAGCCCCACGATGCGCGCCGCGGCTCAGGCGAAGCCTTGTCGATCCGCCAGATGATCACCCGCATGCGGCGGACCCACAGCATTGATCCGGCCCGAATCTTTGTCACGGGCCTCTCGGCGGGTGGCGCCATGGCGTCGGTGATGCTGGCCACCTATCCCGAAGTCTTCGCCGGCGGCGGGATCATCGCTGGTCTTCCCTATGGCGCCGCCTCCGGTCTGCGCCAGGTCATGTCCGCCATGAAGCGGCCGCAGTCACGTACTGCTCAGCAATGGGGCGACCTCGTCCGCGCCGCATCGTCCTATACGGGCCCGCGGCCGACGGTGTCGATCTGGCATGGCACAGAGGACCGGACCGTTGCAGCCTCCAATGCAGCCGCGTTGCTCAGCCAGTGGGCTAACGTGCACGGCGTCAGCGAGGAGGTGTTTAGTCAGACGTCAGTCGCGGGCCACCGCAGACGAGTCTGGTCGAACAGCAAGGGTGACACGGTCCTTGAGCTGTACCTGATCAATGGCATGGGCCATGGCACGCCCGTGCGCCGGACAAAGGCTCAGACAAAGACGGGAGGAGCCGGGCCGTTCGTCCTGGATGTGGGCATCTCATCCTCGCTGCATCTGGTGCAAACGTGGGGTCTTGTTCGCCGGAAGACAGCCTCTCGCCAGATCTGAACGGCAGTCCAGCCTCCTGAGTCCAGCATACTGGCGGCGATTGGGTAACTTCATGCTGACTGGCTTCGATCGTGGAAGAGCAGGCAATGATCGCGTCGATGATCCAAGCCTGCGTGGCGCCACCGTCCGCCAACACGACCTCTGTCATCCCAGTTGGAAGCAAACGCTGGCTAACTCGGATGAGAATTCGGGCTTTGCTTTGGGGCTACCACAGGTTTAGCTTGAAGTATGAAACCGCATGACTACGCCGCCGCTCCAGCCCCCAAGGTCAACCACCGCGCCAATCGCCTCCTGGCCGCCCTGGAGCCGGACGACTTCGCGGCACTGGAGCCGCAACTGCACGGGGTCAGCTTGCAGCAGGATCAGGTGCTGTATGAGGCCGGCGATCCCCTGCGTCATGCCTACTTTCCCCATGATACGGTAGTCTCACTGGTCGCCGTGCTGAAGGACGGCCGCTCGGCCGAGATGGCGGTCTATGGCCGGGAAGGGGCCCTGGGCCTGGTGAGCGCCGTAACGGCCGTCCAATCCTTCGGGCGTTACATCGTGCAGGCCACCGGCACCGCCTCGCGCATCGAGCTGGAGCGCCTGCACGCGGTGATCGGCCAACGCTTGAAGGTGCGTCAGCTCGTGCTGCGCTTCACCGAAGCCATGATGGCCCGGGTTCTGCAGAACGTGGCCTGCAATGCGGTCCACGGCGTCGAAGCCCGCGCCTGCCGCTGGATCCTGAGCATGCACGACCGGCTCGATCAGGACATCGTGCCGCTCACCCATGAGTTTCTGGCCGACATGTTAGGTGTGCAGCGTTCCACCGTCAGCAGCATCACCCGATCACTCCAGGAAGCAGGCTTCATCAAACAGGGCAGGGGTGTGATCACGGTGACGGACCGCGCCGGGCTGGAAGGCACCTCCTGTGAGTGCTACGGCACCGTTCGCCGCAGCTTCGAGCGGCTGCCTCCCAGACGTCGTGTTGTTGACAGATAAACCTGGAAGCGTCTCATCCCAAAGCGTGAGTTGTCTGGCTCGTGGCCCTGATCTGCTGCAAAAACACAACAGTTCAGACATATCAACTGCAAAGTATTGCGGGACCGGCCTATGCGCGGCTCATGATCTTGCACGCAGCAGCCTTCTGAGCAACCATCATCTTCAAGATGAAAGGCGCGTGTTTGATGGGGGCCATCATGCAACACTTGAGATCTTCTGTGATCATTGGCGCATCTATACTTGTAGCAAGTTGTGCTACTTTGCCACGCCTGCCATCACCTGAGAGACTACAGCTAGATCTGGTGGTTGATGCCATACAATGTGAACTACAAATGGCATTGTTTGATCTGTCTCCCATCGCAGATCGCCCTGGCAAGAAGTTTGCCGATTGGGCGGCTAAGTTCACGATTACCTTGGAGATCGATGAGAAGGCAAAGATCGCCCCGACATCCACCTTCGTCGAGAACTTCACCCGAAGCGTCCTCAATATCGGGGCGGGCTTCTCTGAGGAAGGAAAAGCCAGCCGAGACGCGCAGATAACATTCGAGGCCCTCAAGATCGGGGCTTTGGGCGACAAGCTAGGGTGTACAAGAGTCGATCAGTCTGGAGCGATCGTGTTCGCCTATACGGCCGGCGACAACCCCCTTTATGGGAACCTGGGCATTTATGAATGGCTCAAGAGAAGCTTCGAAGCGTTCGATGAGGATACTGACATCATCACGAATCCCCAGACAATCACGCACACGTCAGAGTTCCAGATAACTTCAGGCGGGTCGCTCACCCCAAATGTGGCCTTCCTCCGCAGTGTGCCTCCGACGAGTGTTCAGGCCGCATTCACAGCTGAGCGTCAAGATATTCAACGTCTCATTATCGCTCTGACCGAGCCCTGATGGCTGGGCGTTTGGCTTGTTGGCCTTCAAAATCCAGCGATCAACTCCCATCTGACAGTATGGCAGTTGATCAGGCACTCGGCATCCTGAGGAGCAGTCAGATGAAGAAATTTTTTCCTATTTTCGTGACGGCACTCGTAATTGGCACGCCCTTCCTATCGACACTGAGCGTCGCTCAGACCCAACCCAACCGGGCTACGAACAGCAGACCCAACGATCCCGCAATCAGGGATCCTTCAGGCCGAGTTGTCCCACGAGCCCGTTCATACAGCAGAGGGACCAACTCTACGATTACGGAAGAGCAGAGATACCGGCTCGATCGTGCACTCGGCGAGGCTGAAGCTCGTGCGACCCGTAGGAGAGAATAGGTGCAAGCTGGCTCTCTCCGCTCAAGAGAACTCCGGCGCCAGACACGTGCACTGTTCGGAAGCGCCATGGACGTGCGGACTCCAGCTTAGAGAGGACCTCTCATCATCCTGAGCCGTACCCGCGCATGTGACGCACGCGGGGGGTTGGAGGACGCCTGCCGCCGGATGCTGAGGTCAAGGCATCATGCCAGCATCTCCCATATCGTGCGCGAGACTTCCGTCATCCGGTAGGGCTTGCGCATGAAGTGGGCGTCCGGAGCCACTGCGCTGAACCCGGATGGCAGCCCGCCTGAGACCACCACCACCGCGATGTGTGGGTGTAGGGTCTGTGCCAAGTGCGCGAGGTCGAAGCCGTTGAGCTCACCAGGCAGATCGACGTCTGTGAACACCGCATCAATGTCGTCTCGGGTGCGCAGGAGAGTTGCTGCGTGATCGGCGCTTGAGGTCTCGATCACGTCAAACCCATCCTCCTCTAGAAAGTCCACCGCGCATGCCCGGACAATCGGCTCATCCTCGACAACGAGGACCAGGGGGCGCGGTGCGGAGGATGCTGTATCTGACACTGCGCCAGCTCATATATGCAACGTACCCAGGGTATTAAAGCCAAGGTTCGCATCTAAACGACGTCTCGTCGTTGTGCTATGTGCTCATCAAGATTGTTGAACCGGAAGTGGAGTTCAGCGTGCATCACCTGAACTTCGAAGCCAACTGCGAGCGGCGCTCTGTCACTAAGCGCCTGAAGATGAGACTTGATCTCGCCGAACATGCTTTCAGCAGCCCGTCGGTTGGTGCTTTCATCCCGTTCACTCCCCAGGCGCAGCACGATATGAACGAAGGCGTTGTCAGGATGATTATCGCCGACGGTGTAATCGTCGACCCTAACGTGCCGCACCCGAATACCGGCAGCAGAAAAAAGACCTGTTGCAAGGGCTGCTCTGTAAAGCTTGTGCTTCAGGGAAACGATTTCCGGCTCGTGGGCGACGTTCGACGAGCTCTCAATCCATATGTGGGGCATTGCTCATATTTCTCCGCTGCCGTTATTGGTGGCCGCATTCAGACCAGCCCCACAATTTGATCCTCAATGTTAGTGAGGCTGCTTTAGGAGGTCGTCGCAATGAAGCCGCCCCCTATACTGGCAGCACCTTGCCGGGATTCAGCAAACCATCAGGGTCCAGTGCCGCCTTGATTGCCCACATAACTTCAACGGCACCCTGACCATGCTCGGCAACCAGGTACTTTGATTTGCCATAGCCCACCCCGTGTTCGCCGGTGCACGTCCCGCCGAGGCGCAATGTCCGTTCTATGAGTCGCGCGTTGAGGGCTTCCGCCTCTTGAAGCTCGGCAGGATTATCAGTGTCGATAAGTAGACCGAGATGGAAGTTGCCGTCCCCCACATGGCCCAGGGCCGTCACGAAGAAGGATGCCTTTTCCGTGTCCTGGCGAGTCTCTCGAATACACTCTGCGAGCTGGGAAATCGGAACGCACGCATCCGTGCCCCAGATTTTCGCGCCCGGACGCATGGCTAGGATGGCATAGTGCATCTCATGCCGCGCCTGCCAAAGCTTTTTCCTCTCATCTGGAGAGATTGCCCAAGCCCACTGGCTTCCGCCATTTGCCAGCGCCAGGTCGCGCACGGTTTCCACCTGCTCGGCAACGCCGGTCGTGGTTCCATGAAACTCAAAGAACAACGTTGGCTGCTCGGGATACTGGAATTTGGAATAGCGGTTGACTGCCAGCATCGCTTTGTCATCGAGGAACTCGACGCGTGCGACTGGCACGCCGCACTGGATAACTCCGATCGCCGTCTGGACGGCACTATTTACATCGGGGAAAGAGCAGACGGCGGCTGAGACAGCCTCGGGCTGTCCGTGGAGTTTGACCGTCACCTCGGTGATGATGCCGAGCGTTCCCTCGGATCCGACGAACAGGCGGGTGAGGTCGTAACCGGCAGCCGACTTTCGGGCACGGCTGGCTGTCCGGATGGTACGTCCATCAGCGAGCACGACCGTAAGTGAAATGACATTCTCCCGCATAGTGCCATAGCGCACGGCGGCGGTGCCGGAGGCACGGGTGGCAGCCATGCCGCCGAGCGATGCGTCCGCCCCGGGATCCACGGCGAAGAATAGCCCTGTGTCCCGGAGATGGGCGTTCAGATGGTGCCGGGTGACGCCGGCTTGGACGATCGCATCTAGATCATCCACGTTGATCGCCAAAATCTGGTTCATCTTGGTCATGTCGATTGTGACGCCTCCCTCAAGCGCCGCAACATGTCCCTCGAGGGATGTGCCCGCTCCGAAGGGAATGATCGGCACTCGGAATTCGCGACATAATCTGACGATCCGGCTGACCTCCTCGGTGCACACGGGGTAGCAAACTGCATCCGGTGGATAGGTTGGATGGTAAGACTCGCCATGACCATGATGCATCCGCTCCGCCGCTGACGTCGTACAACGGTCACCGAGCAACTCACCTAGGCGCTCGATCAAGCGTGCAACGTTGGCGCTATCAGACTGCTTGGATTGAAGCATTGTAGCCCTCTATGCTCCAACGATTCGGATTAAGGTTACCCATGAATAGAAGGAGTTGCGTACACCGGGGTTGCTTCCAACCATCAGACGAATCCCGCAGGGCGTGGTGGTTCGCAACGCGGTCGTCCCATGCGCTTTCGAAACCTAAACGTCCGTCTTGCGCGCAACAATCCCCGTCCGCACGACGTGACGCCCCGTAGGCGTTCTGCTCGATGATCAGAATGCCTTGGTTGGAGTCCCCTTTGCGTGGAGTTCCATACAACGTCCCAGCGGCAAGCTGCTCTGACGCCTCGTCAACAAGCAGAATTCCGGCGGAACTGTCGTGCTCCCGTCGATGTAGCGCACCCCACGTCGCTGTGACCACCGTCCCATAGCCTGACGGGGCAATGCGGCGGCTATGCTGTGCGTGCGGTAGAGGTTCTTGGCACCCCAAGTCAACAATCATGACACATAAATCCCACTTGGTGAGATATTTTTTATGTAGGAGACTATTGAAATGTGTCAACCTGTCAATAGTCAAATCTGGCTACCCATGAGAGTGATCACCCGAGCGGCCCGATGCTGGAGCAGATCCAGCCGTAGTTCGTCCGAATATTGGACAGGAATTCAGGGGATAGCGGGGCAATGAAGCTTGGCCCTGAGCCCGCCCCGCGCCATCAAGTACTTCGCCAGCGTGGTAGCCACCTAACCTTTGGATTGCCTGATCGCCTCACACATGGGAGTTGCCTGCGATACGATTAGAGGCCTTGAGGCCCTATCAAGTCGGATCGCGCGCTCCATGCACCCGATGATGTTGCACGAAGGTGTTTGACGGTGCTGAAGCGAGGTTCCAAGCCAGGATAGACCTTCCGCTCTGTTGCTCTGTCCACTCGTTGTTTCAACTTCATGCCAGAGGCAGCGGGCGCGGACGCGCGCCGCTGTCGATGGCCACAAACGTGAACACCGCCTGCGTGACCTTGATCTGCTCATCGCCGTCGCGCGAGCGGCGCCAGGCCTCCACCTGGAACGTCATCGACGTGCGCCCCGTCGCGATCAGGTCGGCGTAGACCGAGACCTCGTCGCCCACATGCACCGGGGTGTGGAACACCATGCCGTCCACCGCCACCGTCACGCAGCGCCCCCGGGCGCGCCGCGCCGCCGCGTTGCCGGCCGCCAGGTCCATCTGCGACATCAGCCAGCCGCCGAAGATGTCGCCGGCCGGGTTGGTGTCGGAGGGCATCGCAATCGTCCTTATGACCGCCTCGCGCCCCTCGCTCTCGCCAGCTTCCACAGCTCTTCCCTCTCGACACTGTTCGCCGGATTCCCGGAGAACCACAATAGACCATCTCGACACCAACATAGAGAGCAGACCACAACAATTAACAGCGCCGTCCGATCCTCAGCCAATTTGCCAGCTTTGTCGGATGATCGATCCGCTCGACTTTGCGATCATAGCCGAGTGTCAATTGCAGGCGTGCTGCTCACGGTCGTTCCAGTTGAGGCCGTGATACACATTTCAGGCGCAGGCGATATGTTCCAAGGTCGCGGACGTAATCGGCTCATCTCCCCACTGGCGCTCGATAACAGGATACCGCTTTGCCCTGAACGCTTTTTCGTTTGGCAGCTGGTGACGGATCCAGGTACGTGAGCGGGAAGCGCCACCAGCCCGGCGACAGCGGGCTTGCGGACCTACGCAGGCGCTTTGCAGCCGAGGCATGCCTTGATCGAAGTGGCCAGCCGAGTGTCGCAGAACGCCGGAACGCCGGGGGCACACTCTCGCATAAGGGGCCTGCGCCAAACGCTCGGGAGCCGCCGACATGGAGCCGTCCCAGTCTGGGCTTGAGCTCCCGCACCCTGAACGACCAGGCTACCTCAATCACTTCAAACTATCTTGCGCCGAACACGGAGAGAAGGCGAGCTAATCTGGTGTCCACGCAGATGGGCGCGGTCGCGCTACCCTCTGCCGTGCCGGGAGCCATGACATCGCACACTCATAGATCCGTCGGTGTCGCACAGGAGGCACGCCGAGGCGGTCGACTGCTTGCCGTGCGGCAATTGCCAGCGCGTGGCTCTTCGGGTAGCACCTTGGATCATGAAAAAGATCAAGCTCCGTCCAGGCCCCGGCCGTCCGTCGAGCATGGATGACCCGCATAGCACGATATGTGATGCCGCTGCCCTGCTGTTCGCCCAAAAGGGATACGACGCGACGTCCCTGCAAGACGTGGCAGACAGGGTCGGGGTGACCAAGGCCGGGCTTTACTATTACTTTCCGACAAAAGACGCCCTGTTCGACATGATCGTCCTGCGCGTTCTCGAGGAAATGTTGGAAACAGCCAAGGCAGCCGTCGTGACCAAGACTGGGTTCGACCAGCGGCTCACGGCCTTCATGGTGGCCCATGCTGACTATTTTCTGGCTCACCGTGACACGTACCGGTCCAGCTTCTTCGGCCGGACAGGAGGACGCTCCTCCGATTACAACACCGAACAGCTCGCCGCGCGCCGCGCTTACGTTCGTTTCCTCGAGAACCTCCTTGAGGAGGGCGCGCGCGAGGGCGCGATAAAGCCCGCGGACGTCCCGACATTGGCCCGCGGGATCCTTGGGATGCTGAACTGGATGGCGCGCTGGTACCAGCCCGACGGCGCGCAAAGCCCGCAGCAGATTGCGGAGAGCTATGCTCAGATCCTGCTTCGAGGGCTTCTGAAGCCGTGATGGCTCCCCGCGGTGAACGGCGGGGCTTCAGCGGCTCACGCCGCCTGTCGTTCTGCTTCACCGGCCGCTGCGGTCACGTGGACCGTCTGACGCAGGCCTCCACAGACAGGGACGTGCCAACCGCCCGCCCTTAGCTTGACGATCCCCGCGCGCCGGATGTTCCGCGCCGCGTTCTCGTCCCGGTCATGCTCCGCGCCGCAGCCCTCGCAGGTCCAGCGCCGCTCGTCCAGGCTCATCGTCTCCTTCACCAGCCCGCAGCAGGAGCAGGCCTTGGAGGAGGCGATGAACCGGTCGATCCGCACCAGGTGCTTGCCACCCCGCTCGGCCTTGTAGGCCAGCTTGGTCGTGAGCCCGTGCCACGCCGCGTCCGCGATGGCGCGTGACAGCGTGCGGTTCTGGAGCATGGTCTTGACCGCCAGCGTCTCCACCGCCACCGCTTGGTTCTCGTCGGTGAGACGGCGGGAGAGCTTGTGCTGGAAGTCGTGTCTTGCGTTCGCCAAGTGCTCGTGCGCCACGGCGACCTTGAGCCGGGCCTTCACCCGGTTCCTCGATCCATTCTGTGTCCGTGACAGCTTCCTTTGCTTGCGTCGCAGGTTGCGCTGCGCCCGCTTGAGGAACCGCGGGTTCGCGGTTCTCCTGCCGTTGCTCTCCACCGCCAGATCGATCAGCCCGACGTCGACGCCGACCACCGCTTCCTCGGCGATGGTCTTGATCGGCTCCGGCTTCTCCTGTCCGTCTTCGATCATCAGAGACGCGAAGTACTTACCCGTCGCTGTTCTGGTGACGGTGATCGACTTGAGCTTGCCGACCACCGGCCGGTGGATCACGGCCTGGATTGGCTGCTCCATCTTCGGCAGGAGGATCGCGTTCTCCAGCACGCCGAACTTGCCGGAGCAGTGGTACGAGGACTGCGGCCCGTGCCTCCTCTTGAACGACGGGTATCGGGCCCGGCCCTCGAAGAAGTTCTTGAAGGCCCTGTCGAGGTTGAGGCAGGCCTGCTGCAGCGCCATGGCGTCGTAGTCCACTAGCCAGGCATGGCGGCGGCTCTTCTTGGCGACCGGGAGCAGCTTCTTCAGGTCGTGCACGGCGGACAGCTTCTCACCATGCACTTTGAAGCGGTGCTTCTTCACCGCCAATGCCTTGTTGTACACGAAGCGCACGGCGCCGAACTGCGCGTTGAGGAACGCGGCCTGGTCGGGCGTGGGGTAGAGGCGGACCTTTGTGGCGCACAGTATGGCCGAGACATAGAACAGTCCGCGAACAAAGCCAAGCTTATTCAGTAGGACAGGCCTATCCCTCCTCGCTCTCAAGGGCGAGGGCTCCCGGCCACCTGCTGATTTTGGCCTCCAGCGCTTGACCCTGGTCTCATTTTGATTTATTACCTTCCGGCCGGTAATAAATCCCGGCCGCATCGAAAGGTTCGAATCGAATGGACCAACAACAGTTTTCCGACAGCTACCTGTCGGCGCAGGATCGGGAATTCCGGCGTCAGATGCGCGCCTTCTTCCGCACGAACATACCTGAAGCGATCCGTGCCAAGGTCAGCGCCGGTCTTCCACTGGCGCGAGACGACATTCGATCCTCGCAGCGCATTCTCAATGCTCATGGCCTCGCCGTGCCGCACTGGCCGGCGGAATGGGGCGGAAAGGATTGGACCCCGACGCAGCGCTACCTGTTCGGCGAGGAACTGCAGTTCAACGCGGTGCCGCTGCCGCTCCAGTTCAACTGTTACATGGTGGGTCCGGTGATCGCGGCATACGGCACGCAGGCCCAGAAGGAGCGGTTTCTGCCCCGGGCCGCGAATTGCGATGATTGGTGGTGCCAGGGGTTTTCCGAACCCGACGCCGGATCGGACTTGGCTGCTCTCAAGACGCGGGCGGTTCGGGACGGCGACTTCTATGTCGTGAACGGCCAGAAGACGTGGACCACCTACGCCCAATATGCCGACTGGATCTTCTGCCTGGTGCGCACCGATCCCGAGGCGAAGAAGCAAAAGGGCATCTCGTTTCTGCTGGTCGACATGACCTCGCCCGGCGTGGAGCTGCGCCCGATCGTGACGCACGACGGTCGCCACGAGGTCAACGAAGTCTTCTTCACCGATGTGAGGGTGCCCGCCGAGAACTTGGTTGGCGAAAAGAACCGGGGCTGGGACATCGCCAAGTTCCTGCTAGCGAACGAGCGTTCCGGGATCGCGCGCATCGGCCTGTCGAAAGAACGGGTTGCACGCATTCGCCGCCGCGCCCAAGCGACCGGCGTGTGGGACGATCCGCTGTTCCGGGCGGAGGTGATCGGGCTGGAGGTCGAGTTGAAAGCGCTTGAGGTGACCCAGATGCAGATCATCGCGCGCTCAGAACGCCGCGGCGGCGGGCCCGATCCGGCGTCGTCGATCCTCAAGCTCCGCGGGTCGCAACTTCAGCAGAGGGCGTCCCAATTGCTGATGGATCTCGAAGGGCCCGACGCCTTGCGCGTGCCGCGTGACGTGACCGACCCATACGTGTTGGCTGGGGACGATATTGCGCCGGCGGCCGCGCTCAACAGCTATCTGAATTTCCGTAAGGTCTCGATCTACGGCGGTTCGAACGAAATTCAAAAGAACATCATCGCCAAGACAATCCTGAACCTGTGAGCGCGGCCATGGACGTTTCAACCGACGAACACCGGATGCTTCTAGACAGCCTGGACGCGATCCTCAGCACGGCGCGCGAGCCACAGGACCTGTGGCAGGAGCTTGCCCAACTCGGCGTGCTGGGCGTCACCTTGCCTGAAGGGGCCGGTGGCGCGGGGCTCGGCCTGCCTGAGCTGTTGCTTCTTGTCCGCCGACTCGGCAGCGCTGCGATCGATGTGCCCTACCTGACCAGCGAAGGCCTGGCCGTTCCCCTGCTGGCCGAGTTGGCAGATCGCCCTGCCGTGGCGGATTTGCTGCCGTCCATCCTTGACGGAACGGCCGTGACGGCGCTGTCCGTCGGCGGCGCGAACGCGGTGACGGCGAACCGGAGACCGGATGGATATCTTCTAAACGGTAGGCTTCCCGCCGTACCGGGCTGGACCGAGGCGACCATCCACCTGCTCGCGGCAGAGCTCGAGGGTCAGCCGGCGATCTTTATTTTGCCGAAAGGAACAGCTTCCGCAGATGCGACGCTCGCCGACGCAACCCTGCCGGAAAGCGCCTTGCTTGCGCATGGGGCAGCCGCTTCCAGACTGCTTGCGGCGGCTGCAGCGCGCGGGCGACTTCTGACCTGTGCCGCCATGGTCGGCGCGATGGAAGCGCTTCTCGATCTCTCGGTCGAGTATCTGCGCACCCGTCGGCAGTTCGGCCAGCCCCTGGCATCCTTCCAAGTGCTCCAACATGCGGCGGTCGACATGTACGTCGAACTGGAAACGGCCCGGGCCATGCTCGACTACGGCGCCCGAATGCTCGAGGCTCCCGAAACCGAACGTTCGCTGGCACTTGACGCGGTGAAGCTCAAGGTGAACCGCGCGGCGCGCTTCGTGGGTGAGACGGCGGTGCAACTGCATGGCGCGATCGGCATGACCATGGAAACCCTGACCGGGCGTCTCTTCGCCCGCCTGACCGCCGCTCAGATGTCTCACGGTGACAGCCGGCACTGTCTGAACCGGCTTGTCGCGGCAGGAACCAGCCCGGCGCTGAGCTGACCTTTACGGCGCGCGATCCTGAAGAAAGGCCACATAGCATGAAGCCCGTTTTTCTCTGCGACTACATCCGGACGCCTGTCGGGCGCTATGGCGGTGCACTTTCGTCAGTGCGTGCAGATAACTTGGCAGCAGTACCGATCAGGGCGCTCATGCAGCGCAATGCAGGCGTGGACTGGGACGCGGTCGACGATGTCTACTACGGCTGCGTCAATCAGGCCGGCGAGGACAACCGGAACGTGGCGCGGATGGCCGCGCTCCTGGGCGGATTACCCGTTGCCGTTCCCGGCGTGACGGTCAACCGTCTCTGCGGTTCCGGAATGAGCGCGGTGGCGGGCGCCGCCCGCGCCATCGCCGCGGGGGAGGCCGATCTGATGATCGCCGGCGGGGTGGAGAGCATGTCGCGCGCTCCGTTCGTCATGCCCAAGGCCGAGAACGCGTTTTCGCGCACTGCCGCCATCTATGACACGACTATCGGGTCGCGGTTCGAAAATCCTGAGTTCGCCAAGGCGTTCGGGTATGATCCCATGCCCGTGACCGCCGAGAACGTGGCAGCGGAGTTCGGCATCGCGCGAGGAGATCAGGACAAGTTTGCCTGCGAAAGCCACCGCCGGGCGGCCGCGGCCCGTTCTTCCGGACGTTTCGCGCAGGAAATTGCCGGCGTGGAAATCCCCGGCCGGAAGGGCGACACGGTCACCGTTGATCAGGACGAACATATCCGGCCCGACACGACCATTGAGTCCCTGTCGAAGCTCAAGGCGCCGTTCGCAAAGGACGGAACAGTGACCGCCGGCAATGCCTCGGGCGTGAACGACGGTGCGGCCGCGATGATCCTGGCGTCCGAAGAGGCGATCGCTCGTCATGGCTTGACGCCGCGCGCACGCTACCTCGGCTCGGCAGTCGCGGGCGTGCCGCCGCGGATCATGGGCATTGGACCTGCGCCGGCGACGCTGAAGCTCTGCTCCAGACTTGGCATGAAGCCTGAGAGCTTCGACGTGATCGAGCTCAACGAAGCCTTCGCGGCGCAGGGGCTTGCGGTGCTGCGAGAGCTCGGCTTGCCGGACGATGCGGAGCATATCAATCCTAATGGAGGTGCCATCGCTCTCGGCCACCCTCTCGGTATGTCTGGTGCCCGCATCACCGGCTCGGCCGCCCTGGAGTTGCAGGCGCGGGGCGGCAGGTATGCGCTGGCCACGATGTGCATCGGCGTCGGGCAAGGGATTGCGCTGGCGATGGCGGCGGTGGGTTGACAGACATGCAGGTCTCTCTCGACAACAGGGACGGGATCGCGGTTCTCACCATAGACCGCCCACCGGTGAACGCCCTGTCACACGAACTTCGCAGCCTTATTGCAGCGCGGCTCGGGCAGATTTCGGAGGACCCGTCGCTCCGCGGCCTGGTCCTCGCATGTGCGGGCCGCACGTTCATCGCTGGGGCAGACATTGGAGAGCTGGGGCAGATCAATCCGCCGATGCTCCGGGACGTGATCGACCAACTCGAAGGCCTGAACATTCCCAGTGTCGCGGCGCTTCACGGCACGGCTCTCGGCGGCGGACTGGAACTGGCGCTCGGCTGTACCTTCCGAGTCGCGGACTCCAGGGCCAGGATGGGATTGCCCGAGGTTAAACTCGGGCTTCTGCCCGGAGCCGGCGGGACTGTCCGCACCACCTACCTGGCCGGAGCCGAGGCAACGCTGAAGCTGGCCGGCAGCGGCGAAATGCTCGATGCGGCGGCCGCCAAGGATCTGGGGTTGGTCGACGCGGTCATCGCCACCGACCTAGTCGACGGCGCCGTTCGGTTCCTATCGGAGCGGATCGCCGCCGGGGACATCCCCCCGCCAGCTGCCCAACGTGGCATGAGGTTGCCAGCACCCGCACCCGACGTTCTCGACCGGCTCGAAGCGGACCTGTGCCGCAAGGCGCGCTCGGCAACGCCGTCGACCGTGGCCAAATCGGTCCGGGCCGCCGTCGACCAGCCCTTCGCCGAGGCGATGCAGATCGAACGCCACCTATTCGATGAAGCCTTGGTCAGTTCACGCTCGCTCGCTCTGCGTCACCTGTTCTTCGCCGAGCGCACAGCGGCGAAGCCGACAGGCGACGTCGCCGAAACGGAGCCGCGCGTCGTGCGAAGCGTCGGCGTCATCGGCGCCGGCACGATGGGCGGCGGCATCGCCATGGCGTTCGCCAACAGCGGCTTCGATGTAGTCGTGAGGGAGACGGACGACGCCGCGCTGACCCGCGGCATTGAGCGGATCGCGTCGACCTACGCAACGTCAGTCGCGCGCGGGTCGCTGACCCGGGACGATGCCGACCGGCGCATCGCCCGGATCCACGGCACGACCGAGATCGCAGCGCTGTCGCAGGTCGACCTGGTCGTGGAGGCCGCCTTCGAGGACATGGTGATTAAGAAGGCGATCTTTGCCGAGCTCGACGCATTCGCCCGTCCTGGCGCGATCCTCGCCACCAACACGTCCTATCTGGATGTGGACGAGATCGCCAGGGCAACGACACGTCCGGCCGATGTCCTCGGGTTGCATTTCTTTTCGCCTGCGAATGTCATGAAGCTGGTCGAGATCGTACGGGGCGGGGCCACTGCCCCGGACGTCGTCGCCACAGCCCTGAAAGTCGCGCGTGACTTGGGCAAGCAACCGGCCGTAGTCGGCGTCTGTCACGGGTTCGTCGGCAATCGCATGCTCGCTGCGCGAAACAAGCAACTGTCTCAGATTTTGCTGGAGGGCGCGGACCCGTCGCAGGTCGATGCGGCCTTTCGAAGATTCGGCTGGCCAATGGGACCTTGCGAGATGCAGGATCTCGCCGGACTCGACATCAGCTGGCGCAACCGCAAGGCGCAGGGGAAGACGGACCGGCTGCCCGACAGGCTCTGCGAACTCGGACGATTGGGGCAGAAGTCTGGCGGGGGTTGGTACCACTATGACAGCGGAGGCCGTGATCCAAAGCCCGACCCCGAAGTGTCGCGCATCATGGAGGGGCTCGCGGCGGAGATGGGCATCGCCCGGCGTTCAGTGGGAGATGAAGAGATCATCGACCGCACCCATGGTCCAATGATTGAGGAGGGCAGGCGGCTTCTGGAGGAGAAGATCGCCGCGCGCAGCTCGGATATCGACGTGATCTGGGTGCATGGGTACGGGTTCCCGCGTGACCTCGGCGGGCCGATGTTTTGGAACGATATGGGGCGTCCACCCAGGATCTGAAGATCTTGGACGGTGGACACGGCTCCGGCCCCACGAAAGCTGCGGTGCCCAGCCGCTGTGAAGTGTCGCGTTCGGCGAAGCTCCAAAAGCCCGCCGTGCTTCCCCGCACGGTACCAGCCATGACGGTCATAGGTGAACGCGCGCCGCTCGTCTCGCTGATTTCGCGCGCTGGATTTTAAGACGGATCAGGGTGTCGGCCTTCGAGGTTACCTGATGTCCTCCCAACTGCTGTCATCAGGAACTGCCGCACGGCTGGGTTTGCGATGGGTTCCCGAAAGCAGAACGACAGACCGAAGGCCGCGTCGTCGTCCGCGATTTCCCGATACGCAATCCGGTCACTCCTGAAACCAGCCATGCTTTGCGGCACGATCGAAATCCCGGCGTCGACTGCGACGAGAGACAGGACGGCGTGCATCCCATGGGCTTCCTGAACAACCGTGGGAACGAAGCCGGCATCGGTGCATAGTCGTATGACTTTGACGTGGAACCCGCGCCCTTCCATGGCAGGCCAAAGCACAAATTGCTCATCGGCAAGACCACGAACGGAGAGGTCGGGCACATTGGCCAGCGGATGGGATCGCGGCAAGGCGATCGACAATCGATCGTCATCAAACGGCTGAAACCTCAGATCGCCAGCATCCGGGATTGGTGGAACAACGAGAGCAAGGTCCATCGATCCTTCGCGGAGCCGCACCACCTGTCGGGCAGAGGTGGCCTCGACAAGTTCAAGCCGGACTTCAGGATGCGCTTCGCGGAACGAGCGGATCGCATCCGGCAAGCGACCGTAGAGAGCACTGCCGACATAGCCGAGGCGCACGAGACCGGTTCTGCCTGCCGCCGTTTCCCGTGCGATCAGGATGGAGCGCTCAGCTTGCCTGAGTGTCTGACGGGCCTCTCCAAGGAATGCGCGGCCTGCCGCGGTCAGGCCCAGCGTCCGGTTGCCACGTTCGATCAGCTCGACGCCGATCTCTTCTTCCAGCTTGCGGATGGCGGTCGTGAGCGGAGGTTGCGACATATTCAGGCGCGCCGCCGCTCGATGGAAATGCAACTCCTCGGCTACGGCAATGAACTGGCGCAACTGCCGCAGATCAACCATGAGGGTTGCTTTCTTCGCCGGGGTACGGAAGCGCAAGCACCGCACCTGACCAAGGCGCGCGGGCGGTCGCATCGGCATCAAGGCCGAGCCGTGCGGTCGTAACGTAGAGGCAGTCGCCTCGCGGCGCCAGAGCGCAGCTTGTTGGTCGTGGGACCGGAAGATCGAAGCGCCCGGCCAGCCGCGCATCCGGTGCAAGGCGCAGGATGGCCGCTCCATCGAACAGCGCCGAGAGAATGAAGCCATCGGAGTCGACAAGCAGGCCATCCGGCTTGCCATCGTCCACGTTCATGCGGAACCATATGCGCTTATGGCTGATCGTTCCGGCGAGTTCGTCAAAATCATAGGCATAGATCTCGCCCCGCCGAGAATCGGTGACATAGAGCGTGCGCCTATCCGGGCTCCAATCGAGGCCGTTGACGAGCGTGAAGCCGCTGTCGGCCTCATGCCACGCGCCATCGGGATCAAGGCGATAGAGGCGCCCCGAACCTTCCGTCAACGCCTCGTGCATAAGGCCGGCCCAAAGGCGACCGGATCTGTCGAAGCGCGCATCGTTGAAGCGGAAGCCCACCTTTGCATGAGGAGCCATGGCTATCGTTCGCACTGATCCCGTGGCATTCACAGTAGCGACATTGCAGCCAACGCCGACGACGAGCTCGTCGTCGGGATCCTCGGCGACGAACCCGATTGGGCCGGGCATGGCGAAAGCGGTATTCTCTCCCGAGGCGGGGTCGAGGAGGTTGAGGGTGGGGGCAAGGGCATCCACCCACAGAAGCCTGTTGCGGGACGGGCTCCAGAGCGGGCACTCGCCGAGCTCCGCACCGGCATCATAGGCAATTGCAATCCGCGTCACGCGCGCGGCTCCACGGCCGGAATGGCGATGCGGCGCCAGTTCGACGCGACGTCATCGACGGTTGCCGCCGAGATGGCGTGCAGATCACGGGGATAAGTAACGTCGTGGGCCTCACAGGCCCGCGTTGCATGGAACTGGCCGTTGCTGGCTCGCAATATCCAACCGCCCTCTGTGCAGGCGTCGGACACGAGGAATGCGGCCCCGGGCGCGACCTCCGACGGCCGCAGCTCGTCCGGCTCGCCCTCGACACCCCACATACGGGTTTTTGCTACGGGTGAGATCGCATTGACGGCGATGCCGTGAGGCGCGCCTTCTTGAGCCAGGACATTCACGATCCCGACCGCGGCCATCTTCGCGGCAGCATAGGCGGAGAGCCCGTCCTGCACGTATTGCGGGTAGAGAGCCCGGTCGGATGTCGTCAGAACGATCCGGCCGTATCCGGCCGACTTCATGGGCGCCCAGGCTGCCTGAGCGAGCCAAAGGGGCGCCTTGGCCGCGACCGCGATCATGCGATCAAACGTTTCTTCCTGAAGCTCCTCAACCGACTCGTAAGCGAGCCAGCCCGCATTGTGGATCAAACCGTCGAGGCGGCCCCGGACGGCGACGGCGCGTTCGATCACGCGATGACATTCGTCGCGTGAGGCAATGGACCCGCTAATGGCTGATGCGCTCAAGCCCTCCGACTGCAGCGAAGCGGCGGCGTCCTCGGCGACCCGCGGGTCTTCGCCCTGGCCGCGCGAGTCAGCGCCGACATCCTGAATCAAGACGAGCGCACCCAATTGAGCCAGGGTTCGGGCATATGCGAAGCCGAGACCGCGCGCGCCGCCTGTGATGATGACGACCCGATTTCCAAAATCCACCATACACACTCCTCGTATTAGGATGACAGAGAGTCATGATCTGTACTTGCTAACCTTCTAAGAGGCACATGATAGGTAAACTGTATCAATGCCTCCGACTGGGCAAGTGACGCATGCATAATTTGTCCCGACAACGATACATTTAATGTATCGAAGCGAACTGCAAAAAGTATTTCCTATGTCGCACGCCTAATGGCACGTTTGATGTTGCGGAGTGCGGGATCAGGGCCTTCTTAGAGCCACGCATTGATGAACGCGTGCTGAGGTCGGCCAGTTGGATGACCACCCAGTGTGCCCGAGGTCATCTCAAGCCTGCTCATTATGGAGCGAACACCCGCCTGAATGCGTGAACCGGAGGTTCCATGATCTTTTATTCCACATTTCGTACTTGCTTGTCGTCCATTTCGATCAGCGCTGTACTTCTATCGGCCACTCTGGTCGGTCCATCTCATGCCACAGAGATTGCGAAGATGCCAGGACAAGCAACCGCGAGCGTTCATCAACTTCGCATCTACGAGATTTTCGAGAGCAACAAGTCTGCCTTCCACGCGCGATTCCGTGATCACGCCGCTCGCATCATGCAACGCTATGGATTTCAGATTGCCGCGATGTGGGAGACTTCCAACAACGGACGAACAGAGTTCGTCTACCTTCTCCAGTGGCCCGACGAAGCCACGATGCACCGGCAATGGGAACAACTCATGGCCGACCGGGAATGGTCCGCGATCAAGGAGAAAACGGCGGCCGAGCACGGTCCGCTTGTAGGCGAGATCCAGAGCCGCGTGCTGCACCTAACGCACTACTCGCCTCAGACGCAATGAGGTTGATCTGAGACCCCACCTGCAATCTGTCAGTGCACGGAACCGACACATGAGAGCGCTCCTCCTAGTTGTACTTGCACTCGTTTCGGCTCTGCGAACGGACTGGGCGCAAGCGCATCACGGTTGGCCGCAGTTCGACACATCAAAGCCCTTCTATTTGAGCGGAGCGGTCAAGAGCATCCGCTGGAGTAACCCGCATCCATCCATCGTGATCACCGTACCCAAGGACCCCGGCCCCTTTGAATGGTTGAGATCAATCGCTCTGCCGAGGGCAGCAACCTGGTCGGGATCCATGATGCCAGACCTTGAGGTCCCGGCTGGCCTGTCGCCTGTGAGAGAAACCGACCGCGAATGGACTGTGGTCCTTGCTCCGACAACACGGCTTTCCGACTGGGGCATGACACGCGCTGACATCGCCGTGGGAGACAGCGTGGCGGTCGTCGGCTTTGCGGCTTGCGACATCCAGGAGTTCGAGGTGCGCCCCGAGTTCCTCGTGCTTGCAGACAAGCGTGCCATCCGTCAACGCTCTGTGCCGCTACCGGCGACACAGTGCCGTCGGTAGCGGCACAGCAAGATGCTAGAGGCCCTTCAATCCATGCCCGTGGCCGAGGCGATCAGGAACTGGTCATGGGCGTATCCTCTTCTCTCCACATTGCATATCGCCGGATTCGGCCTGCTTTTCGGATCCATCGCCGTAGTCGATGTCGCATTCCTGAGCCGAAAGGCTGCACGCGTTTATGCGATGCGGAAGCTGTGCTCGCTCATTCTGCCCTGGTCCGCAATTGGCTTCTTCATCGCCTGCGTTTCCGGCGGGCTTATGTTTCTGGCCGATGCTGTGGCCGTCGCGGCGAATCCCGCCTTTCAAGTAAAACTTTCGTTGATATTGCTCGCCGGTCTCAATGCAGCTCTGCTCCATCTCAGTCCGGCTTGGCCATGGTTTTCTTACGACCGGTCCGTGGTGCCGTCGCGTCTCCGACTTGCCGCTATCGCCTCAGCCAGCCTTTGGCTGATGGCCATTGCGGCGGGAAGAATGATCGCTTTCGTCTGAGCATCAGTCTCGGGCGGATCATATCCAGACCTCCATCCATCTGGACTGCGAGCGGAAACGCTATTCGATCAAAGAGTCCTTGTAATCCGGTATTACGCGGCAGTCGCAGCATCATGAGCTGCGGGAAGCAGGAATGGACAACTCGCCGGCGGCCCGGGGATGCCTCAGCAGTGAGGCGACACGCGTCTCCGTCAGGGGAGGGGGCACCGGTTGGCGTCTTTCGCCAGGAAGGAGACAGCTCGGCCGACACTGCAATCTGCGCCAGCGCTAGCCGACCCGGGCAGGGACGTACGTGACCCTGAGCGGATCTGCGGTTTCAATCCGATCCCCAATCGCCGCGACACGACTGATCATATGCTATGAAAGAAAGCACGAAGGTCGTGTTCCTCCCGAAGGAACGGTGACAGCCCGTCAGGTCTCGGCTGTGCGTGCTTCAGGTCGGCTCTGCATTTCTCCACCTGCCAAAACGCTCCATGTCCTGCGGCCGACTGATGGTGACGTGAAGGTCTCTTATCAGGCCGTCCCCCAATGAATAGACCCAGCCATGAACGCCGAGGGTTTGCCCGCGGGCCCAGGCTTCCTGAACGATGACATCTGACGCAACGTTCCTGACCTGCCGGATCACATTCAGCTCACAGAGCCGATCGAGCCGGGCGCGCTCGCTCGGCACCTTCTCCAGCTCATCCCTGTGATCGTGGCAGACCTCCCGAATGGGGTGCAGCCAGTGGTCTACGAGCCCGCGACGCAAGCCATCGACTGCGGCGCTGACGCCGCCACACCCGTAGTGTCCGACCACCATGATATGCTTAACTTTCAGGACGTCGACTGCGAACTGGAGCACAGACAGGTAGTTCGCGTCCTGTGGCGTTGCCAAATTGGCGACGTTCCGGTGCACGAACAGCTCGCCAGGGTCAAGATCTACGATCTGATTGGCGGGGACCCGGCTGTCGGAACAGCCGATCCACAAGTATTCTGGCGCTTGCTGTCCTTCGAGCCGTTTGAAGAAGGTCGGATCGGTGGACGTCATCCGGGCTGCCCATTCCCGGTTTCTTTCCTTCAAACGGTTCAGCAGAGATGCATCCATAGCGTTGACCCTTTTCTCGGCTCCCACTGGCACCTGTGAGGACCATCAATGACTCGTGTGTGACTCATCTTCTCCAGGGGACACCCGCCCCTGAGGCGCAGGCGAGCTTGGCAGACGCATCCAGTGGCTCGGTTCAACGAGGACGCCGCGCTTGCTCACCCAACACTTTGCCGTTGGCAGCCAACGCGCGATCTCGTAATCCCCACATACTGTGAAGCACAGGATTTCCGAGCCATCCCGGGGGGCCATCTCCATCGAGGACCATACGTCGAAGCAGCTGGTATTCTCGCTGGTCATCAATCCCCTACCTCACTAATTTCGGCGGCCTGACGCCGTTTTTACTATGGTGTCAACGAACCGCTGAGATCGCCTCCCAACCGATCCGCTTCTCCGCAACGGGCCGAAAGACTGCCCGGTTGGCGGAGCCGCTTAGTCAGTTCGGGGAGGTTCGTCATTCGCGTCTCAATCGAGGGCGGCTCCGGACGCCCTTATGCGCTCGGCTTGGCGCGGACGCTCCCGTTCGAGAAAAGTCCGGAACTCGTCTGGCGAGCCCGCCACCAGATCGAACGCAAACGGGTCGATGTTTCGCGTCCGGAATTCCAGACGCGACACTATCGTGCTGATGTCCCCGGCGATCTTCTCAACGATGTTCGCTGGTGCGCCGGCTGGCGCGAGGATCCCGATCGTGAAGCTGGCGTCCGGGTCCTCAAGACCGAGCTCCTTGAAGGTGGGGGCGTCGGGCAGGCCCGCCGCGCGGCGCTCACCTGAGATCGCGAGGGCGCGCAATTGGCCGGCCTTTGCCGGTCCGACAACCGCGGAAAGCGCCGCGAGTCCGACGTCGATCTGAGCGCCGATCACGTCCTGGAGCATCGGCGCGGCGCCGCGGTAGGGCACATGGTTCATGACAACTCCGTTGCGCTTGGCGAACCATGCCATGGCGATGTGAGAGATGTTTCCTGCCGAGGCGGATCCATAATTCAACTTGCCAGGGCTCTCCTTCGCCCGATCCAGGAGCTCTCGAACCGAACTGATCGACGAGCTGGCCGGCACCACCAGAGCCAGCTGAGCAACGGCGATGCGCGTCACGGGCGTAAATGCCTGTTCCGTGTCGTATGGCAGGGTCTTGAACAGGAACTGGTTGTGGATCGTGGTCGCGTCAGTCGCGATCATGAGCGTGTATGCGTCCGGCCGCGCACGAGCCAATGCAGCGGCGGCCAATGTCTCATTTGCTCCGCCACGATTGTCGACGACGACTTGTTGCTTCCATTTCTCGGTAAGCCCTGCTGCCAGCGCCCGCATGATGGTGTCAAACGGGCCTCCCGCAGGATATGGCACCAAGACCTGGACGGGCTTGGTGGGATACCCCTCCGCAGCGGCACTGCTTAGCAGTCCAACTCCAGCTGCGGCAACGAGGATAGCTCGGCGAAGTGATGTCATAAGTGTCCTCCGGCGCTCTGACTTGACTGTAGCAGCTTGGTATCGACCACTGAGTTCCATTGCGTAGCCGAGTTCACGATGTACCCGTCTCACTGCTGTCTCGGAACGCGATCTGTCGCGTCGCGCGGAAGGGTGCGAGGACAAGCGGCAGCAGGACGAGAGCAGATATGATTAACAGCGTTGCCGAGATCGGCCGACTGAGAAAGACACTCCAGTCGCCGTGGGCGACGCTCAAGGACCGGCGAAGGTACTCCTCCATCATCGGACCGAGAATAAACCCGAGCAGAAGCGGCGCTGGCTCGCAGTCAAACTTTCCGAGCATGTATCCGACGACCGTGAACACCCCCAGCAGACCGACCTCGAAAGGTGCCGAGTTCAGGCTCAAGACACCGATGGAGCAGAAGACGAGGATGGCCGGGAAAAGCACGCTGTAAGGAATGGTAAGAAGCCGCACCCAAAGGCTGATCAGTGGGAGATTGAGTACGAGAAGCATCAGGTTGCCGAGCCACATCGACGCAACCAGTCCCCAGAACAAGTCGGGGCGCTCAGTGATAACCTGCGGGCCGGGTACGATTCCCTGCATGATCAAGGCGCCGATCATCAAAGCCATCACCGTGTTGGAGGGGATACCCAGCGTCAACATCGGAACAAAGGACATCTGAGCTCCGGCATTGTTCGCGCTTTCGGGAGCTGCCACACCTTCTAGAGCGCCTTGACCGAATTTTTCCGGAGTTCGGCTGACCCGCTTCTCGACCGCATAGGCGGCGAATGGCGCTAGCAATGCGCCTCCCCCCGGCAGCACGCCGAGGAGGGATCCGATCATCGTGCCGCGCGCGGTTGGAGCCACCATGCGCTTGAGATCGGCAACCGCGGGGATCAGTCCTGCGACCTGCTTGGTCACGACGCTCCTGGCTCCATGCGGCTGCTCGAGGGTCTTGACGATGTCGCACACACCGAACAAACCCATCGCCACGATGATGAGCCCGAGGCCGTCGAAGAGCTCAGGATAGCCTAACGTAAACCGGGTCTGCCCTGAGTTCACATCCTGTCCTATCAAACCGAGCAGAAGGCCGACGAGGATCATGCCGAAGGCTTTCAAAAGCGAGCCGGACGCGAGAACAACCGACGCGACGAGCCCGAGCACCATCAGGGAGAAATACTCTGCCGGGCCAAACGCCAGGGCAAACCCGGCGAGCAGCGGCGAGAACAATGACAACAGGAGCGTCGCGACGGTGCCAGCGGCGAACGAACTGATCGCCGCTGTCGCGAGTGCAAGTCCAGATCGGCCTTTCTTTGCCATTTGGTACCCGTCCAGAGTCGTTACCACGGACGTCGCTTCTCCAGGCACATTGATGAGGATTGCCGTTGTGGATCCGCCATACTGAGCGCCGTAGAAGATGCCGGCCAGCATAATGAGGGCCGAGGTCGGATGGAGCCCGTATGTAAGCGGCAACAGCATCGCGATCGTCGCAACTGGCCCCAGGCCAGGCAGTACCCCGATCAGCGTCCCGAGGAGAACTCCAACGAAGCAGTAGAGGACGTTCTGCATCTCGAAGGTGACGGACAGTCCCATAAGTAGGTTGCCGAAGATGTCCATGTCAGTCTCCGAACCACGTTCCGAACGGGCGCATAGGGATGCCGAGTAGAACCGTGAAGACGAGCCAGCTGAAAAGTGAGAGGACGATGGCGGTTGCCACAATGCGAATGGGTCGGATCTCTTTCTCCGCGAAGGCTGAGATAGCGACAAGGCCCATGATCGACAGGATCAGGCCCGCACCACGGTACATCAGCGCAAACGTGGCGAGAGCCAACGTGATTGTCGCCAGCTCGCGCACAGCAGGCGTCTCGACTGGCGGGCCGCTTCTGACTAGCGACAATGCGACGAGCGCGAAACCCACGACGACCAGGCCGGTGGCAAGTAATACGGGCACGTACCCCGGTCCCATTGAGCGAGAGCTGCCGATCTTCAGATCAGCGGCCAGCCAGAGGAAAGCCGCGCCGACGCCGATCATAAGTGCGCCGGCACCAAAGTCACGTGGGGCTCTGACAAGGCTTTTCATGTTCCCGCCTATCATTGCTAGAGCTGGGCCGCCGAAACGGGCTGAGTAACGCGACCTTTGCCGTCCAAAGGCTTGCCCATGTGCTGCAGGCAAGCATCCCAATGGCGGCGCAAAGTTCGGCTTCTCCTGCCTTGCCGCGGCAGCATCATTCGATCCAGCGTAACCGATTCCCGATCGAATACGCTAATTTATCTCATATGGCTGGATTGTCTATATGGTTGATTTGCTTTCTTCGGAAACTTGTTTGACGGCTTATCATGCAGCGCTCATCCACCGGGCTCCCCAGAGGATTGAGGCCGATCTCCCGGTATCTCGATCGTGCCCGTGGCCTGTCCAATGGGTGTTGCCGGTGAGGGTGCCACCCCGGTGTAGCGCCTCAAGGCGGCCTACGATGCAGCGGCACATGTGGAGCGCCGCTCCGTCGAGCCGGTCGGGCCTCATATCGCCTGACGGGAGGGTCTGAGTGCCACCGTCATGTCCGATGGTCGCAGCGCTTGGAATGGGAGCCCTGGATCCGCAGGCGCAAAGCTGGACATGTCGTGGATCGCATCAAGGCGCCTCTCCGCGCTTGCCTTGTCCTACGTGAACTTTGCGCGAACCTGCTAAGGAAACCAGGTGACCTGAGTTGAATACGAAACGGACTACGATGAGCGGATCGCGCCACACTGCCCCACCTGGCCGGCAAGAGGCCTCAAGAGGGTCGGCTTTCTCGAAGTGGGAGACGGATCAGTCTAAAGGCCGAGCCATCGCGGCTTCCGTTTTTCTGCAAACGCGCGGGGGCCTTCCTGGGCGTCTTTGCTTGCGTACACCCCACGGTGCAGCCGCTTCGCCTCGTCCATGCCCGCAAGGCTCCCGAACGCCATGGCCGCCCTTACGGTCGCTTTCCCAGCCTGAACTGTAAGAGGCGCGTTTTCGGCGATCTGCCGCGCCAACTGCTTCGCTCGGCTTCGGACGGCATCTGGCGTGTCTTCAACGTAGTTCACGAAACCAAGACTTTCGAAGCGCTCGATGGGCAGCATTTCCCCTGTCAGAAGCATTTCCGAAACAATGGGTTCGGGCAGCATCCAGAGAAGCGGCACCGCCCAAGGCGCGCCCCGGCCGACCTTCGCCTCGGTGATGCCTCCTCTCGTCCCGGCCAATCCAACGCGCAGGTCACTGTTGAGGCACAACACCATTCCACCTGCCGCAAAATGCCCAGTCATCGCCGCGATGATGGGCTTTTCGACGCGTCGCATTCGTTCATAGAAGGGGTCGGCGAGCAGATCGAGGATGTCCCGGCCAGTCTCGGAGGATTTCTGCGCCGCCTCCTTCAGGTCCATTCCCGCACAGAATGTGCCACAGTCGGCAGATGTGAGGATGATTACGCGAACCGAGGAGTCGCGATCCAGTTCGCCCCAAAGGTCGTAGAGACGTTGATTCGCGGCTATCGACAGCGCATTTCGGCGATCCGGCCTTTCGATCGAAACAGTCGCGACATGTTCTTCGATATCGACGCGTATCTCAGAAGCGCCCGACCCGTTCGGGTCTTGCTGGGTCGAGGCGGCCAGTGAAGGGTGCTGATGATCTGTCATGGGTCCGTTCAAATCTTGGCTGTTTGATGCGCTATCCGTCTCGGTATGCACCTTGCTGCCGAATGTGAGCAACCTGGCCTCTGCCCGCTGCTGGAGCGTCCAGACCTGGCATCATCCGAGCACCGTCGCAACGTGCCACCAGCATGAAGGCTGTCCTCAGCCTCACGCCGAATTGTTAGTCGAGCCTAGCGACAAATGCCGGATCGGGCAAGCAATTAGTTGACTATTCCATAATAGCCGGATAATTTAGCAAAACTGCTGGGTCGCTGGCATGCTGTGCTTCAGCGGCTCATCTGCCGATCGTCTAGGAGCCAAGATGTTCGAATCCGTGCGCAAGTCGTCGGCGACCCTGAGATCAGGGCTTACTCAGGAAGGTATTGTTTTTGCCTTCACCCTCCTGATGTTCGCGTTTTTCTCCATTTTCATGAGCAAATTCCTAGCGACGGAAAACCTGCTCACATTGGTGCGCAGCGTGTCGGTGCTCGGCATGCTCAGCTTGGGAATGAGCTTGGTCGTCATCGGTCGCGGAATTGACCTGAGCCTCGTCGCCACCATGGTCGTTGCCATAGGATGGGCGCTGACGCTCGTGCACACGCCGATGCCGTTGTCGGCGGCGTTGGTGCTGGGGGCGATCTTTGCGGTCGGGGTAAGCCTTCTGGTGGGATTCCTCGTAGCATTCGCCGGAATCCCTGCAATCTTCACAACCCTTGCGATGGGTTCGATCGTCTACGGCATCGGTCGACTCTACTTTCTGCAACTAGACGTTCAGAACGCGCCGTCCGGGTACGGATGGTTCGACTTTCTGGGCAGAGGCGACGCCTGGGGCGTGCCGACCCCGATTGGTCTCTTTGCGGCGCTGGCGCTTCTGATGATGGTCCTGCTTCGCAACACCCGCTTCGGTCGTTTCGTCTATGCCGCAGGCGACAATCCTGAGGCGGCGACCATCAGCGGCGTGCCGGTTCGGGCGGTCCGCCTTGCTCAGTTCGTCGGCTGCGGGGTGATAGCCTACCTTGCGGGGATCGTAATGGCCTCGGCCGTCTCTGGCATCAACACGCGGATCTACAATTCGACGATCATCTACGATGTCCTACTGGTGGTCGCTGTAGGCGGAATCAGCTTGAGCGGCGGCCTCGGCGGCGTCCGAAACGTCGTGGTAGGCACCCTGTTCGTGGGCGTGATGCTGAACGGCATGACGATCCTCAACATCGGCTACACCGAGCAGAACCTAATCAAGAGTCTTGTGCTGCTGGCGGCGATTATTCTCAACACGATCGTCAATCCGCGTGACGAACAGACGGGCCAACAGGGCGACATCTAAGCCGCAAGAGCGGATCGCGGCTCAACACACCAGGGAGGTTATCATGAAGTTCAAGACGGTACTTGCATCAGCCTTTATATGTATGCTGCAGGCAGCAGGCGGATCGGTCATCGCACAGACATCGGACTTGGGGCCGGACCAAGTCGGGCGCGCCAAATTCTTGGAAGCGACAAAGGGCAAGAAGGTGGTGATGGTGCCAATCTCCACCGGGACCGATCTTGTCGAATCCTGGCTCGTCCTGCTGCGCCGTCAGGCCGAGCAGCTCGGCTATGCGCTTGAGGTCCGGGATCCGAACTGGAGCACCGACACCGGCATCAAGGCGATCACGGGAGCCATGGCAGAAAAACCCGATCTGCTGATCGTTCAGAACCCGGATATTCAGTCCTATGCTCAGCTGCTGAAACGCGCCAAGGCCGCTGGCGTGAAGGTGCTCCAGATCAACATGCCCTCGCTCACGCCGACCGAAGCCTATGTCGGCGTCGACTGGGTCCGGATGGGCGAGGAGAAGGGCCGTGCCTTGGTCGAACGTTGCGGCAAAAGCGCCGGCCCCTCGAACAAGATCGCATTTGTACAGGGTGTGGTGACCGGGGCGGCGAATATCTATGTCAAGCGCGGCCTATACTCGGTGCTGCAGAGCCACCCGGAGATTAAGATCGTGTCGGACCAAGCCGGCAATTATGACCGCGAGAAAATTCGTGGGATCATGGAGACAGTTCTTCAGCAGCATCCGGACCTCTGCGGGGCCGTCGGCGTCTGGGACAGCGGCGACGTCGGGATCGGCGCGGCGGTTGAAGCCGCAGGCAAGACCGGGAAGGTGTTCGTAGTCACAAGTGGCGCGGGCAGCGTCAGCTCGGCCTGCGAGAACATCAAGAAGGGCCTGTTCAGCACGGTCATCAGCTACAACTCGCCGGTGCAAGCCATCCTGATCAACCAGAAGATCGCCGAGCTGCTTCAAAGCCCGGCCAACGCCGGCGACAGCGGGGTGGTATACTACAGCCCGCTGACCAAAATCTCGGCCGAGACCATGACGCCGGTATCCTGCTGGTCGATAGATCAGCTTTGATCTCTGCAGCGCGGCCTGCGCCGGCGCAGGCCGCGGCCTTCGCTAAGGCCCAGGGCTCCGATGCGCCCGGGCTCTGGTTTGTTCCAGAGCGTTGGCGCAGGGCGACCGGTGCTGCGAACCGTCGATCATTGGGCTGATGCGGCCGCCACGCTCACGCCCGTGAAATCTAGGAAGAGCAATCGGGATGACACAAGCAAATTCGGAGCGGTCCAGGGGGATCGGCAAACGCCTTCTTGCTGGTGGGGTCGGGTTTCCCGACCGGCTGGTCGGAGACATCTTGGCAAAGCGCTGGATGGACAACGCCATTCCGTTCCTTGCGCTGATCCTGGTCATCGTCACGCTGCAAGCGATGTTGCCCGGCTTCCTGTCGCTGGCAATGGTCACCGAACTCAGCAGCCAGTTCGCCGTGACCGGCCTGATCGTCCTGGCGCTGACCATCGTGATCATCTCGGGCGGGATCGACCTGTCGATTGGGGCGGTCTACGGCCTTGCTGCTCTCTTGTCCGCCATCTGCATGAACGTTCTTGGCCTGACAGCCGGATTCACGTTCGGCGCGGTCGTCCTGTTGGGAATACTCTGCGGTGGGATCAACGGTCTTCTGATCGGGTACCTGCGGCTTCGGGCCTTTCTCACAACGCTTGTCACGCTGATCATCTTCCGGTCGATCTATGAGCTTCTCTTCCCCAAATTCTCGACCGACATCATCGTCAACATGCCTGAGTCGGCGGTTTGGGACTTCATCGGGTTCGGCGCTTTCGCCGGCGTCCCGGCCACTTTCGTCGCCGCGGCGCTGATCGTGCTGGCTTGGCACGTGGTGCTCACGCGAATGCGGCCGGGCTGGCGCATCATTGCCGTTGGCAGCGCCAGGCGGTCCGCCCATAACCTCGGCATCAACGTTCGGCGCACGGTGTTCGGGACCTATGTGTGGTCAGGCGTCCTCTGCAGCATCGCGGGCATGTTCAGCGCGGCGCGCCTTGGCGGCGCCGGAACGGACACCGGGGTCGGAATCGAGATTACGGCCCTGACCGCCGTTGTCCTCGGCGGCATCTCGCTTGGCGGCGGGCGCGGATCCGTGGCGAAGGCCGTCATGGGTACGATCATCATCCTTCTGCTCACCAACGGGATGGTCGCATTGTCGGTGCCGGGCGCGATGAGCTCGACGATCCTCGGCGTCGTTCTATTGGCTGCGGTTTTCCTGGACGCCCGATGGTCGCGGTTGCTGCTCCGGATCTCGCAGAAGGTGAACATCTCGCCCGCGGCGGTGCATCTGCCCCAGGCTTCCGTTGCGGACGACGAGAAGGTGATCGCTCTCGACGCCCCGACCGAGACCCGGCTCGGGGCGGGCCAAGCTACTGGTACGGCGGACGCCGCTTTCGACAGGAACGGCAATCTCTACTTCGGCAACAGCCGCGGGGAAATCCTGCGAAGCTTGGCACCGGGATACGAGCGTGTCGATGTCTTTGCCCATATCGGCGGGCACCCGCGGGGAATGGCGTTCGACCCGAGCGGGAACCTGATCGTGTGCGTCAGTGGCATGGGGCTTCACCGGGTCACACCCGATGGCAAGAGCGGCAGGCTAGCGGACAAGTGCCGGTCGTACCCTCTGTCAGTATCCGACCAATCCCGGATCAGGTTCGCAAATGGCCTCGCGATCACGCCGGACGGCCGAGTCCTCCTGACCGACTCAACGGTCCGTTTCGAATCTCACAATTGGATGGCCGACGCTATGGAGGGCCGGGGCAACGGGCGGATCCTGATGTACCATCCGCAGACCGGCCGGGTCGAGACGATCATCCGCGGCCTGGCCTTCCCCAGCGGCATCTGCCTGCATCCCGACGGTGAATCGGTCCTTTTCGCAGAACGCTTCGGTTGTCGCGTCAGGCGCCACTATTTCGACGGCAGCAAACGCGGCAGGACTGAAACGGTCCTTCAGGCCACGGCAGGCTACCCGGGCATGATCAGCCCGTCCTCCGACGGCCAATTCTGGCTCGCGCTCGAAGGGACGCGGACGCCGATCTGGGATCTGGCGCTCTCCGCGCCCGGCTTCCGCCGCCGCCTGGTGCGCGATTGCTCGCGGGACAACTGGCTCTGTCCCAACCTCAACGGCGGGTCGATCGTGAAGTTCAACGCGAATGGTGAAATCACTGAAACCCTGATGCCGCGCCACGCCCAGGACTATTCCGGCATCGGCGCCGTCCGCGAATTCGAGGGCCGGTTGTACGTTGCGGGAGAGAGGAACGGCTTCATCGGCCGCCACGATCTGGCTGCCAGCGCGAACAACGGTCAGATCCGCCGGCTCCTTTCTAAGGAGAAACGCCTGTGACCCGCATGTTTCAACGTCTTGTCGCCTCCGGTTTCGGGAGGCCCACGTCGCCGGCCATCCTGCCGGCGCTCGACGGACCGCTTCGGCCCAACCAGGCGCTGGAGACGGCGCCGACAGTGCTCGCTGCGGACGGGATCGACAACCTGACCGCCGCGGAGGACACCGTCTGGTACTCTACCGGCAATGCGGTGCGCAGCCTCGACGGTCAACAGATTGCAAGCCTGCCAGGCGTCGTCTCCTGCCTAGCCAGGGGCGACGAGCAGACGCTGGCCGTCGGCTTCGACGGCGGCGGCGTGGCGATCCTTGGAGGCCCTCATGACGGCAGGATGTTCGGCGCCGCTACGGGCCTGAACTGCCCGACGGCCGCGATGTTTCTGGACCGCGACACGCTCGTCGTCACCAATGGTTCGGCGGACAGGGCGCCGTCGCGGTGGCGCGCCGATCTGATGACGGGCCGGCAGAGCGGTTCGATCGCCATCTGCCGTCTCTCGACCGGCGCGGTGGATTGCTTGCGGACCGGGCTGGCGTGGCCCGCCGGAGTGGCGCGCGGCGCAGACCATGACCTTGTCGTGACAGAGTGCTGGCGGCACAGGGTACTGGGCCTGAACGCCGCCGGCGGCAACGACCCGGTCGTGCTTTGGCAGGATATCCCTGCCTATCCGAGCCGCGTCACGAGGTCGGTCAAGGGGCATTATTGGATCGCGTTCCTCTCGGTGCGCAACCAGCTGGTCGACTTCGTCCTGCAGGATCAATCATTCCGGCAGAGGATGGTCGCGGAGTTGCCGGAAGAGGACTGGATGGCGCCGGACCTCTCGACGCGGACGGACGGGACCGGCCCCGTTCAGGCCAACGGGCTTTGGCAGGCCGGCATCGTCAAGCCCTGGTCAGCGACGCGGTCCTACGGGCTGGTGGTCAAATGCGATCCGCGGATGCGTCCACTGGTCAGTTTTCACAGTCGGGCTGGCGGGACACGGCACGGTGTAACCTCCCTTTGCGAGGTTGGAGACGACATTCTTGTCGGTGCCAGGGGGGCGGGGCGGGTTCTGCGCCTCGAAGGTGCCGCGCGACAAGATCGCCTTGACCGAGGAGACGAATGAGATGAAACCCTTGTTGGAGCTGCGTGGGGCCACGAAAAAATTCCGCGGGATCGCGGCGATCCAGAGCGTCGACTTCACTCTGAACAGGGGCGAGATCCATGCTGTCGTCGGCGAGAACGGGGCCGGGAAGTCAACCTTGACCAAAACTTTTGCCGGCATCCACACGCTGACCTCCGGCGAAATGTTCTTCGAGGGGGAGCCGGTCACGCTCGGTTCTCCATCCGACGGGCTCAGGTTGGGCATCGCGATGGTCTTTCAGGAAACCAACCTGATCCCGGCGATGACGGTGGCCCAGAACCTGCACATCGGGAACGAGTCGCTGTTCAACAACGTCGCGGACATGAACAACGACGCCTACCAGCTTCTGGCGAAACTTAACTTCCAGATCGACCCTACGGTGCAGGTCGGCGTGCTCGGCGCCGCCCACAAACAGATGGTCGAGATCGCCCGGGCCATCCGCTACAACGCCAAGGTCATTGTCTTCGACGAGCCGACCGCGACGCTGACGCCGGCCGAGACCAGCCGGCTCTTCAAGTTGATGCGCCAGTTAGTGGAGACCGGTGTCGCCATCGTCTTCATCAGCCACGCGCTCGAGGAGGCGCTGGAAATTTCAAACCGGATCACCGTCCTGCGGGACGGGAAGCTGGCGGTCACGGGGCCAACCGAGGAATTCGACAGGGACCGCCTCATCCGGTCGATGGTCGGCCGCTCGCTGTCCGGCTCGCTGCACGGAGGTAAACCCAAGGTTCCCCGAACCTACGGACGGAAGCTGTTGAGCGCGGCCAATCTGTCCTCTGGCACCGCCGTCCGGGACAGCTCGTTCACGCTCTACGAGGGGCAGATCACCGGTCTTTTCGGACTGGTTGGCTCCGGACGAACCGAAATGATGAAAATCATCGCGGGCGCGCTGCAACGCGATGCAAGGAATGGTGGCACGGTCAGCCTCCGGGGGAAGTCGGTGCGCTTTGACACGCCGCGCGAGGCGATGAAGGCTGGCATCGTCTATGTGACTGAAGACCGGAAGCTCGAAGGCTTCTTCGAGACCATGTCGATCGCCGAGAACATCCAGATCGGCGACGTGGCGCGCGGCAGCAATCCGATCGATCTTGTCACCCGTGCGCAGGCATTGTCGCTTGCAAAGGAATGGACACAAAAGCTCGCGATCAAGGCAATTGATGCCAATGCCCGCGTGATCGAGTTGTCGGGAGGCAACCAACAGAAGGTTGTCATTGCGAAATCCCTCGTCCAGAAGCCGGAGCTTGTGATCTTCGACGAGCCGACAAGGGGCGTGGATGTCGGGGCCATCGCCGAAATCCACCAGCTGATCGAGGAGCTCGCCGACGCCGGCATCGCCGTGGTCGTGATCTCGTCCTATATTCCGGAGATCCTCGCGGTGTCCGATCGGATCTTGATCGCGCGGCAGGGCAGGATCGTCGAGGAGGTCGACAGGGCAACGGCCAACGAAGAGAACATCATGTACGCGGCCGCCCACTAGCAGCCGCCATGTCCCAAGTCCGCAACCGGGCCCGAATCTTTCGCTATCGGGCGTGCCGAGGCATGGTCGACCTGCGGCAGCGCATCCATCACACGGGGTCCACCGGGCTCCGCACGCCCAGTCCGCTTTGCTGAACGAGGGCAGCGATCGAAAGCGCGAGTTCATCCTGATACATTCGGCCGATCACCTGCACCCCGAGCGGCAGGCCATTCGGCGCGTCTCGTGCCTCCATCATGCCCGTCGGCACGGCGACCGAAGGCAGACCAAGAAGATTGATCGTCACGAGGTAGGCCTGAACGAAGAGCTGACGACGGGTTTCCTCGACGGACTGAAGGTCGAAATCCAGCATGAAGGCGGGATCGCACGAGGTGGGGGCAATGAGGATAGGGTAGGTTGACATGAACCGGGCCCATTCGCGGCGAATGTCTAGGACCCTCGACGTGCCCTGAAGATAGTCCTGCGCCGTGATCTCGCGTGAAGCCGCTAGGAAAAGCTCACTGGCTCGGATCGCCTTCTTGTCCGCGATCGCCGCAAACCCGTCCCATCCGAAGCGCAATTCGCCGAAGACCATGCTTGACCACGTGTCCATGGCGTCGCGAATGGAAGGGGGTTTGACCTCTTCCACCTCGAATCCGAGGCTGGAGAGCAGCCTGCCAACGCTGCGCACCTGTTCTGCGATGACGGGATGCATCGGGGTGTCAGGATTGTCTGCGATCAGACCGATCCGCCCACCTGTCGGCTCAACGGGACGTTCGGGGCGGCCCACCCACCAGGGATCGTCGGTGTGGCCGCGGGTGATCGCCGGAAGCGCGTTGGCCAGGTCGCGTACGTCGCGCGCGAGCAGCCCCTCGACATTGAAGAGCTGGTTGCAATAGCCGCGGAAGGGGACGGTCGCGTTGTACATCGGAACCCGTCCCATGGACGGGCGCAAGCCGCTGACCCCGCAACAAAAGGCCGGGTACCGGATGGACCCGCCGACGTCGTTGCCTTGGGCCAGAGCGCCGATCCCCGCCGCCACGGCCGCCGCGCCACCGCCGCTCGATCCCCCGGGTGTCCGCTCCCGCGACCACGGATTGTGGGTCTGCCCATAAACGCTGTTGTTGCATTCCCAGCGGGCAGACAGGCAGGGCGTATTCGATCTGCCGAAGAGGATCGCACCCGCATCATGAAGGTTCCCGACGACCGGGTTGTGGATTTCTGCCGCCAGTGCGTCGGTGAAGGCACCGTTCACTGTGCGCTTCGCACGCTGGTCCGTATTGTCCTTCACAGATACCGGGACGCCCAAGAGCGGACCGCCCTCGTCCTTTCCGTGCGCGAGCACCGCATCGCAGGCGTCAGCTTGTTCCAGCGCTTCATCGAAGAACGAATCGACGATCGCCGTTATGCGTTGGTTGATCTGTTCTGCGCGAGCCGCCGTCGCCTCAATAGCCTCGCGGCAAGACACCTCGCGCTTGCGAATGGCCGCCGACAGATCGGTCGCGCTCCAGCGCCAGATCTCCGGTGGAAGCTGGGAAACCGGTTGCGGGGCCAAGAGATGGCTTGTGTCTAAGGGGCTGGAGCGTAAGCAAAACGCCTTTGCCAGGGCCGCAGAGGTCATCATTCGCGTGTCCATCGTCACTCACTCCCTTTGCCACTCGGCCATCGACCGTCGCTTTCCGCAACGTTGTCTAGCCTCCAAATAAGCATCGCTTCGGTGCCGCCCGGGATAACTCGGAAGTGTCGGCAAAAAAGTTCCCAGATCAAGAGATATTTTGTCGGCGAAGGTAGTGGAGACGCAATCTCGCAGCCTGCTGCTTAAGCCGTCGACCTCCAAGACCTACCGAGCTTCACCCACTTTCACATCCTTTAGCCTATTGCGTTAAAAAATCCAATATGGTAGGACATATTAGGTAATGTAAAGCGAGGAACACATGCTTGCTCCCGACATCCTCAAAGACAAGGTCATTCTCGTCACCGGCGCTGGCACCGGCATCGGTCAGGTCTTTGCGACCCGTGCGGCAGAACTTGGGGCAGACGTTGTACTGGTCGGGCGACGCGAGGATCGTTTGAAGGAAACCGCTACCCGGGTTCGGGACGCAGGACGTCGGGCAATGGTCTGCGCCTTTGATATCCGTGATCCCGTGTGCGTGGAGGCGGGCGTGGCCCGAGCCATCGCGGAGTTCGGCCGGATCGATGCGCTGATCAACAATGCGGCCGGAAACTTCTTGGTTCGCGCCGAGAACCTCACGCCGAACGGCTGGAACGCGGTGGTCGGCACCGTGCTCAACGGTACAGCCTACATGACCTTGGCGGTCGGGCGCCGGATGCTTCAGGCGGGAGGAGGCAAGATTTTGAGCATCTCGGCGTCGTTCGCTTGGACTGGCGGCCCGGGCACCGCTCACTCCGCTTCCGCCAAGGCTGGCGTCATCGCGCTGACCAAGTCGCTGGCCGTGGAATGGGGTCCGAGCAACGTTCAGATCAACTGCCTCTGCCCTGGCTTTATCGACACGGAGCAGTCGCGCCAAGCCCTGTGGCCGACCGAGGCCGGACACCGAAAGATCCTGTCGACGATCCCTGCGGGGCGCTTCGGGACCATCGAGGAGACGGTGGAACTCGGCTTGATGCTGTGCAGCCCGATGGCCGACTACATCAGCGGTGAAGTGCTGGTCGCCGACGGCGGGCAATGGTTGAACCAGGGCGTCCTCGAGATCCCGGAGAAGGCGTGAGCGCCGCGGGTTCCGGCGCCATCCGGCGCCACGGTAAGGCAACAGACAACTTACGGGGAACGAGAATGACTAAGACGGTGCGCATCGGCGCGGGATCGGGGTTCTGGGGGGACGCACCCGACCCTGCCATGGAGATCCTGGAAAAGGGCAAGCTGGACTATCTATGCTTCGACTTCCTGGCCGAATTGACGATGGCAATCCTGCAGCGTCAAAAGGCCCGAACACCGGCGCTCGGCTATGTCACGGACGCGGTCGACATCGTCAATGAGATGATGGTCACGGCCAAACGGAACGGCACGCGGCTGGTCACCAACGGCGGCGGCGTGAACCCGCGGTCCGCCGCAGAAAAGATCGTCGAATCGGCTCGCGCGCAAGGCTTGCACGGACTTAAGGTGGGCGTTGTCGAAGGCGACGACCTGATGTCCCGTTTGGATGAGATGATCGCGGCCGGGGTCGATTTCGCCCACATGGAGACTGGCGCCACCGGATTCGCTGCCATCCGCGACAAGGTGGTTTGCGCGAACGTGTACATTGACGGCAGCGGCGTTGCCAAGGCGCTGTCGGAGGGCGCAGACATCGTCGTGACGGGCCGGGTGTCCGACAACGGACTTTATGTCGGGGCAGCGATGGATGCGTTCGGCTGGTCGCATTCACCGGAATACGCGGACCACATCGCGTCAGCCGTTTCCTTGGGTCACATCGTGGAATGTGCGGCGGCCTGCACCGGGGGCATGTCCTCGCGTTTCGCCGACATGCCCAACATGGGCAGGGTTGGGTTCCCGATCATCGAACTGGACGATGACGGCAGCGCCGTCGTCACGAAAGTGCCGGGCAGCGGCGGGCGCGTCGACGGCTTCACGATCAAGGAACATCTGGTCTATGAGATCGCCGATCCGCGAGCCTACCTGATGCCCGACGGGGTTGCAGACTTTACCACCCTGACTATCGAAGACCTGGGGGACGACCGCGTTGCCGTGCGCGACGTTCGCGGTGCGCCGCCGCCGGAGATGCTGAAACTGGTGGTGGGCTATGACGATGGCTGGATCGGCGAAAGCATGGCCTTCTTTCCTTGGCCCGACGCGTACTCCCGTGCGGAGAAAGCCAAGCAGACGATGCTGGAACGCTTCGAGCGCCTGGAGCTCAAGTACGACGAGATCCAGTTCGATTTTATCGGTCTCAACATGCTGCACGGTCCCGGGGCGCCCGTCATCGATCCAGACGTGGCCAACCAGCTTGCGGAGGTCGGATTGCGGTGCGCGGTACGCACCCGGACCAAAGCCGAGGCGGAGAAGGTCCGCCGCGCGGCCGCGAACATGTGGATTTACGGACCCGGCGGCACTTCCTTCGGTGCCCCCATGAAACCGCGTCCCATCGTTTCGCTCTGGCCGACCCTGATCCCAAGGAGTTGGGTCCAGCAGAGCGTCACCACACTCACGGCTTGAGGTGAAATATGCAGCTTTCTGAAATCGCCTATATCCGGTCCGGCGACAAGGGCAATATCTGTACCGCCGGCCTCATCGCGAAGGACCCGCAGCACTACGAAGCCATCAAACGGTCGGCGACACCCGACCGGATCAAGGCCCTCTATGGCGACTGGGTCCGAGGCGACGTCGAGTGCTATCCGATGGACAATATCCAAGCCGTCGTGGTGGTCATGAAGGCCGCCCTCGGAGGTGGCGCGACGAGCACGTTGCGGCTGGACCAGACGGGCAAATCGTTGGGTCACGCGCTGCTCCGCCTCAATGTAATCTGAGGGTAGGTGCGATGCCGATTCTAACGTCCCAGATTTCCACGCGCGCCGAGTCCTTCCAGCGCAACGTCGCCGCTTATGCCAACTTGCGCGAACGCATCGCGCAAGTCCGTGACCTCAGCATCCGCGGCGGACCAGACAAGGCGGTCGCCTTGCACCGGTCGCGCGGCAAGATGCTGGCGCGCGAGCGCATCCACGCGCTGCTCGACGTAGGGGCCGCCTTCCTCGAAGTCGGCCAGACGGCGGGGCACGAGCTCTACGACGACGCGGTCCCCTCTGCCGCCTTGATCACCGGGATCGGCATGATCAGCGGCCAACTGTGCATGATCATGGCAAATGACGCCACGGTGAAGGGTGGCTCTTACTATCCGATCACGATCAAGAAGCAGATCAGGGCGCAGGCGATAGCGCGTGAAAACCGCCTGCCCTGCATCTACCTCGTCGACTCTGGCGGGGCCTACCTCCCGATGCAGGAGGACATCTTCCCCGACGAGCAGCATTTCGGTCGGATATTCTACAACATCGCCGACCTGTCCTCGCGTGGAATCAAACAGATCGCCGCTGTGATGGGGTCCTGCACCGCCGGCGGGGCCTACATTCCGGCCATGTCGGACGAGTCGGTCATCGTGAATGGAACCGGAACCGTGTTTCTGGGTGGCCCGCAGCTCGTCAAGGCAGCAACCGGCGAAATCGTCGATGCGGAAACCCTCGGTGGAGCGGATCTGCATACGCGGCTGTCCGGTGTTGCGGACCATTTCGCCCAGAACGACGCGCATGCTCTCTCGATCATCCGCAGTATCCTGGCCCGCGGGAGCCAGTCGAGCGTCATGTTCCCAACACGCGTCGCGCGTGCGCCGAAGTACGACCCTGAGGAAATCCTCGGCATTGTCAGCGCGAACCCCAAGGAGCCGATCCCGGCGACCGAGGTCCTGGCGCGGCTGCTAGATGGCAGCGAGTTCGTGCCCTACCGGGAACGGTTCGGCCCGACCATACTGTGCGGCACAGGACACATCTACGGATTTCCCGTCGGCGTCCTCATCAACGACGGTGCGCTCTATTCCGAATCGGCGCAGAAGGCCGCGAACTTCATCGAGCTTTGCTGCCAGTCCAATATCCCGTTGCTCTTCTTGCACAATATCAGCGGTTTTATGGTCGGGCGCGACTACGAGGCCGGCGGCATCGCCAAGAACGGGGCCAAAATGGTCAATGCCGTCGCGACCTCGAAAGTGCCTAAGCTGAGCATCATCATTGGCGGCAGCTACGGTGCCGGAACCTATGCCATGTGCGGACGCGCCTTCGGACCCCGGCTGATGGGCATGTGGCCGAACGCGCGGACTTCGGTGATGGGCGGAGAGCAGGCGGCCACCGTCTTGGCGCTGGTTCGCGAGGAGCAGCTCAAGCAAGATGGCAAGGAATTCGGCGCCGACGAGGCCGAGGCTTTCAAGGATCCGATCCGCAACCATTATGCCGACCACAGCCACGCCGTCTACTGCGGGGCGCGGCTCTGGGTCGATGCCGTCGTCGACCCGGCTGGGACGCGGGAGTGGGTCGGCCTCGCCTTGGCGATGGCGGCGGCGGCGCCGCAGGAAGAAACTCGTTTCGGCGTATTCAGGATGTAGCGCGATGTTCAGACGTATTCTCATTGCAAACAGGGGGGAGATCGTCCGGCGGGTCGCGCGGACGTGCCGCCGCCTCGGGGTCGAGGTTCTGGCAATTCATTCCGACCCCGATCAGGGCGCCGATTACCTGCAGGACGCCGATCTCTCCCTCAGGCTGCCGGGTAGCGCGGCTAAGGACACCTACCTGAACATCGAGGCGATCGTGGCGCTTGCCGTTGAGCATGGGGCCGAAGCGATCCATCCCGGCTACGGCTTTCTGTCCGAAAACGCAGCCTTTGTCCGGGCGGTCGAGGCCGCAGGGATCGCTTTCATCGGGCCAACTGCCGAAACCGTCGACATGCTGGGCGACAAGAGCCGCGCGAAACGCGCCATGCAGGAGGCCGAGGTGCCGACCGTGCCCGGATCGCCTGACGCGACGGTCGATATTGAAGAGATTCTGCGGCTGTCGCAGGGCATTGGCTACCCGCTGCTGCTTAAGCCGAGCGCCGGTGGCGGCGGGAAGGGGATGACCGTCGTGCGGAACCCCGCCACGCTGCGCGATGCGGCGATTCAGGGCGTCCGACTCGCCGAAGCCAATTTCGGAGACGGAAGCCTGATCGTCGAGCGATACATCGAACGCCCGCGGCACGTCGAGGTCCAGGTTGTCGGCGATGGGCGTGGGCAGGCCGTGCACGTCTACGAACGCGAGTGTTCGCTGCAACGGCGGCACCAAAAAGTGATCGAGGAGGCACCGGCCCTCCGCCTGAGCGCCAACGCCCGCGAGCGCCTGCTGGAAACCGCGGTGAGGGGCGCGCGCGCGATCAACTATCGCAACGCCGGGACATTCGAGTTCATCGCGAACGAGAACGACGAGTTCTTCTTTCTCGAGGTGAACACCCGGCTCCAGGTTGAACACCCGGTCTCCGAGGAGGTCACGGGGGTCGACTTGGTGGAGTGGCAGATGCGGATCGCGGCAGGGGAGGACCTGCCCTGCGCCCAAGAGGACATTCGCAGCGCGGGCGCCGCGGTGGAGGCCCGCATCTACGCGGAGGATCCAGAGAACGGCTTTTTGCCGTCGCCCGGACATGCGCACCATGTGAAGTGGCCGGACTCCGTGCGCGTCGAGGCCGCGTTCGATACTCAAGGGACGGTGCCCTCCCAATACGATCCAATGATCGCGAAGATCATCAGCCGTGGCGAAACGCGCAACGAAGCGCTCGACAAATTGGCCACGGCTCTGCGCCAGACTGAGATCCTGGGGCTCTCCACCAACATCGGGTTTCTGCTCGGCCTGATCGAAGATCCCGCAGTGCGCGCGGGCGACATCCACACCCAATTCCTGGACGGCCGCGTTGCCGGATCTGACCGGGCGCCCTCTGTGGCGCAGACGGCAGCGATTGCCGCCGTCGCAGTTCGTGCGGAGCATCTTGCAAGGCACCTTTCAGGCGGTAATCCCTGGTACGATTTGGCCGGAGACCGGCCCGCGCTCAATCCTGTAGGGTCGCACGGCGTGATGGTCTTCCGGGTCGGGCAGGAAGCGGTCTCAGTTGAGATCCTCTCGGAAAGCGGTAAGGCGTGCCTCCTCGCGCACGGCGACATGCGCTTCACCGTGGAGAATATAGAGGCGCAGGATGGTCTTGTCCGCGGGCGGATCAACGACGCGGAATTTGTCGCGCGGACCTTCGACGAGAGGATCGACATCATGTGCGGCGGCGTGCGCCGGGCCGCGGAGCCTTTCGAGGCCGTTTTCTGGGACACCGTGAGCGAGGGCGGTGACGCGACCGCGCCCATGCATGGGGTCGTCGTGCAAATCTTTGTTCAGTCCGGCGATAGTGTCAGCAAGGGCGACCCTCTCGTCATCATAGAAGCGATGAAGATGGAAAACATCGTCCGTGCATCGGTCGAGGGAACCGTCGGCGCTGTACAATGCGCTGTGGGGGAACAGGTCGCAAGCGGACAGTTGCTCGTTCGGGTGGAAGACTCCGGCACGGGGTCGAAGGCTTCCTGACCTGAATCTGCATGGGCCGTCAGAGCGCACCGCCACCCCGGACGCCCTGATGCCTCACGCCACAGATCTTGTAGTCTCGGTAATATTCCTATATAATGCGAATAATTGGAGCGTTAGTAACGCCAGTAGGTTATGGACAGGCCATGCACGGATCGAATGAAACTCCGGCTACGAAGAAGAAAGGCGACAGCTTGGAAAAGATGCTGTCGCTGTTGGACGTCTTCACCCCTCAGGCGCCGATTTGGTCGTCAGAGGACCTGTTACGATATTGTGGATCGTCCCGATCTACCGGCTACCGGTATATCAACCTTCTCGTTAAGGCAGGCCTTCTTGCGCCGGTCGCCAGCGGCTCATACGTCCTCGGCAGCCGGATTATGGAGCTCGACCTGCTGATCCGGTCCTGTGACCCGATTTATCTGGCTGGGGAGGAAGTGTTGAGTGACCTCGCGGTCACCACGAAGTTCTCCGCGTTCCTGTCGGTGCTGTACAACGGGGGCGTGATGTGCGTGCGCTCCCTGGCTGTGCCAAACGCCCCCCGTGGCTTGTTCCAAAGAGGGGAACGAAAGTCGTTGTTCCTGGGCGCGGCATCCCGCATCATCCTCGCTTATCTGCCGCATCACCAGCTCAAAGTGGTATTCCAGCGCAATCAGAAGGCTATCGCCCGCGCTGGACTTGGTTCAGACTGGGAGCGCTTTCTCAAGACCTTGAAATCCTATCGCAGCACTGGATACTGTCACTCGACCGGGGAGGTCCTGCCACAAGTCTCGGGTATCGCGGCACCAATTTTCAATGGATCCAAGCAGATTATGGGCAGTCTCGCCATTGCCATGAACACGAGCGATCTCGACAAGGCAGCGATCAACGATCTGGGAGAGATCGTGATAAAGGCATCGGAACGGATGACTCAGATCATTTCCGAAGGCGAAACCCCGATGACGCGACCAGCCCGCAGAGTCAGTTGACGTCGCTGGCTTGCCACCAGTGGATCGCCTCGAACGTGCGACGCAGATCCTGCGGTGGGGTTCTGCCAGTGGGACGGCACCGCTCGCCCAGCGGCTCCAGCGTCACCAACTGCGCGTCCATCAGCATGGCTCCTCCTCAAAAAGGACGAGCAAAATGCTGCACGACGCAAAGGGTTCAAGCCCTAACAGGCATCTAGTACTCTGAGGGCTCCGGGCGATCAGCGGTCAAGCAGTCCTGGTCGAACGTGCCCTTGGACCCGAGTTGGGCGGGCTCCCGGTGCCGGCCGGCCAAGAGCTTGCGGCTGGCAACTCTGGTAGGCAACATAACGGCGCTAAGCCACGGGCGATCCCCACGGTGTGGGGCCCGTGGTGGCCAAGCGCCCAGACCTTCATCCGCTGGGCCCACCCAGTGCACTGATAGCGTCTGCTGCACTTGGAGCAGGAGCGTGGGGTCCGGCTCGGCACGACCACTCCCGACGGCACCAGCATTTGGACGCATCAGAGGGCGGCGGAGCTCGCCGAACTAGGCTTTCAGGTTAACAAGACGATCGTGAGCACTGGGCCGGTCTTGTGGCGGCTAGGCACCGAGGCTTGCGTCATCGCCGACGCTCCCGGACCCGCGATCGGATTTCGGCTCGCACCCGGTCAGGCGTATGAGCCGCCCCAAGGCCGTTCCGTTGCTGGATAGCCTGCCTGCCGTACCAACCTGGGTGATGGCAGATCGCGGCTACACCAGCCATGTTTTTCGCGAGCATGTCGGGTGCATGGGTGCGCGGAAGGCGTTTCCGCGGCAACGCCATGAGGCGCCGGTCGCCTGTCCGGACTGGATCTATAACAACCGCAACGTGGTCGAGCGGCTCTGGGCGAAGCTCAAGGAGTAGCGGGCTGTAACACCCCCCTACGAGAACTAACCGGGCCTAATCTGGCGGCATGGTGCAGTCCCTCGGATCAAGTGACAAAGCCTTGTTATCGGTACAGGTATGCACCTCTTGCAGCGATATCCAAATCGTATCGTGGCTGGCTAAAGAAAGTATTTGCGGCTGTGTTTGTTTGGGCAACACTTACCTTGTTCATTGAGCAGCGAAGAGGCCCCATCGAAATGAAACGAAGCACAAGCGTGCGAATGGCTCTCGACTTCGCAGACGCGCTCGCGGTTACACTCGGCCGTTCATTTGGGAATGATAGATGCAAAGCGCGTTGAAAAAAGCCGCTGCTGCTTCGGAGCCCTGGCAGCTCGGACTTATCGAATCCGCCGCGATGTTGCAGGCTGGGAAGTTGTCTGCAGTGGAACTGGTGAAGTCGTGCCTGGACCGCATCGATACAGCCAATGGAGGGGAACCATCCTTTGACGGGTCCCCGGATGCCATCAATGCCTGGGCTCGCATCTATCCGGACTACGCCATCGAGGCGGCGCTTGCTTCGGATCGGCGCCGAGCGGAAGGCGAAGTTCCCCTGCTCAATGGGATACCCATTGGGGTGAAGGATATTTTCGGGGTAGCCGGGCTGCCACTGACCGCGTCCAGCAGGGTCTTGGAGAGCAACGTCGCGGAGCAGGACAGCGTGGCGTTCGCCCGCTTGCGGAGCCAAGGCATCGTATTGGTAGGGCACACTCACGCTCATGAGTTCGCCAATGGCGTGACTTCGGATCAAGTGGGAAATCCATACGATCTCTCGCTCTCGGCAGGGGGCTCGAGTTCCGGGTCCGGAGCCGCACTGGCTGCACGCATGGTTTCCGGCGCTTTGGGAACTGATACGGGCGGATCTCTCAGGGTGCCGGCAGCGCTTTGCGGCGTCTCCACCGTCAAGCCTACTCACGGGTTGATCCCGCTTGCCGGTGTCATCCCTCTAGCTCCGAGTCGGGACACGGTCGGACCAATGGCTCGCACAGTCGCAGATTGCGCTGTCCTGCTGCAAGCTATGGCTGCCGGGGGAGCAGAAACCACTCCCCTGATGCCGCCCCCGGCCGCTCTGGGCAGTGTTCCGATCGAGCCGCGTAGCGCCGACCGTCCCTTGCGTGGCGTGCGGATTGCTATCACTGATCGGCCCGAGAAGGGTCACCTCCACCCGGACGTGGCTGACGGTTATCGCTCGGCATGGATCGCCTTGACCGAACTCGGAGCCGAGGTCATCGAACTAAGATCGCCAGTGAGCCTTCTCGATCAGCGCGATCTGGACATGCTCCTGTACCCTGAGGCTTGGGTCTACCACCAGAACTTCTTCCCACGCCTGGCTGACAAATATCGTCCCCAGGTTCGCAGAACAATGGAGGAAGCGAGTCGACCTTACGATGCTGCGCGCTATCTCGAGAGCCAAGAACGCAGGGCGCAAGAGACCTGGAACTGGGATCGCTGGTTCGTTGACAATAAGGTCGATGCTATTCTGGAGCCGACGCTACACTACGTCTCCTTGTCGCGCGGCAACGGGTACGACGTTTCTTCGGGCACTGGAGACCTTAGATCGTTTTCACTGGCGCGGCAGTGGAATCTTACCGGTTATCCTGTCATCTCTTTGCCGACAGGGTTGGGATCCTCGAGCGGCTTGCCGGTTTCTGTTTCACTCATCGCACGACGCGGCGACGAGTGCAATCTGACCCAGATCGCGATCGACCTACAAGAAAGCAGATTTCCTGTTCCAGCCCCACGCGGTGTTTGAAGAGAACAAGGAATGACTGATCGGGAGCAATCAACAATAAAGGAGGGTCTATATGTTTAAGTTGCTGAAGGTGTTGTGCGCTGGGCTTGGATTTATAGCTGCTGGCAGTGCTGCATGGGGGCAGAACTTTCCGTCACGTCCCGTGCAAATCATCATCCCCTACCCGCCAGGCGGATCCACGGACGGGATGGTGCGAGCACTTGCTGACCGCCTTTCAGAGCAATGGGGCCAGCCGGTCGTTGTTGACCACAAGGGGGGAGCGAACGAAACCATCGGAGCAGCCGCGCTCGCATCAGCGAGGCCGGACGGTCACACGCTTTTGGTGGCGACCGATGCTACCACGATGCACAATGCGACGCTCTTCAAGCGCCTTCCTTACAAGACAGAAACAGCATTCGCGCCCATCACAAGAATCGCGATTGGCCGAATGGCATTGATCGTTCCGGCAAACTCGAATGTAAAATCGCTAGCAGATTTCATTTCTGCTGCGAAGAGCCGGCCAGGAATGCTAAACTATGGTTCTGCCTCACAAGGGGGCATCTCGCACATCTCAATGGCATGGTTGGCGCATCGTCAGGGAATTTCGATGAATCACGTCCCCTATCGTGGTGCGGGTCCCATGATCGCGGACGTCATCGGTGGAACGATCGATGGGGCCATAACTTCCATTCCAGCAATTGTTGGACCAATAAGCTCAGGGCAGGTGAGAGCAATAGCTATGTCCGGCGGCGAGCGAGCCGCGGCACTCCCTGATGTGCCCACATTCAAGGAGCAAGGGGTCGAAGACCCGGATGCTCACTACAATCTTTCCCTTCTCGCGCCCGCGAACACTCCACCTCAAGTCGCAGACCGTATTGCGAGGGATGTAGCACAGGTGATCAAGTCAGACGCCTTCAAGAGCAGGCACCTCACACCGTTTGCTTTTGATGTGATAGGAGACAGTCCGACGGAATTCGCAGCTTATCTCGCGAAAGAGCGACCACTTCAGGCGGAGCGAGTACTACGATCTGGTGCAGTGTTGGATTAGAATGCGCCTGCGAAGTGCTCCAGCCAGAGCATGATCGCAGCGATGGGACCTTATTGACCGGAATCGGAAGAGTGCTAGACCGCCAGCGGAAGAATAGAGCTCAAGGCACCGTTGGAAGTTTAGCGGGATAACGCGGTGACGGAGCAGCAGAAAGACCCCGATGCAACCCGTTCGCCTGGATGCGCTCAGCCCCTGAGGAGCTGAGTGCATTCGCGCCAGACGATCCTGCTCTGCTCCGAGCATCAACAGGTCGTGGTCGAGATCGCCACCATCGTGCATCAACATTTAGAAGACAGTGCGGCGCTGGTTGGCCAGCTACGGGCTGAAGCCAGTACCGGCCTGGCCAATGCCCAACGCGCTGGCGCACACCGCCAGCGTCACGCCTACTTACCGAACCCGCCTGCTAGAGCTCGTGCACCAGCGATTGTATGCCCTGGGTTTGCCGCTCTCTCTCTGGACCGCCGCCCGGCCGACCGAGGAGACGGGCATATGTATGAGCGTCCCAGTATCCAGTGGCTCCTGCGGGTCGGATCACACTATCACCAGCCCCGATGCCGGCTGGGCGCCCAAAAAAAGACGGTTGAGGACGCACGCGATGAGCTGCCCCCAGTGCGTACTACTGCGCTGACAAGTTCAACATCAGCTGGCATGCCACCCTGCGGACAATCTGAAGCCTGCACCGCCATCAGGTGACGCTCCCCGCGCCGATGCAGTCCGCTCGCCGCCATGATCATGGAGCGGTCAACTGGCACGTGGCTGGAACCCTGGTCATCGGGCGCCATCGTAAGCGTCGGTGTCGGATCGCGGAGCTGCTCCAAACGCTAGCCGACCTTCCTCCCGGCAACACCGTGTACTCAGTCTGTGATAACGGCAGCACCCACAACTTCGAGGCAGCCGAGCCAGTGCTGCGCCGCTGAACGGCTCGTGCTGCTGTATCTGCCCACCCGGGGGCCGATCACAACCGGCAGACCAACGTCCTGTCCGACCGTGCTCCGATGTTCACAGCGTGAAGGGCTGCCGTCGATTGTATCGCGCGCCGCACCCTGCGCTTTCATGTGCCATCCTCGAAGTCGGCCCTCGACCGCTTGAGAGACAGCGCGTCAAGGCCAAGGAGGCGGCGAGAAGAACCGGTTTGTGGTAGATCTGCTCGCGCCCTAATGCCCAATGATGCCTTGATGCCTATCATGTTTCGCGGCGGCCGAGTTCCGTCGTCGGTAAAACGCGAGCCCGGGGCGCGTCAAACGCATCATACTGATATGCTTTGAGTATCACAAATCATCGTGAATGTATTTTGTTGCGGCGGAGTAACAGGTGCAACCTGAGTCTCAGTTACCACACTGAGATCGACCGCTTGGCCCGTGAATGCTGTGACCATTATGCTGGCGACAGGGGCGTCTCGCGATGCGGAACAACAGCTACATCATGGGAGGACAAAGTGACCAGTATGTCTAAGTGGAAGTCCTTGACACTTGCCGCAGTTGCTGTGCTGGTGACGGCGTTCTCGGCTGCCGCCCAGGAGCGGGTCCTCCGCGTTGCTGTTCCGAACGACCTCCAGGTTCTGGATCCAGGCGCCACCTCGATCGCCGTTACCGCCAGCCATGCATATATGGTGTACGACACCCTATTCAGCTCTGACGGGGCCGCCGTACCGCGACCCCAGATGGTCGAAAGCTTCGAGGTTTCTGGTGACAGGCACACCTACACATTTACTCTGAGGCAGAACTTGAAATGGCATGACGGTGCAATGGTCACCGTCGACGATGTGATCCCTTCCATCAAACGCTGGGGCGCGAGGGATAGCGCCGGCAAAGTTCTGATGGGTCGGGTGAAGGAGATTCGCAAGGTCAATGATCGTACATTTCAGATCGAGCTGAGTGCGCCGTTCGGCCAGATGATCGAGGTCTTGAGCCGGTCCTATGCCTATCCGCTTGTCATTCTGCCCAAGAGACACGCTGAACGGAATCCAGTCACCGATCCGATCACTGAGGTGATCGGATCCGGACCGTTCAGATTCGTTGCGAATGAATGGGTGCCAGGATCGAAGGTCGTCTATAGGCGATTTGAGGACTACATGCCGCGACACGAACCGGCGGATGCTCTGGCGGGCGGAAAGATCGCGAACTTCGATCGGGTTGAATGGCTCTATTTTAACGACTCCCAGACTGCTTTGTCGGCGTTGGTTAGCGGGGAGATTGACATGTGGGACTGGGTCCCAGTTGACCTTCTGCCAGTGCTCGGCGCATCGCCCGACATTAGTCACCAGGTCACGGACCAGACCGGCAACCTGGGTGTCCTCATAATCAATCATCGCCAACCTCCGTTCGACAACCCGAAGGCGCGTGAAGCTTTGACGTACTTGATCAAGCAAGAAGACTATGTCGCAGCGCTCAATCCCCTACTGTCTAGGCCGTGCGCAGCGGTCTTTGGTTGCGGTTCGGTGTATGAGACGCAGGAGGGCAGCGAGGCACTTCGCGCATACGAACCCGAAAAGGCACGGCGGCTGTTCCTGGAAGCCGGATGGGACGTAACCAAGCCACTGGTGATCTATCAGCCCACCGACAACGCGCACTACTACGCCATGGCCACCGTTCTCGCGGCCTCACTTCGCAAGGCGGGGATTGCCTACGAGTTGTTGACGTTCGACTGGGCCACATTAACTCAACGCCGCACCTTTGACGGTCCTGTCTCGAAAGGCGGATGGAACATCTTTCCCGCTGGAGCTGCAATTAGCGGTCTGGTTGGAAGCCCGTTGACTAACTTGTACATCTTGCAGTGCGCCGATGCATGGATTGGATGGCCCTGCAACCGTGACGTGGCGAATTTGCACAGGGAGTTCGTCAACGCAGGCGACCGCGATCAAGCCAAGTCGATCGCGATACAGATGCAGCGTGCTCTGTACCAGCAATTCAACTACTTCCCTGTCGGGCAGTACTTTACGGCGGTTGCCTTGCGCAAAGATCTGGCCGGAATTCTGTCGACGCCGGGCTTCACCGTCTACTGGAACTTGCGACGAGACAACTGACGCCTGGCAAAGTTCTCCGCAGCCTATCGGACTAGCGTGGCTATGCTGGTCCGATGCCGAACCCGCTACGTCACTGGAGCACATGAATGCTTTACTTCCTGGCGACGCGGACGCTCGCTGCAATACCCGTGATGTTGATGGTTTCAGTCATAGTGTTCTCTATCCTATACTTCGCTCCAGGAGATCCAGCCATTCTGATGCTCGGAGACCTCGGAACAAGCGCCGAAGTCGCTGCAGCGAAAGAGAAGCTCGGATTGAATGATCCTTACCTGGTCCAACTTCTTCGTTTCATCGGAAATATCTTGCATGGAGACCTTGGAAATACTCTTTTCTTTGGCAAGCAGGCAGTAACAAGCCTTATCATTCAGCGTCTTGAGCCTACGCTCGCTCTTACGCTCTCCACGATCATAGTGTGTATCGTGATCGCAGTTCCCCTTGGCACCCTCGCGGCTTGGCGCTCTGGCGGTTTGGTCGATCGCTGTGTGATGCTCATCTCGGTTGTCGGGTTCTCAATTCCAACGTTTGTTCTCGGGTACACGTTGGTATTTACTCTCGCGATCAAAGCGCAAATCCTTCCAGTGCAGGGATATAAAAGCATAACGGAAGGAATTGTGCCATTTATTAGATCGATCGCTCTCCCCACGATGACGCTCGGGCTAGCATACCTTGTTCTGATCCTGCGTATCACCCGAGCAAGTGTTCTTGACACACTTCATGAGGATTATGTGAGAACCGCGAAGGCGAAAGGGGTATCGGATGTCACTTTGCTCCACCGACACTCGCTTCCCAATGCGGCTATTCCAATCATAACCGTCGTGGGCTTGGGGATGACGTCACTGATATCAGGCGTTGTAATCACCGAAGTGGTTTTCAACATACCTGGGATAGGACGCCTGATGCTGGATGCCATTGTAAAGCGTGACTATCCGCTGATACAGGGGATAGTTATTTTTGTATCGTTTGCATACGTCATTATCAACTTGGTCGTCGACGTCGTGTATGCGTACTTCGACCCAAGAATAAGGTTCTGATAAGAGCAGCTATACTAGGAGGATCAATCCAGATGGTGGTCAGGAATACATCTGTCATATTAGGATCTATGATCCTGTTGCTTGTAGTCATTCCCTCTCTGTTCGCTAGCTCCCTGACCGATATCGATCCGATCGCCATCAACCTAACGAAACGGTTTACTTTACCTTCCAAGGAAGCTGCGTTCGGCACTGACATGTTTGGGCGCGACGTCTTCGCTCGCGTCGCCTATGGCGGGCAGACTTCGCTTCTCGTTGGATCCTTTGTTGCAACCTTAGCGGCGTTCTTCGGAGTATTGATAGGAACGCTCGCGGGTTACTTCCGCGTGCTTGACGCTATTCTCATGCGCGTGATGGATGCATTGATGGCAATCCCGGGATTGCTGCTAGCAATTGCGCTTGTAGCGGCCAGTGGCACCAGCCTCGTCACTGTCGTGATTGCGATCACCCTCTCCGAGATCCCACGTGTCGTTCGCATGGTTCGTGGTATTGTTCTTTCCATCCGTGAGGAACCTTATGTTGAAGCCGCCGTGGCAATGGGAATCCGTGCCCCAGCGGTGATGGGCAGGCATGTGATACCGAATACCTTTGGTCCGTTGATCGTCCTGACGACCTATATCTTCGCGCATGCGGTGATCGTCGAGGCGGCGCTCGGGTTCCTTGGCGTTGGAATGCCACCGGAAGTGCCCAGTTGGGGTAACATGGTGGCGGAGGGTCGAGTTTATTTCCAACTTGCGCCTTGGACGATCTTCTTTCCCGGACTCGCTCTCACCCTGACTGTGCTCGGAATCAACATACTCGGGGATGGCTTGCGGGATACGCTGGACCCACGTCTCGCAAAACGCGTCTGAGATGGAGTCGTATGATAGCATGCACATCAGCAGCAACCACAATGTCGAACCGCTACTTGAAGTCCGTAATCTCTCGGTTCGCCTGCCGGCTTCCAGTGAGCGCCAATTCGCTGTCCGCGATGTTTCGTTCTCCCTGAGGAGCAACGAGATACTGTGCGTCGTCGGCGAGTCAGGCTCCGGCAAATCGGTGATAGCGCATTCCATTCTAGGGCTTCTGGACACGTCGCAACTGCAGCCTGTTGAGGGCAGCATCTGCTTTCGGGGCGAGAACATCCTTTCGGCGGCAGCACGGCGGATAAGAAGGCTGCGCGGCAGAGAGATATCGATGATCTTCCAGGAACCGATGACTGCCCTCAATCCAGTCATCCCCGTGGGAGCGCAAATCGAGGAGGTGCTCCGGATCCACACGAGACTTGCATCCGCGGAACGGCGGCGTCTCGTGCTTGAGGCAATGAAGGAGGTTTTGCTCCCTGATCCCGAGGCGATCGTGGACCGCTATCCTCACCAGTTGTCAGGGGGTCAACGCCAGAGAATCATGATTGCCGCGGCGCTCATTCTTCAACCCAGCCTTCTCATCGCGGATGAGCCAACCACTGCCCTCGACGTCACCACGCAAGCACAGATACTGAAGATAATTAAATCAATCCAAGCGAGCCGGAATACCGGCGTGCTATTCATAACGCATGATATTGGGGTGGTGGCGGAGATCGCAGACCGTGTTATGGTGATGAAATCCGGAGAGATCGTCGAGACGGGATCGACCGTCGATGTGCTGCGCAACCCTCGGCATCCGTATACGAAGCATTTGATTGACGCGGTGCCGAGCATGACGCCACGTGACCGCAAGACATGCGATCAGCATCCGGTGGTTCTAGAAACCATCGATCTCTGCAAAACCTACAAGAGCAGCAATCTTTTCGGGCGAAAAGGGCAGGCCGCCGCATTGAAGAATGTCAGCCTTGTGCTGCGGAAGTCGGAGGTTCTCGGCATCGTGGGGGAATCTGGCTCCGGTAAGACGACTGTGGCCAGGTCGGTGGCTCGGCTGATTGATTGGACCAGCGGGAACATCCTCATTGAGGGTCTCGATATCGCAGCAGCAACCGGGCGCCGGTCCGATGAGCTGCGCTGCAAAGTTCAGATCGTTTTTCAGGATCCGTACCGATCCCTGAACCCTCGACGAACCATCGGTCAGTCAATCGTTGAGGGTCCCGTTCGTCACGGTGTCAGCCCTCCAAAAGCCGCTGAAAGGGCGCGGGAGCTGCTTGAACTGGTGAAGATCGACCCCATCAGCATGCAACGTTACCCGCATCAGTTTTCCGGCGGACAGCGGCAGAGAATTTCGATTGCGCGCGCTCTGGCAATGGAGCCGGATATCCTGGTCGCCGACGAGGTGGTTTCCGCGCTTGATGTATCTGTACAGGCGCAAGTGCTCGATCTTCTCGATACTGTCAGGAGCCAGTTTGGTTTGTCGATACTGTTTATCACGCACGATCTCCGCGTCGCGGCGCAGCTTTGCGACAAGGTCGCTGTCATGTGGAAGGGCGAAGTTGTCGAGTATGGCAGCACCAAAGAAGTATTCATGTCGCCGGGCCACCAATACACAAGAAAGTTGTTTGATTCCATCCCGGGAAGGGGAGTTATATACTGACGCAGATGTGTGCCCCTGATGCGAGGTTTACCCTGCCCGGAGTTCAATCGGCGCACAATCGGAGGAGGGTACCGTCCGTCCTTGCAGCGGCCGGCCCAAGCTCCAGTTGCGTTCCGAAGGAAACGGGTAGCTGTTCGAATCGGTAACGAGAATCGGCCATGGCAAAGCGGCTTCGGTGTTCCCCCAACGCCTCAGAGAGAGCGGCCCGGGACCGCCAAGGTGTTCGATGTCCCTGCGCTTTCTCAGAACCGAACCGTGCGGCGGCTGTAGAAGATTGTTATCTGCAAGGCGTTGCCATTCATGCGAAGCCGAGGGCAAGGAGATGCGCGAGCTCATCACCGTCGCTTAGCTCAAGCTCACTTGGCTGCTGGCGCAAGCGACAGCACGTGGCAGTGTCATGATCACGAACGTTGCGCTTACGTTGGGACTTGGTACCCTGGGCGGCTTCTGTGCCTATCGCTTGCATCTGCCGCTCCCCTGGATGATTGGGCCGCTGCTGATAGTCTCAGCCGTTGCCTATGCAGGAGTTCCTGTCGCGATGTGGTCTCCCCTTCGCGATTGGATGATCGGTGTTGTGGGGATCGTCATCGGCGCCGCGTTTGTCCCAGGTGTATTTGACCATGCCGGCGACTGGATGCTTACCCTGTTTGCGATGGTGGCCTGCACTATGCTAATGATAGCGGGCGGGGCGACGTTGTTATACAAGGGTTTCGGTCGCGACCGGGCCACCGCGTCGCTGGGCGGCGCCCCCGGTACACTCTCTCAGATGATCGCGATGAGCATTGGCACATCGGCGGATATCCGGGCGGTATCTCTCCTCCACACAATTCGTCTGACGACAATGGTGCTAATCGCTCCGGCGTTGCTAATGGTACAGTCAGGGACGTCTCAAGTCGTGATCGGTGGGAAGAGCTGGCAGGAAACTGAACTACTCATTCTCGCGATCTGCCTTTTCGGCTTTCCGCTTGCACGGCAATTCAGGGTTCCGAGTCCAGCCCTGTTAGGCCCGGCTATTGCTAGCGCACTGGCACACTACGCAGGATTTGTGCAGTCTGATCTGCCGGAAGTAATCCTTGCAGCGGCGCAGGTCGCAATTTCCGTGAGCGTCGGGGTTCGTTTCCGCGGCGTATCGCCCCGACTGTTCGCGCACCTTCTCTTGAGCGGCATATGCTTGACTGCCTTCCTGAGCACCATCGGCCTTGCTTTCGCGGTTGCGCTCCATTGGATCACGGACTACGGCTTCACGTTGCTGCTGCTGGCCTTTCTCCCCGGGGGCACCAGTGAAATGGTGATCGTGGCGGTTGCGCTGTCGATCGATCCCGCCTTCGTCGCCAGCCATCACCTCCTGCGAATGATCATAGTGACGGCACTCATTCCATTGCTCGCAAAAAGACATAAGCATGAAAGTTGAGGCTATAATCGGCAGAGTAGCCTCATGAAGGTAATCTTTCAGCAGAAAGCTCATACAAGTGCCCAGCCCAATTCGTTCTCTGTGGGGTGACGATCGATCGCGGGTCGTATTCAGGTGGCTTGACCATGCTGGAAGGAATGCCGGTGGAGGACTCGACAGCTGTGCCGCGGGCGTTTACCGCCTCTTGCTCCTGGCGCGGCGCCATCGGCCGCAACGATCGACTCGTCTTAAGGCCGCTCACTGTTTCACCATTTACAACAGCACCTGGCGGTTTCTGCGTAAGCGCTTTGGCCACTGAAACGAAGTGCGGAAGCGGTTCTCGCGTCGAGCAAGGCCGGCGTGTTTGAGGTATTCTTCAAGGTCTCGGCGGCTCTGAGGGAGACTGCTCACATAGTGCAGCTGTTCGGCTCCACCATGGTGCGGGCGCATGTTTCGACCTCAGGCTCAGAAGCAAGCAGAGCCGGCAGGCACTGGACTGCCGCCCGTGCCCGCAGCATCTGTCCAGCCATTCCGATCGGACCGTCACAAAGAGAAGCGGGTGTTTCTTCCCAAGGCTCACTATCTTGTACGGGCTCGCATTGAGCTAACCATGGGTAAATTCAAGCGCTTCGCTTCACGCTGCGAGAAGACAAACGAGAACTACGGCTCCTTAGTCAGCCTTGCTCTCAGCTTCATCCTTATCAAATCCATTCATATGACCTGGTTCATGTAGAACGGCGACATTGATTTTCACCGTCGGTCTCAAACCAATCACGGCGAGACTGGCCAAAACCGTTCGGCACCATCTAGTCGATAATGATGTTGACTTTATCCAGAATGGCCAGATAAATTCTACTTGGTTGGGCGCAACGCAAACCGTTGCGGTCTACTCACTTGAGGTTGTCCAAGAAGCCAAAATGGTTGGACCTGTGCGCAAGCCGATGGCTACCCTGCGATCGAGATAGCGGGCGCACCTGATACATCACCGCCTTCATCTAGGAGCTCCCCAATGTCGGACAAACGTCGTGTCATTCTCGTAGTCGGTGCCGCCAGTGGAATGGGCGCTGGTATTGCACGGGATCTCGCGGGCAGCTGTGAGGTCTGCCTTGCCGATCGAAATGCGGCGGGGGCTGAGGGGGTCAAGCGCGACATCGGGAGCCAGGCGCACGCCTTCCAGCTCGACGTCGCCAGTCCCGCGCAGGTCAGGGAAGTTGTTGGGCAGATCGGCCGCCAATTCGGTCGACTCGACGCCCTTGTGAACTGCGCGGGTTATACGAAAACTCTCACCACCAAGACACCCGTTGAGGAGGCGGAACGGATCTTTGACGAAATCGTCGCCGTGAACCTGAAGGGCGCCTACCTTCTTGCCGCAACCGCTGCACCGCTGCTGTCGCGGCCGGGTGGACGTATTGTCAACATCAGTTCAATTAGCGCCTATATCGGCGGGCACAAGCCGGGCTCGTTAGCCTATGCTGCCGCCAAGGCCGGCGTCGTCGGCATGACCTATGCTCTCGCACGCGAACTCTCGCCTGAGGGAATTACTGTCAATGCCATTGCGCCTGGAATGGTCGGGGGCACAGATTTTGTTGGATCAGCTGGCAACAGCGACGAGCGTACACAGCATATCCTGGCTCAAACGCCTGCAGGCCGGATTGGAACCGTGGACGATATCGTTGCAGCGGCTCGGTACCTTGTATCGCCTGAGGCATCTTTCGTTACCGGTCAAGTTCTTCACGTGAACGGAGGTTGGCTCTTCCGTTGAGGCGATTGAACCCTACAAACGCGAAGATGCTTGTGCTTCCCACGCGGATTTCGCATCCGTGCAATCGCCGCCAGCGCCAACGAGATTACCGGACCCCCGCCGCGCGCTCCAAAAGCGCTGAGACCGGTTCTTGTTGATCCTGTGGCCTCGTTGCGGCAATTCGGAATGATGACAACGATCTCATCGAAAGGGCTCGCTTAGGCAGCGAATCCAAAGATCCTGTTAGCGGGACGGATGTCGCGTACCGGTCCTGGCGTCGGCCAAGTGCAAGTGCCGCAACTGATCGTCGGCATCAGATCAAATCCCTTCACAATTGTGGAGGCGACTTCGATCCTGTCAAAGTCCCAGGGTCGGCCGAACCACACGCTTGAGCGTTGATCCGATTTGATGATGGCGTGCAAATATTGTGAGTTCTGGTGCTCCACTTTCATCGACGCGCCATGTACCAGAACGATGACCCTAGTAGCGACGGACCCGCTTCTCGACCCTCGATGCGTAGGGCCGTCTGCAACGGAGGATGGAGCTTGGAACGAACGCGACGCAGCGCTCAGGCATCATCTCGGCCGGATCGCGGTAGCTGGTGCCGCACTTGCGATACCAGCGCATGCACAGCAGGATGATCTCGACGGAATTGCAGCGCTTGAACAGAGACAGCAGGATGCTTCATTGCATGGCCGCTCCTCTCTATACCGCCGAAGTTAGCGCAACTCGCCGTCGGATATGGCGTCGACGCTCATTCCAAGATCAGGCGGATCGATTGTCGCTGGCTTCTCTGAGAGACCCAGGCTGGGGAGGATGCGAGCACCCGCTCAATCCTGAAAGTCGTACGCCGCAGGATCATGGGCGCGAAGGGCTCCTGCAAGTCCAGCCTTCGAATCGCCCGACATGAGCCTTCAGGTCGGCTTTCCGACCGTTGCCTGATGGAGTCATCAATTCGGCCAGCCTTCTTCGTGAGGGGAGCATGCCAGTCGGCAGAAGGGTTCGGTTGATACCAAAGCGACCGATCCATAGGGTAGGATTGAACCTCGGATTGTAGCAGGAACTCCACGGATCGCTGAGTATGCCAAGACCAGATCCACCAATTTCCGCGCCGGCCGCCCGATGCTCGTGTAAGCCCATGTGGGAGGAGGGGCTGCCAACCGGGCCCCTTCATGTCATTAAGAGGCACCTCGTTGCCGCAGCTATGTTTTCGATCTGTGTGATGCAGGTCTCACTGGGGCTTCAGACCCGCCGTTGCGACGAGCTTTGCGTAGCGGTCTATCTCCTGGCCAACGAAGGCTGCGAAGTCGGACGAGGAGACCCGCATTGGCGGTTCGCCTCCGACAGCGGCCTTCGCCTGCTCCCGGAAGGTGGGGTTGGAGAGGGATGCATCAAGGGCGGTTCTGACGCGTTCGAGGATCGGCTCGGGAAGGCCCGCTGGCCCAAAGAGACCGTACCAGACCCCAATCTCATAACCCGGCAAGCCCGCCTCGGCGGTGGTCGGCACGTCCGGCAACTGCTCGACGCGGTGGAGCGCGGCGACCGCGAGGGGACGCAGTTCGCCACCAGGCACAAAGGGCAGGATAGTCGTGAGGGCATCGAACGAGACGTCGACGCGACCGGCTAGCACCTCCGTGATGCCTTGGCCAGCCCCCTTGAAAGGCACGTGCAGCATCGTCGTCTCAGTGCCAATCTCGAAGAGCTTGCCTGCAAGATGCGCCGCGCTGCCATAGCCCGCCGAGGTGTAGCTAAGTTTGCCAGGATTGGCCCGTGCAGAGGCCAGGAGATCGACCAGGGTCTTGAAGGGCGCCCCCGATCCTACTGAGATTACCTGCGGGACCTCAGCCAGAAGCGCGATCGGCTCCAGATCCTTGCGGACGTCGAACGGCAATCTTGAGTAGACTGATGCTGCGATGGCGTTGGATGCGTTAGTGCCGACGAGCAGCGTGTAACCATCCGGGCTTGCTTTCGCGACGTGATTTGCCGCGATCGTCCCCGTAGCGCCCGGCTTGTTCTCGATCACAACTTGCTGGCCGAGCGCCTTCTCGAGGGCTGAGCCGAGAAAGCGCGCCAAGACATCAGTACCGCCTCCGGCAACGAAGCCCACCACGAGCTTGACTGGCCGCTTCGGGTAACCTTCCTCGGCTCGGCTCGATGGGGTGCCGAGACCAATCATTACCGCCAAGGCGGCAGCCCTGATGCCAATCCGCATCGCGTTCCTCCCTTGAGCCTGCACGATCCCTCGTTGCGGCTGATTTTCCGGTGCGGCTGCCGAAGAAATCATACCGCTCCCTCCGCTAAACAAACGACTCATCCACTTCGACGCCGAACACGAGGCTCACTCCCGGCCAAGCCGATCTGCTCGGAAGCTTGATGCACTGTTTTCCTTCGATGTCAGCAATTTCGATCACGTCGAAGGGATCGCCTCTTACATCCGAACCAACAGACGACCGTCACTCATCGTAGACCTCTGAAAAAATCCCGGGCTGATCCGACCGGCCTTCAAATATCTCCGAATGGATCCGGCTGCGGCTCTTCCGCGAGGTCAACAACGACCGTCTTGATCTCAGTGTATTGCCTCATCACCTCAAGACTGTTCTCGCGTCCGATGCCACTCAGCTTGAAGCCGCCATAAGGCAGCATGTAGTGGACCGGCCGGTAGGTGTTGACGGAGACTAGGCCAGCCTCAATCTGATTTGCAACGCGGTGAGCGCGGGTGACATTCGATGTCCATAGGCCCGCCGCCAACCCATATTTGACGTCGTTTGCCATTTCGACCACCTGATCCTCATGGTCGAATGGCATGATTGCAAGGACGGGCCCGAAAATCTCATTTTGAGCAAGCTCCGACCTGTTGTCAACATCGGCGAACACAGTTGGTTGAATGAAGTAGCCACGATCGAGACCGGCCGGGCGACCGCCGCCTGCGATGAGGCGCGCGCCCTCGCTCTTCCCCAAATCGATGAAGCTCTTCGTTTTGGCGAGTTGCTCAGCGGATGTATGGGGGCCGATATGGGTGTCCGGTGAAAGCGGCATCCCGATTCGGATCTTGCCGGCAAGATCAGCGATGCGCTCCTGGAAGTGACGATAGATCGACCTCTCAACGAATAGTCTTGATCCCAGCGAGCATGACTGCCCCGTCGAGCGGAACGCGACATGCACAGCGACGCGCAGGGCTCTCTCCAAATCAGCGTCGGCGAAGATGATGTGGGGCGATTTGCCTCCGCACTCGAATGAGCAGCGCTTCAGAGTCGCGCTTGCAGCCGACATAATCTCCTGCGCCGTCCGATGCTCTCCCGTGAAGGCGACTTTGTCGACGCCGTCATGCCGTGTGAGAGCGGCGCCCGTCGACGCCCCATAGCCTGGGACGATGCTGACAACGCCCGGCGGGAAGCCAGACTCCTGGATCAGACGGCCGAACTCCATGGCGGTAACAGAGGTCTGCTCGGCAGGCTTGATGATGATCGCATTCCCGCAAGCCAATGCGGGACCAAGTTTCCATACGTACATCAAGATTGGCGAGTTCCACGGCAGGATCGCCGCGACGACCCCCACGGGCTCTCGCCGCGTGTATGCAAGAGCATCTGGCCGATAGGGGATCTGCTCACCATTGAGCTTGTCCGCGGCGCCCGCAAAAAACGCGATCCAGTCAGCAGCCTTCTGCACCTCAGCGAGTGTATCCCGCAATGGCTTGCCGTTGTCCCGGCTCTCGAGTTCTGCGAGAGACTTGGCGTCGCGCCTGATAAGGGTCGCAAGCTTCAACAGCAGTTCCCCGCGTCTGGACGCTGTCATCCTCGACCATGGCCCCCGGAGCGCATCACGAGCGGCAGCGACAGCTCTGTCGACGTCCACCTCGTCGCCAACCGCGATCTCCGCCCAGACATCTTCATTGGCCGGATCGATTGACTGGAGAGTGCTGCCTGCGTGGGATGCGACCCATTCGCCGCCGATGAACAGCTTATCGTAAACCCGCTCGGGCATAAGTCATTTCTCCTACATGCTCACGTGACAAACTCAAGGTGAATGCACCTTGACTAGCAGTTGGCGCGGTTTCTCATCCGACTCTCCAGCCGCCGTTGACGGACACGACTGTGCCCGTGACAAAGCCAGCAGCCTCGGACGCGAGCCACAGAACCGCACCCGCGACGTCGTCGGGTCGGCCGGCCCGTCCAGCAAGGGTTGCATTGACGATGCCCTGAATGCGATCTTCCGGCCAATCGCCGGTGAAGCCGGTACCTGCGATGAAACCCGGTGCCACGACGTTCGCGGTGATTCCGCGCGGGGCCAACTCGCGTGCCAGAGCCATCGTCAGCCCATGTACCCCCGACTTGGCTGCGGCATAGGCGAGACTCCCGGGGCGACTGCCGCCCATCTGGGCGGCGATGGAACTGATGTTAATAATCCGACCGCCAGGGCTTGCAAGCTTTGGGGCACAGATGTGCGCAAGCAGCATCGTGCCTTTGAGATTGGTATCGATCACAGCGCCCCAATCAGCCTCGCCCTTGGATAAATCAGTTTCCAGACTGAGAGGACGCGTAAAGCCGGCTGCATTCACCAGCACATCGATACGCTCGATATTTGCGACGGCGCGTTCAACGTTGTCCCGTCGGCTGATATCCGCCACCGACCACTCAGCGCCGAGCGACTCCGCCGCAATCCGCAATTTACTCTCATTCCGGGCGAGCAGGGTGACGTCATAGCCCGCGCCAGTGAACGCCTTGGCGATGGCAAGGCCTATCCCGCTTGAACCGCCCGAAATAACTGCATGGTTCTGTGAATGTTGCATGACATTATCCTATGGCGCTAACGCGGTTTGGGCTAATATGAAAGTCACTGGAGGTTGATATGGAAGGCATATCGTAATGATTACACTCCGCCAGATGCAGCAGTTTGTAGCGGTCGCTGAGGAGATGAGCTTTCATCGAGCGGCAGCGCGCCTGAACATGGCGCAGCCACCTTTGACGATCGCGATCAGAGCGCTAGAGCAACATCTGGGCGTTAAGCTCCTGGTGCGCGGCCGTCACGTCTCCGCTTTGACCGCCGCCGGTGAAGTCTTCCTTGACGAAGCGCGAAGGACACTGTCGCAGGCCGAGCATGCCGAAGTGCTCGCTAGGAAGGCCGCTGCTGGCACGGTAGGCTTCCTGCGCATCGGCTTTGTACCCAGTTCAGCCCGTCATCTGATGCCGCCGCTCGTTGTAGGTTTCCGCGAGCGATCCCCTAATATCGAACTCGAATTGACTGAGGCCTCGACGGCACGTCAGATCGCGGCGTTGATCGCTGACAAGCTGGACGTTGGCATCATAAACCTGCCTCTGCCGGCAGGTAACGAGCGCGACATCGCAACGCGTGTGTTGGTCGAGAACCGTCTGATTGCCGCACTCCCAACGTCCCATCCTTTCGGCATAAGTGACAGCTTGCCCCTGGAAACCCTAGCGGACTGCCCGTGGGTGATGTTCCCCCAAGCGGAAGCTCCCGAACTGCATTCCAGGATCATGATGGCCTGCACAAGAGCGGGATTCAGCCCACGCATCGCGCAGCGTGCCTTTCAGATGGAGACCATCTTGGGCCTCGTCGCCGCCGGCCTTGGGGTAGCGCTCGTCCCAAGTCATTTCGCCAGCGTCGGATTTAGGGGAGTGGCCTTTTGTCGAGTGGCAACCCAAGCGATAGAATACCAGATTGGTTTGATTTGGGCTCGGTCGCGGATGACACCGGCGCTCGAACTATTTCTTGAATCGAGCCGCAAGGTCATACTTAGACCCGAGCCCTCGCCCATAGATCACAAGGCTACGCCCAGATGGACTGGACAAGGCCTCGCGCTTGCAAAAGCACCTGCCTAGACGGTCGCGGGGCAATTTGGACGCGGCTGATCACGCGGGGTCGGAGCGTTGGCCGAGTAGCTTGCGGAACCTTGCCCTGTTTCCAAAGGATATCATTGGTCTCCCACGATGGTTAGCCGCGTTGGTTCGATGATTGGTACAACAGCCCTAGGTTTGTTCACTTCCGCCGAAACCGACGCGATCTCATGATCAATTCAAATGTGAGGGTAGGCACGCAGCAACCCGCATCGGCCGGTCTTACGTGTGCTCCGCGATCAACGATGGATTCAAGGTGAAGGCGTGAGGCGGGACTCGATATCCTTGGCAAGACGAAGCAGTGCATCGTCGTCATATTGCCGCGCGACCAACTGCAGGCCCACCGGGAACCCGCGGACACTACCGATCGGCAGGGAGATCGCTGGCAGTTCGGCCAAGTTGACCCATGCCAAATTTGCTGCATGGGTCGCGGGGTCGACTGTTTCTGCACGCACGCGTAGTTCGGGCGCCACAAACCCGACGGTCGGCGACACCAGAAAGTCGACGCTCTCGAAAAGTTTCGCGATCTGCGCGCGGAACCGCACCCTCTCGGTTTGGGCTCTTTCGACGTCCTGCGCCGTGCGCATTGCGGCCCGCGCAAGACGTTCGCGCGCCGCGGTGCCGAAGCCCTCGGCTCTTGCGCCCTCGAGCGTGCCGGCGAGGGTCATCTCGCTCAACCGCTCGTAATCAGAAATAACAGCGAACATTTCCCCGCAGTCCGGTAAGTCAATTGTCCCCCGATGTTCCGAAAGTCCTAGGCCAGCGAGAACATTGGTCGCGATCATCTTCGCGAAGCCGTGAACCTCCGGGTCATGGGCATGACGGCCCCGCGACAGGTCCAGCCACCCAAACCGTCGGTTGGGCTCGCTCCGCTTGGTCGTCTCGTGCCGAGACTCCGGTTGCCGACGCAACCAGAACCCGATCCGGCCCGCCGTCGCGATATGCCGTGACAGCACTCCGATCGACAGGAGGGTTCGGTTCGCTCCGAAGCTTCCGGTCCTCAGGGCTGGATCGGGTGTCGGGTTGTAGCACGCGACCCCGCACAGCGCGGCCGGTGCGCGTGCCGACCCTCCGCTGTCCGTGGCGATGGCAGCGTCCCCCGCCTCAAAGAAGGCGGCGGCCGCCGCGCCTCCGGAACTGGCGCCCGCCCAGTGATCGGGCGAGAGCGGGTGCAGACAGGCACCAGCCAGTGGGCTGCCGTCATCCAAGGACATGGCGAACTCTGTAAGGTTCGTCTTGCCGAGTATCGCGACGCCCTGCCGCTTCAGCAGGGCCACAGCCGGCGCATCGGTCTCGGGCTTGAAATCCGCATAGACAACCGAACCGCCTGTGGTCCTTAGCCCCGCCGTGAACAAGTCGTCCTTCACGGAAATTAGGAGCCTGGATAGCGGCTTATCCCCGACGGCCTGCCGCGCAATTGCATCACGTGGAGCGATGGTGATGAACGCATTGGCCCGCTCCTGCGCGCGGGCCGCATTTTCAAGAGCGCGATCGATGTCCATCCGGAACCTCGCGGCTAGTGAGCGACCGACGCTATAGTGCCGGACCTGCTTCGTCGGGCATCTCGCAGAATCCGCCGCCCTGACAGCGATCCGCAATCCGATCGCCGGGCGGATCGAATCTTCCTGCCCAACCGTCGGCCGAGTCCTGCGGTTCCCAGCCGATCAGGTCACGGTCGTCTCCATACCACCAGCTTGCGTTGTTGTTCGAAACGCCCCAAACAATGGCGCAGCCCGTCCTGTCCGCTTCGACCGCCTTTGAAATCAGCCGAGCCAGATCTGGACGTGACAGCCAGGTCGCCAACATCCGCTCGTTTTTAGGCTCGTCGAAGCAGGACCCGATCCGGATTGACACGCTCTCAACGCCATACCGGTCAAAGTAAAAGCGGGCGACCAGTTCGCCGTAGGCCTTGGACAGGCCATAGTAGCTGTCGGGTCGCATGGGTGCGGCGATATCGAGCTTGGTCGTCCGCTCGTAAAAGCCGATCACGTGGTTGGATGACGCGTTCACGACGCGGACACCGTTGCGCCGTGCCGCCTCGAACACTGTATGCATTCCGCGCATATTGGGACCGACCACTGTTTCGAACGTTCCGTAGTCGACCAGAGCGCCAAGGTGAACGATGGCCCTGGTGCCTTCAGCCAGCGCGTTGATCGAGTCGTAGTCATTCAGGTCCGCCGCCTGAAACGCGCTGTTGGCCGGCAGCTCTCCAGGATAAGGATTGAGATCTGTTAGGCGCAGGTGCCAGCCTGTCTTAGCAAGGAGGGGGGCGACGATCTGGCCGAGCTTGCCGGACGCCCCGGTCAGCAACAGTGTACGACTTGCGCTCATCGATCATATCTCCGTGCGTGCGAGTTTGAACTTGTCCAAAGGCACGCCGATCACGTCCGTAGGCATCCGAAGAAGCGCGCCGGATTGAGGGTGCTTGCGCAACGTGTCAGGGTCGAGACCCGCCCAAAGCGACGTCACATAGACAAATCCGGGCGCGAAGCACGGCATGGTCGGCGCGGGCACCGGAACGGAAAAGCGCGACAGCAGCGTGCCGTCGGGCGCGAAGCGGTTCAAGCATCCGGCCGACACGCCTGCGGACCAGTAGTTGCCGGCCATGTCGCATGCCGCCCCGTCTGGTCGTCCTTCGTCGGCCGACAGTGCCGCGAACCGGACGCGACCGGACATGACGCCGGTTGCAGGGTCGAAGTGCCAGCGGTCGATCCATTCCGCGCGGCTGTCGGACAGGTACATGGTCGCGCCGTCCGGCGACCACGCCAGCCCATTGGAGCAGACGAGCCCATCGAGCTTTTCCTCGATACGTCCGTGACCGTCCACACGGTAGAGTTTGGCGATTGGTTCCTTGATGGGGCGCATGTCCACGGAACCGACCCAAAAGGCGCCGTCCGGGCCCACCTTTCCATCATTCAGACGCACATGCTCCGGCAATCCGTCGAGGGCGGCGAGCGGGCGCATGCGGCGCGTTTCAGGGTTGAAAATGACCACTCTGTGCCGCAAGGCCACGACCAGCTCGCCCGTGTCGCAGATTCCGAAGCTGCCGACGGTATCATCGAGCTGGTAGCGATGCCGTTCGCCTGTCACCGGATCGAACGCCAGGAGCCGCGCTGCCGGGCTGTCGCAAAACCAGATCAGGCCGCGGCTGGCATCCCAGGTCACGCCCTCTCCGGTGGCACAGTTCGCGTCCCACACCAGTTCGAAGACACTTTCGTCTGGCATCTCGCTCTTTTCTCCTACTGTGGCTTGCACGAGCGACGGCGGGTGGGTCGCGCCCTAAAGAATTTTACCAATTCGCCGCCACAACCTCCTTCTCCGCCTCCCGGCTTGGCCATTCGCCTGAGATAGACAAAGCGTCCAGCACCTCCTCCGTATGCTCGCCCAGCGTCGGTGGGGCGTGATGGGAGGTGGACGCCATGGTCGAGAACCTGACCGGGTTCGCCACGGTGGGGACCTCCCCGTAGTGACGATGGGTCACGGAAGACGCAAGGCCGCGCGCGCGCACATGTTCGTCCTCGAACACTTGGGCGACATCGTTGATCGGCCCGCAGGGCACGCCGGCTTGGGAGCAGCGCGCGATGCATTCTGAAACGGACATCTGCCGCGCTGCAGCGCTCAATTCGGCATGCAGGGCGTCCACATTCGCGATGCGATTGACGTTGCTGTCAAACCGCGGGTCCGTCGCAAGAGGACTGATGTCCAGTGCATCACACAGGCGGGCGAACTGATTGTTGTTGCCGGCGATGATCATGACCCAGCCGTCGCGGCACTGGAACGCGTCGCTTGGATAGACCATCGGGAGGCGGTTGCCTCGACGGATCGGCACGCTGTTCCCGCTGAGGTATCCCAGCGCCATGTGGCCAAGGGTCGAGACGCCGACATCCATCAGGGATATGTCGATGTGCTGACCCTTTCCTCCCGCTTCCACTTTGCGCAACGCGGCGAGGATGGCCGTAGCCCCGTAGACGCCCGACAGGATGTCGATGACCGGAAGTCCCATCTTCAGCGGCCCACCGCCCGGGCTGTCGTCAGGGTGCCCCGTCAGGCTCATGTAGCCGCAAAGACCCTGCATGATCGTGTCGTAGCCTGGCCGCTCGCGGTAGGGGCCGGTCTGGCCGTAACCGGTGAACGAGCAGTAGATCAGGCTGGGGTTGATGCACGAGAGCGCGGCATAATCAAGCCCGTACTTCTTCAACCCGCCGAATTTGAAGTTCTCGATGAGGACGTCGGCCTGGACGATCAATCGACGCAGCTGTTCGAGCATCGCCGGATCCGAAATATCGAGGGCGATGGATCGTTTCCCCCGGTTGCAGGCTGAGAACGACACCGATTCCGTCAGATCCCGACCGTCTTTGTCGCGCATCATCGGCGGGGCCCAAGCGCGGCTGTCGTCGCCGCGCACAGGATGCTCGACCTTGATGACGTCCGCTCCGTAGTCGGCCAGGATCTGTGCGCACCAGGGGCCGGCGATCACGCGCGAGAGGTCGATGACGCGGACACCCTCGAGCGGGCTGACGGTGTGTTGGGACTTGCCTTCGATCATCATTGTCTCACTGTGATCTAATCTGCCATTCTTCGTTCTGTTCGGTGCACGTCCAGGCGCCGCGCAGGGGCAACGCCCAGACGCCCGATCATGCCCTGCGGCGCTCTTGCTCGGCGACGTACGCCTGTATCGCAGCGTCGTGCTCTGGAGTGAAATGCGCGATTGCCTGGGTGGTGCCGGCGAGGGTGAGTGCCGAGTCAATCGTGGAGTGCATGCCCTCGCGGATCAGTCTCTTGGCCATGCGCAGCGCGGCCCCAGAATTTGCCGCGATCCGCCCTGCGAGAGCGCGTGCCTCATCCATCAGGGCTTCCGCTGGGACGACGCGCGAGACCAGTCCACAATCCAGCGCTTCCTGCGCGGTGAGAATGTCGCCAGTGAATGCCATCTCGTAGGCCTTGGGATAGCCAACGACCCGGGGCAGCAGCCAAGCTCCCCCATCGCCCGGCGTGATGCCGAGCTTGACGAAGCTCTCAGCGAACTTAGCGCGATCGGATGCAATACGGATGTCGCACATGCAGGACAAGTCGCAGCCCGCGCCGATCGCAGGTCCGTTCACCGCCGCGATCGAGGGCGTCTCAAGATTGTACACCGCCAGGGAGATGCGTTGGATACCGACGCGGTAGTTGCGTGCGATGTTATAGGGCGTCCCGGCGGATATGCCCGTCTTATACTGCATGTCCTTGATGTTCCCGCCCGAGCAGAAGGCGCTTCCAGCGCCGGTCAGGATGACACATTTGACGCTCGGGTCGGCATCCACCTTTTGACAGGCTTCCACCACCGCATCGTATTGCGCCTGGGTCGAAAGCGCGTTCCGGCGGTCGGGGTCGTTCAGCGTCAGGGTCACGACGCCGCCCGACTGTTCATAGATCACAAAATCGCTCACTTCGCTCTCCGGTTTCAAGTCGTTCGGTTTCGCTGCACATGAATGAGTCAATCACACATTCTCAAAAAAATCCAGCCTTTTTGGAAAGATTAGAAAAATTCATTGAGAGGACGAATACAGGAACCCCTTGTTGCTGAGGTCCAGCTTCAACGTCGCCTGGATCATAAGCACAGCTTCCACGGCGTCTCGCATGCGCTCGTCATCAAACGCTCCGCGTCGGATGTCATCGACGATCCGTGCGCTGAGCACGTCGATCGGCTGTGGCGTGCCGGCCAGATCAGGATAGAGGGCCGACCAAGCCGCTACGATCTGCCGGTCGGTATGCCCGCCGTCGGCCAATTCGCGCGCCACGATCGCCAGAGCCCGGGCGATCATGGCCGCCTCTTTGCGCTGCTCGCCCGCAAGGGCAGGAATGATTTCCGTCTTGAGGGAATGTCGCGCGGCCTCGATCAGATGTTCCGCTGTCGGTATCTCAGGCATCGGCAACTTCCCCTTGTTCTACAAGCCGGATCAGCCGCATCATCTCGTACTCGGCCTCGACCGTGCATTTGCCGGTCAGAGCCAGCTCCAGAGAGGGCGAGGTGCCCGACAGATGCCGGTGCAGCTGTTGGATCGAGATCACGGCCCAACGGGCGCACGCCATGATTTCCCAATACTGGGCCAAGGACCGGGAAAGCGCCCGGCCGGTCTCAGCCTCGTACCCGTCGTAGAAGGAGCGGCGGGCGCCGAGGCCGCCTGCTTCCCGCGCGTCCTGACCGTAGCGCCAAAACCGGGCGCAGAACCAACCCATGTCCATGTGCGGATCGCCCCAGCTCGCCAGCTCCCAGTCAAGGATGCCGGTCAACCCCGCCGCATCGACCATGAAGTTGCCCGTCCGGAAGTCGCCGTGGGTCAGCACCTGATCGGCGCTTTCGGGCGCGTGCCGTTCAAGCCAGCGAAGGCCCCATTCCAGGACGGGGCGGGGGAGGTCGTCGACGGCGAGACCAGCGCGCAACGACTCGAGCATCGCGGCCGCGTTGGATCCGGCGGGGCGGCTGAGGAACGGCAGCACGTCGGGAGCGGGACGGATCGTCTGCATTCGCCCCAGTTCGCTGCCCAGGCGCCTGGCAAGCGCATCCTTGTCGCCGCCCCAGTCGGGGGACCGGGTGATAAGGCTGGGCGAGGTGGTGCCGGGGACCGTCCGCGAGATCATGAAGTCAGCGCCCACAACCCCGGTGTCCTCACAGGCGAGAATCGGTTCGGGGACGGTCACTCCGGCATCATGCACTGCCTTCAACGCCTCAAATTCCTGGCTTCGTGAAAGGCTTCCAGGAATCGCGTCGCCGGTGGTCGCGCGCAACACGACGTCGTTGCTCCCCTCGAAGCGACCCGCCTTGCAATCCAGCGTCAGACGCCAGTTCGCCTGCAGGGTCCCGCCCGACAGCAGATGGGCGTCTCGAACCGCCACAGCGTCGGCGTTCAGACGCTCGCTCAGGTAAACCGATAAACGGTTGCATGCCGCCTCGTTCAGCATCGTGCCCAATACTCTTGCTGTGAATGCAGGAACAGGCCCGCCAGAACCATCTTGTGAACCTCGGACGCGCCGTCGCCGAGCCGGGCCAACCGGGCGTAGCGGTAGATCCACTCGAGCGGCGTATCCTTCGAATATCCTTTGGCGCCGCAGAGTTGGATCGAGGTGTCGACGGCCTTCTGCAAGGCTTCCGAGACAACGATCTTGGCCGTCGAAATCTCCTTACGCGCACGATCTCCGCGGTCGAGCGCCTCGGCAGCCCGCATGGTCAGCAACCGGCCGATGTCGACCTGCATCGCCGCCTCGCCCAACATCCATTGAACGCCTTCGCGGTTCCTGAGCTTGGCGCCGAAGCTCTCGCGCTCCGAGATATAGTCCGCCGCGATCTCGAGCGACCGGCGTGCCAACCCGGTCCAACGCATGCAATGCGTCAGTCGTGCCGGGCCCAACCGCATCTGCGTGACCTTGAGCCCGTCGCCGACGCCAAGAAGGACATTTTCCTGAGGGATCTCGAGACCGTCATAGACGATCTCGGCATGGCCGCCATGATCCTCCGGTCCCATGATTGGAATCCGCCGCTCGATCCGCCAACCCGGGTCATCGGCGTGATGGAGAAAGGCCGTAAGCCCCCGGCGCGGATCGTCAGACGTGCGCGCAATCAAGATGAAATGCTTGGCCGCACAGCCCCCGGTTGTGAACCATTTGCGCCCATGTATCACCCAGCGGTCGCCTCTCTTCTCCGCGGTGGTCTGCATCATTGACGGGTCAGATCCCGCGCCCGGCGCCGGTTCCGTCATCGCAAAAGCAGATTGCAACTCGCCGTCGACGAGCGGCTGGAGCCACTTCTTCTTCGCCTCCGGGTTCAGGATCCTGTTCAGGACGATCATGGTACCATCGTCCGGCGCCGCCGAATTGAAGCAGACCGGACCGAAGATCGACCTGTTCATCTCCTCATAGCATGCAGCCATACCGATGAACGGCAGCCCCTGGCCGCCCAGGTCTTGCGGCATCTGGAGCGCCCAGAGGCCGGCCTCCTTGACCTTGCGCCGAACAGTCTCAAGCACAGGCACCGCGATGTTCTCGTACTCGTCGTAGTTGTCGCGGTTGGCTTCGAGCGGGATGATTTCCGTATCCACGAACTGCCTGACGCGGTCCCGATAGTTCACAAGTTCGGCCGGGAGATTGAAGTCCATTGTGGTTCTACTTTCTCAGAGCAGGTATAAGGCCGCAGCTTTCGCGCGGATTAGATCGACGCGATCTGGCCGCCGTCGATCGGTATGACGAGGCCCGTCATCGACGCCGCACTCGGCGAGGCGAGGAAGGACACCGTGGCGGCAACTTCGCTCGCGGCAACAAGGCGCCGCAGGGGAATCCGGCGCAGGATGTGCTGCTCAAGCTTTGGGTCGTCCAGCGCCTGCCGGGAAACGCCGACCTCGACATATCCGGGCGCCACGCAAACGACGCGGATGTTGTGGCGTGCCCATTCGACCGCCAAGGCGCGGGTCAGGCCCTCGACACCGGCCTTGGCGGCGCAGTAACCCGCGGCGCCGCCAGCGCCGAGGCTGCCGAACATGGATCCGATGTTGATGATGCACCCGCCCTCGCGCGCCAAGGCGGGGTAGGCGGCGCGGGACATCGCGAAACAGGCAACGAGGTCAACCTCTATGACGGTTCGAAATTCGGCCGCGGTCAGGTCTTCGGCGCGCTTCTCGATCACGATCCCGGCGTTGTTCACCAACAGGTCGAGCCGGCCATAGGCTTCTGTGGCGGCAGAGACGAGACGGGTCAGGTCGTCCGCGTTCGTCACGTCCCCGTTGATCGCCTGCGCATCGCCACCGTCCGCTTTAACCAATTCGACGGTTGCGATCGTATCGGCCGCATTCCGGCCAAAGCAGGTCACGGCATACCCGTCTCTCGCGAGTTGAAGCGCGATCTCCCTGCCGATGCCACGGCTTGCGCCTGTAACGAGCGCTGATTTTTGCATCGTCACTCCTCCGACCCCCCGCTGTCGCGCAATCCTGAGCAACAGACCCGAATTGCTTCTAGTAATTCTCATATGGTCGGAAAGATTAGTCTCTTTCCGGCAGATGTCAATCCGCATGGTGAAAGAGGAGATCGCAGGCACCGGCCGAGGTTTGAAACCGTCGAGGCGCTCGGTGCCACCCGTTGGGCAGCCCACCCGGCAACAGGGGTCACCAGCGAAGCTGGGCAAGACTATCTGCAGCCTGCGCCAAAAACGATTGACCGAGACCGCAGCACGCCGGCTTTGACAACAATGTGTTGACAAATCCAAAATAGCGGGAAATTATTACGACTACGACGACAGAGTCGCCCGCCTCGCCCGACTTGGATCGAGGCCGAGAGGCAACGCCCACGAATGGATAAAGCGCATGACCAGCATTGAACTGACAGACGAACAGAGGATGATGGTGGAGTCCGTAAGGAAGCTGCGGCGGTCGAAGTTCGAGGCCCGGGCGCTAAAACATATCCAGGGCACTTTTCCGCACGAGAACATCAAGGATCTTGCCGAAATCGGCGTTATGGGCATGACGGTCCCGGAGCGCTTCGGCGGGATGGATGCGAGCGTGCTTGACACCGTGCTCGTGCTCGAGGAGATCGCGAAGACCTGCTACGTCACCGCTGAGGTTGTGATGGGCGAGGTCGGCGTCCAATCCCGTATTCTGGCGACCTACGCACCCGAACATCTCCAGGAGCGCTATTTCCCCAGGATTGTCAGCGGTGAGGGTCTGCTCTCGATCTGTATGACAGAACCAGACGCGGGCACCGACGTCGCAAATTTTCGGACGAAAAGCAGAATCCAGGGCGACCGCGTGATCGTCAATGGCGCGAAGACGATGATCAGCCGGGCGACGCTGGCGGACGTCCTGATTGTGTTTACACGCGTGGGGGATATCCCTGGTGCTGCCGGAATCGGTTGCGTGCTCGTCCCGCAGGGCACTCCCGGGCTCAACGCCAAGGCCACCTATCGGACGATGGGAGGCGACCATCTGTGCGACGTCACGTTTGAGGATTGCGAGGTCCCGCTGGATCACCTGATCCTCAAAGAGAACAGCATGAAAACCTTGATCAACGCCTTCAATGCGCAGCGTTGCATCAACGCCGCCGTTTGTCTGGGCTGCGCGGAAGGCTCTCTCGAGCAGTCGATCGGCTATATGCGTGACCGGCGTGCATTCGGACAAAGGATCGGCGACTTCCAGGGACTGCGCTGGAAAGCCGCCGATATGTTGGTCCAGATCGAGGCGGCGCGCGGTCTGCTGTACCGCGCGGCGATGAGCGCAAATCCGTTTCCAAATCCCGCTCTCAGCGCCGCCGCAAAGATCTTCTGCAACGAGATGGCCATTCGTGTCACGAGCGACGCCGTTCAGATCCACGGCGGCTATGGCTACACAGACGAATTCGCTGTGTCGCGTCTGTTTCGTGGCGCGCGCTTCGGAAGTCTTGGCGGCGGCACCACGGAGACGCTCCGCAACTTCCTCGGCCGGCATCTCGTCGACTTTGCGGAATTGGAAGAGGGGATTGCCATCTGACCGTCGTATACGAGCGGGGCTCGGGCCGGTCTCCGCCCCGCAATTTATCGACCGAAACAGCAGGATGGACGCAAAGACATGAGAACAGACGATTTTCCTGAAGGGGTGGCCGTCGTCGCTGGTGGAAGCGGCGGAATAGGCAGTGCGATCTGCCGGATCTTGGCAGCCTATGGTTGTGACGTGGCGCTGACATATCGCAGCAACGCTCAGGCGGCTGCAGACGTAGTCGCGGATGTGCGCAAGATCGGTCGGCGTGCAGAAGCCTTTCAGGTCTCGCTTGAAGACCAGGCGCAGTGCGAGGCCTTCGCCGCCCGAGCCGCAGAGGCCTTCGGCCCAATCCACACGGCGGTGTATGCTTCAGGGCCCGTCGTGAGGATGCAGTATCTCAGCAAGACGGAATGTAGCGCGATGGACCGGCATCTCTACGAGGATGCCGGCGCATTCTTCAAGTTCGCCCGCGCTTTCGGTCCGCATCTACGCGCGTCCCGTGGCTCCATCGTTGCCTGCCTCACTGCAGGTCTCGCACGCTGGCCTAACCGTGATGCGCTGTCCGTGGTCCCGAAAGCCGCTGTCGAGGCCATCGTACAAGGGATCGCCCGGGAGGAAGGTCGATATGGCGTTCGCGCCAATGCCATCGGCACCGGTACGGTCGAGGCCGGCGTGCACTTCAAAGCGCTTGAGGTCGGTGACTTCGACGAGCACTACATGCGGGTCGCCGTCGAGAACACCGCCCTGAAGCGGGCCGGTACAGCGGAGGACGTCGCCGAAGCCGCGGTGTTCCTGGCTTCTCGGCGGGCTAAGTTCATCACTGGCCAAACAATCATGGTGGACGGTGGCTACAGTGTCTGACACGGCGGCGCCGTTGGCTGCCGAACATGCCTGCACAAAGGAGAGGGCACGCGATGAAAATATGTGAGGCATTGGCGGCCGCCGTCTTGGCGGAAGGCTGCACGACGGTGTTCGGTCTGCTGGGCGACGCCAACCTTAGCTTTTGGGGTTCCGTCGACGCACTGGACGGTATCTCGCTCGTTTCGGCCCGCCATGAGGCTGCGGCGGTGGCCATGGCGGACGGATATTTCCGAACAACGGGCGAGGTTGGTGTCGCCACGATCACCTCGGGTCCCGGGCTAACTCAGATCGGTACCTCCCTCATGGCGGCTAGAGATAACCATTCAGCCATTGTGGTCATCACAGGAGACGTTGCGGCCGACGACGTCTACAACATCCAGAAGATGGACCAGAAAGCTTTCTCGGAAGCGTCCGGCGCCGTGTTCGTCCCCATCACGGGCCGCGGCAACCTCGCGCGCGAGATCGTCGATGCCTTTTATCTGGCGCGTACACGGCGTTGTCCTGTCGTGTTGAACCTGCCTTCAGACGTGGCGGGGCAACAGCTGGACTGGGACGTCGACTATGTCCCGTCGGCCCAATACCTCGGCCCTCAGGACCTTCTGCCCGCTGCCTCCGCCCTGGAGCGGCTTACCGACACGATCCTGGCGGCGGAACGAATCGTTCTGGTCGCCGGGCACGGCGCGAGATCCGCCGGTGCACGCGAGGCGATCGTCGAGCTTGGGACCCGTACCGGTGCGTTGTTGGCGACCTCACTCAAGGCCCGAGGGTACTTCCTGGACGAACCCTTCGACATCGGGATAGCAGGGTCCTTTGCTTGCGCCGCTGGCGAGCGGGTATTCCTTGAGGCTGATCTCGTCATCGGAATCGGCGCCGGTCTAGGATACTACACGACCGAAGGGGGGCTGCTGTTTCCCGAAGCAAAGGTTGTGCGCATTGACGCGGCGCCTCGGCCCGACCGCCTGCCGCTGGTACCAGGGGATTATCTCTGCGGCGACGCGAAGGCAACGATCGAGGAACTCAATCGCCGGTTGGACCAACGCGGCATCGACAGCCGGACGGGCTTCCGCACGGAGGAGACGCGGCGGCTGTTGGCTGCTGCACCCGAAGCCCGGGCGCCCGCGGAGACCGGCATTGACCCGCGGGAACTGGCACGGTCCATCGGCGGACAGCTGGCCAAGGACACTCTGTTGACCGTAGGCGCGGGGCATTTCTGGAGTTTCGTCCATCTCTACCTGCCTGCTGGTCCCGATGTCGAGCTGCACCTGTCCTATCAGTTCGGTGCCATTGGCCAAACCCTGCCGATCGCCATCGGGATCAGCACCGCCAACCGCGAGCGCCCCCAGTTGGTGATCGAGGGCGATGGTAGCGTCCTGATGCATATACAGGAATTCGACACAGCCGTGCGGGAGGGCATCCCGCTGGTCCTGTTGATTTGGAATGACGGAGGCTATGGTGCGGAGTTCCACAAGTTCCGCGCCAAGGGCGGGAACGACAATCTCGGCCGGTGGAGCCCCCTGGACTTCGTCGCGATTGCGCGATCGTTCGGCGGCGACGGCGCGCGGGTCGAGCAACTCTGCGATCTTGCGCCCGCGCTGGACCGGGGCTTCCAGTCGAAGCGCTTTTTCGTGATCGATGCCCGCGTGTCCGACGCTGTTGTCAGCGACCCGTTCCTAAGACTGCAATATGGCGAGGAGAACCGAACTCCACGCCTGACCTCCCACTAGGAGATCCCATGGCTATCGAGTTCAAAGACACCTTTACTGTGAACGCCGACCCGGATGCGGTGATGAAGCATTTCGTCGACATCGAGCGCGTGGCGCAATGCGTGCCCGGTGCGTCCCTCGACGGCCGGGATGACGAGGGGTATTGGCTGGGGACGATGGTCGTATCCTTCGGGCCAAAGAAGATCCACTTCAAGGGACGCGTCAAATGTGAATTCGACCCTGCCACCCGAACCGGTCTGTTGATCGGGGGCGGGGCAGGGGCTGGCGGATCGGCGAACGTGAAGATGCAGACCCGGTTCTCGGTCACAGGCGAGCCCGAGGGTGATCTTCAGCCCCAGGTGAGCCGGGTCGAGGTTGTCTCCGAAGCGAACGTCACCGGCATTCTGGCCGGCTTCGCGGCTACCGGCGGAAAAGCCCTTGGGCGGCAGTTGCTGCGCGAGTTCGCCGCCAACTTCGAGGCTGAATTCGGCGGATCCGAGGCCTCCAGACCGACCGAGAAAAAGGATCTCTCGGCTCTCAAGCTAATCGTCAGGACGGCGCTGAAACGTTAGCGCTCAAGTAGAGCCGATCGCAAGCGGCCGCCGAATGGCTGCTTCTTCTGAAGGTTTGGAACGTGAAGCAGGTTACACTTCCGCTGAGTTAGGCGGAGCATCGAGCGAGACGATCAATTTCGAGGTGAAGGGAAGGACGCGCAGATGAAAGTGCTCGTCGCTGTGAAGCGGGTTGTGGACTACAACGTGAAGATCCGGGTGAAGCCGGACGGCTCCGGCGTGGAGCTTGCCAATATCAAGATGTCCATGAACCCCTTCGACGAGATCGCCGTCGAGGAGGCGGTTCGCCTGAAGGAGCAGGGCAAGGCCACCGAGATCGTCGCCGTGTCCATCGGCCCGCAACAAGCCGGCGAGACCATCCGCACGGCGCTCGCCATGGGGGCCGACCGCGGCATCCTGGTCAAGACCGACGCTACCGTGGAGCCGCTCGCCGTCGCCAAGATCCTGGCCAAGGTGGTCGAGCAGGAAAAGCCCGATCTCATCATCATGGGCAAGCAGGCCATCGATGACGATGCCAACCAGACCGGCCAGATGCTGGCCGCCCTCCTCGGCTGGCCGCAGGGCACCTTCGCGTTCAAGGTCAATGTAGGCGAAGGCTCCATCGACGTCACCCGCGAGGTCGACGGCGGGTTGCAGACGGTTGGCCTCAAGCTGCCCGCTATCGTCACCACGGACCTGCGCCTCAACGAGCCGCGCTATGCGTCGCTTCCCAACATCATGAAGGCCAAGAAGAAGCCCCTCGACGAGACCTCGCCCGAGACGCTCGGCGTCGACGTGGCGCCGCGCCTGAAGGTGGTCAAAACCGCCGAACCCGGCGGCCGCAAGGCCGGCGTGAAGGTCGGCTCCGTGGCCGAACTGGTCTCGAAGCTCAAAGTCGAAGCCGGCGTGCTCTAAGGAGAACAAGAACAATGACCACTCTTCTGATTGCCGAGCACGACAACGCTCACCTGAAGGACGCCACCCACAAGGCCCTCTCCGCCGCCAAGGCGCTCGGCGCCCCCGTGCACGTGCTGGTGGCCGGCTCCAACGCCCGTGCGGCCGCCGAAGCCGCCGCCAAGCTCGAGGGCGTGGAGAAGGTGCTGCTCGCCGACGCCGCTCCTTACGAGCACCAGCTTGCCGAACCGACCGCGGCGCTCATCGTGTCGCTGGCCGGCTCCTACGATGCCCTGGTGGCACCCGCCACGAGCAAGGGCAAGAACGTCATGCCGCGCGTGGCGGCGCTCCTCGACGTGATGCAGGTCTCCGACATCATCAAGGTGCTCTCGCCCGATACCTTCGAGCGGCCGATCTATGCCGGCAACGCCATCCAGACCGTGCAGGCCACCGACGCCAAGAAGGTGATCACCGTGCGCACCGCCGCCTTCCCGGCGGCGGGCGAGGGCGGCTCTGCCGCCATCGAGACGGTGAACGCGGCGGAGGATTCAGGCCTGTCGAGCTTCAAGGGCGAGGAGATCGCTCAGAACGACCGGCCGGAGCTGACCTCGGCCCGGATCATCATCTCGGGCGGGCGCTCACTCGGCTCGGCTGACGCCTTCAAGCAGTATATCGAGCCGATCGCCGATACACTGGGTGCCGCCATGGGCGCCTCGCGCGCTGCAGTCGATGCGGGCTACGCCCCAAATGACTGGCAGGTAGGCCAGACCGGCAAGGTGGTGGCGCCTGACCTCTACATCGCAGTGGGAATTTCAGGCGCCATTCAGCACCTGGCCGGCATGAAAGACTCCAAGGTGATCGTGGCGATCAACAAGGACGAGGAGGCCCCGATCTTTCAGGTGGCGGATTACGGCCTCGTCGGCGACCTCTTTCAGATCCTCCCGGAACTGAAGGAGAAACTTTGAAGTTCGGTTATCCCCGCTTTCTCCCCGGGGATCACCTTGGGCAGCGTAGGTCGCACTTACGCTGCCCCTTTTGTGGACGTCCGGGCTGTCGGTTTGGTCAGCCCATTCTGACCGTTGAACGTAACAGTCGCAGCACTTGCGCGAGCAACCGTTCGTGTGAAGCTTCCTCGACAAGTGGCTGCTGACGAAATGAACGGTGAGGCCAAATGAATGACAACGGCTTCTGGTTCTCGCAAAGCGCGATGCTGCATGCGATGAACGATACGTCGCCCGAGCCCGTGATCGGCACGATTGCGCATCCACCGGAAGGTTGCCATTGCCCAGACGGGTTTATCACCCTCAACCACGACACAGACGCCCATGACCCCGCCAACTCGAAGAGATCCCACCGCCCTCATGTTCCCAGCGTTGCGTTGATCGCTCAACGCAACAGGTGGGTGGGGGGATGACTCTGGCGCGGATCGCTTTCACCTTCGCTGTCGGCGCAGCTGGCGTCGCCGCGTTCCGGCTGGCGGGACTACCGCTTCCCTTCCTGCTCGGGCCGATCTTCGGCTGCCTGTTGGCGGCTTTGGCGGGACTGCGGCTGGCCTCTTGGACGCCTCTGACCGATGCCATGCGCTCGATCCTGGGCGTCGCCATTGGCGCCTCCTTTACCCCTGCACTGCTGGGTCAACTGCCCTCAATGGCGGCTAGCCTAGTGCTCTCGGCGTTGTTTCTCGTCGCTTCGGGTATAGCGGGTTATCCCTTCCTGCGCCGGATGTGCGGGTTCGACGCGCCCACCGCCTTCTACGCTTCGATGCCGGGCGGGCTTCAAGACATGCTCCTGTTCGGCCAAGACGCTGGCGGCGACCCCCGCACGCTCTCTCTGCTGCACGCCACGCGGGTGCTGCTGATCGTCACGGTCGTGCCCACTATCCTGACGGCTTCCTTCGCAGTGGACCTGGCCGGGGCGCCAGCGGCATCTGCGCGATCCTTCGCGCCTGCCGACCTGGCTGTGATGGCAGCGGCGGCTATCTTGGGGTGGCGCGGAGGCGTGGCCGTGGGGCTCTTCGGAGCTACCATGCTGGGCCCGATGTTCGTGACCGCTGCGCTGAGCCTTTCAGGAATCATCGAGCAGCGCCCGCCTTCTGAGGCAATCCAAGCGGCGCAATTCTTCATCGGTATCACCGTGGGGGTGAAGTATTCCGGCATCACGTTGGGCGAGGTGCGTCGGGTACTGGTAGCAGGGTTTGGCTACGGCTTGATCTTAGCCGCTTTGGCCGCAATCTTCGCCGCGGCCGCAATCCTTTTGAATGTGGCTCGGCCAATCGATGCCATCCTCGCCTTCTCGCCCGGCGGTCAAGCCGAGATGGCAATCATGGCTATCGCGGCGGGCGCGGACGTAGCCTACGTCATCGCGCATCACGTCCTTCGGGTCATCTTGGTCATTACTTGCGCGCCTCTCGTTTTCCGCTGGCTCCGCTGACGGGAGCCCCAAAGCACAATCCTTCCCTAAACCTCGGGAGGTTGCCCACAGATCGCGCATTGAGCAGCAGTATCCATGATGCTGCGTACGCCAAAGCGAGACAGGAACCCGCGAGCGAGGACCACAGCGAAAAGCCTGTCACTCACACCGTCGGACAAATACGATCACTATGGACAAGTCCGGCCTTTTCGGACTAACTTGGATAAGAGAGGGAGGTTTGCCTGTATGCTTGATTCCGATGTAAGTAATCTCGGAGGTTTAGGCGAAGGCCGCCGTGCGCCCGCGCCCAACTACCTAAGTATTGTAAACCTCACGAAGAAATATGGACCAATAACTGTGGTGGACAATCTGAACTTGTCCACGCGCAAAGGCGAATTTATTTCGATCCTTGGACCGTCAGGTTGCGGCAAGACGACGACCTTGCGCATGATCGCAGGTCTCGTCCAGGGAACATCAGGGCAAATCATCGTCGATGAGCGTAGAATAGATGTTCTGCCAACCCACCGCAGGGACGCCGCAATGGTGTTCCAAAACTATGCCCTGTTCCCACACATGACCGTTGCGAATAACATCGCTTACGGGTTGCGCAACCGCAAGGTCACGAAGACCGACATCGACGCTCGGGTCTCGTCCATGCTGGACCTGGTGGGCCTGTCTGCCCATGCGGACAAGTATCCAAGTGAACTGTCGGGTGGGCAACAGCAGAGGGTCGCGCTGGGGAGAGCTCTCGTGCTCAATCCGAAACTCCTTCTGTTGGACGAGCCGCTCAGCAACCTGGACGCCAAGCTCAGGAAGCAGCTCCGCTCCGAGTTGAAGACGCTCCATCAGCAATGCAACGCAACGACCATCTTTGTCACGCATGACTTGGACGAAGCCCTTTCCCTGTCTGACAGAGTGGCCGTGATGAACGCCGGCCGCCTCGAGCAGTTCGCCACACCGGTGGAGATATTCACAAAGCCGAGCAGCCGCTTCGTTGCGGATTTTGTTGGACACAGCAACATTTTCGAAGGCGAGGTTCGCTCCGAAGCGGGGAGGCACGTGCTAGGCCACGGTACGCAGAGCATAGCTGTCGCAGCGCCTACCCGCACGGGTAAGCAGCACATCGCCGCCGTTCCGGCTGCTAAGATCAGGCTTCTAGCCGCTGGGGAGAATGCTGCAAATAAGTTCGACGGCGCCGTGCAGCATGTTAGCTACCTCGGAGGACGCATCCAATTCGTGGTCGGCAACGACCGACGGACCATCACAGTCGAACAGGATCTAAGTGCAAACCGTCTGGTTCCCAAGGCGAACGACAAGGTTTCAATCGGATGGGAGGCTGGCGATGAGATCTTCATTGGCAATTGAACGCCGCGCTATCCGGGGAAGTGATGTCTGGCCATACCTATTCAGCCTCCCAATCATCATCCTGATCGGGGTTCTCTTCCTGTATCCGGTCTTCAATCTCCTCGCGTTGAGCTTCAGGGGCGACGGCCCCGATCAAGGGTTCACCTTAAGCCACTTCACGCGGGTTGCTACCGATCCCTATTATCAGCAGATGCTGCTTAGAACCATTCGGATCTGTGTGGTCACGACGGCGGTTGCTTTCCTGCTGGCGTTGCCGGTTTCCCTTTACATGCGGCGCCTTTCCTCGCGGGCACGCACCACATTCTCATTGTTGTTGCTGGCGCCACTCATGGCCAGCGCCATCGTGCGCACGATGGGATGGGTCATGATATTATCGCCCCGCGGACTTCTGAACGGTGCCTTGATCTCGCTCGGTCTGCCAACGGTGTCATTGATCTACAATGAAGCCGGCATCATCATTGGACTCGTTCATGTGTTCCTCGGCTACATGGTTCTGTCCATCAATGCATCTATGCTGAAGATCGACGACAACATCATCTTAGCTGCAGCAGGCTTAGGATCCGGGAGGTGGAAGATCCTGGTCACGATCATACTTCCTATGTGTCTTCCGGGGATCATGGCGGGATCTGTCCTGGTGTTCGCGATGAGCGCCAGCGCGTATGCGACGCCTGCCCTGCTGGGGTCGACCGGAACTACGGTTCTCGCGACGCAAATCTATCAGCTCGCGGTCGTATTCGTGAACTGGAGAGAGGCAAGCGTGGTGGCGATCCTCCTATTCTTGCTCGTCGCTGTTGTCATAGTGGGAATGAACCGCCTGGGAGATCAGCGCTGGCAGAAGGGGAAGAGCCTTGCAGCACAATAGTCACGAGTTTGGTAGGATCTGGCTGGCGACCTGGAGTTGGGCGGTAATCGCATTTCTGTTCCTCCCCTTGGCCGCAATCGTCGCCGTCTCGTTCACCGCGAATGCTTACATAAGTCTGCCGACAGATGGCGTCTCGTTGCGATGGTACCGTAGGATTGCCGATTTTCCTGAGATCATGGACGCCGCTTGGGTGAGCATCGCCCTGGCACTGAAGGCGGCCTTGACAGCAACCGTTGTCGGCGTTCTGGCAGCGCTTGCCATCGTTCGCTACAGCTTCACGTTGCGGACGCTGGTCAACACGCTGTCGGCGTCACCGCTGTTCATCCCTCTCATCGTCAGCGGTCTCGCGATCCTTGTCTTTTTCTCGGAACACGGATGGTCAAACGCGGAGGGGCGGCTGTACATCGGTCATGCGGCCATGACAGTTCCTTACGTGGTACGAACCGTGGTCGCAAGCATGGTCGCGTTCGACATCAACCAAGAGCACGCCGCGCGCAATCTAGGCGCGCCGCCTCTGCGTGCTTTCCGGCAGGTTACGCTGCCGCAGCTCGGACCTGGCATATTCGCGGGAATCATCTTCGCTGTAATCGTGTCGTTCGACAACGTAAGCATGTCCATTTTTCTTGTGGGACCCGGTTATACAACGCTGCCGGTCGAGCTAATGGGGCACGTGATGACGGACAACGATCCAATGTCCGCTGCCGTGGCCAGCCTGATGATCCTGTTTTCCTTTGCGGCCCTGCTGCTAACCGAGCGGGCACTGGGCATCGACGCACTTATGAAGAAGTGAGGGACTTGCACCGCGGCAGCCCAGCGCAACGGTCTCGGCCAGAGTGTAAGAGCCGCTTAGACGCGGTTTTCAGAGAGCGAGAGCAACAAGAGGTGAGGACACGTCTATGATAAGTATTCTATGTTCTTCGGTCACTCGCATGCGCTACCTATTGCTAGCTTTTCTGGTGGCCTTCGCGCTGCCGGCGATGGCTCAACAGCGAACCATGGTCATCGGAACGTACGGTGGACAAATCCGGGATGTAATCAGGGATATCGCGCGAGGATTCGAGAAGAAGCACAACGTCAAGATCGTATGGGTCAGTGGAACGTCGAATCAGCTTCTCGCAAGAGTGCAGGCGACGGCAGCGAACCCGGAGTTCGACGTCGTCTTCGGAGGGGTGGCATCGCACCCGGTAGGATCCAAGAACGGCCTGTTCGCGCCTCTTGACGAAGCGATCGTAACCAACCTCAAAGACGTGGTACCGATGGCGGTAATGCCGCAGAAGGACGGCGTTGGGTTTGGCCTCCTCTCCGTCGGCCTATTCTACAATACCAACGAGTTCACCAAGATGGGTCGGAACCCGCCCACCAAGTGGGCGGACTTGTTCGATCCTGCATACTGCGGAAGAGTAACGCTCAACCACCTTTCCGCAAATACCGGACTGCTGTCGATGGGTATGGTCGCGGGTGGCACATTCGACAACATGGACGCCGCAATCGCATCAGTGATCAAAGACAAGAAATGCCTGCTGCCGCTTGAGACGGAAGGTGGGGTGATCGAACAGAAAATCCAGACGGGCGAGTACATCCTGGGAGCGTTCAACTCTGTGAGGGTCATCAGCCTTATGCAGAAGGGAGTGCCGATCCGGTATGTCGTTCCCAGCGACAAGGCGGCGATGAACATGTCGACCGTCGCTGTCGTGAAAGGGGCTAAGAATCCGGAGTTGGCTCAACAGTTCGTGGATTGGATGCTTGCTCCGGAGGCCCAGCAGACAATTCTCAGCGATCTTGCTTACGGTCCGGTGAATACCAAGGTCAACGTTCCGGCGGAGTTGGTCAAGATGGGCGTCGTGACGGCAAGTGACGCCGACAAGTATGTGCTTCTCGACTTCGTCAAGGGCGATGCGAACCAGCAGAAATGGGTCGAGTCGTTGAATAGGGGTCTCGCACAGTAGGGCGGGTGCACGGCGGGAGCTATCAAGAGGGATTCTCCCGCCTTCACGTTTTCGCTGGGCGGACATCGGCGGCGAGCGGGGCGTCGATCTCTGAGATTGGTTGCCCCGTTCCGGGCACAAAGGCCAGCCCATAGAGGTGGCGGTAGACATGTCGATGAACAGTCGCAAGGGGATCGGTCACAATGCCAGCGCCACTCCCCTGAAGGCTCCCCCAGCGAGCGGCAAGCTCAACGCCATATTGAGCTTGGATGACTTCGAACCGCTTGCGAGACGTCGTCTACCCGGGCCGCTGTTCGGATACATCGCTGGCGGATGTGAAAGAAACAATTCACTCGAAGCGAACCGAATCTGCTTTTTGACATATGGCTTCAAACCGCACGTGCTGCGCGATGTGTCTCGACGCACTACAAGGACGCGTATCTTCGGCACCGAGTATGCTGCACCGGTCGGCATAGCTCCGATGGGTATGAGCGCGTTGATGGCTTACCGAGGCGATGTCGTACTCGCCTCGGCTGCAGCCGAACTCGGCGTCCCGATGATCATGAGTGGCGCCTCGTTAACGAGGCTCGAGGAGATCGCACAGGTCGCCCCGGATACGTGGTTTCAGGCCTACATCTCCGGAGATCAAGACAAGATCGATGCTCTGGTCGAGAGAATCGCGGCCGCCGGCTTCAAGACGCTGGTCATAACCGTTGATACGCAGGTGCTGCCCAGCCGGGAAAACAATATCAGGGCGGGCTTTTCTACGCCATTGCGCCCGACCTTCAGATTAGCCTGGGAAGTCATAAAGCATCCCCGTTGGGCAGCGGGAACGTTCGGGAAGACACTCGTCCATAGCGGGATACCGCACTTTGAGAACTCGTATGCGGGTCGGGGAGAGCCCATCATCTCGCGAACCGTAGAGCGTGACTTCTCGAATCGAGAGCATCTAAGTTGGAGGCATTTGGAAAGGGTGCGGAAGCGGTGGAGAGGGAACTTAGTCGTCAAAGGGATTGTCCAAGCGACTGACGCTAAAGCTTGCGTGGATCTCGGGGCAGAGGGGATAATTGTATCCAACCACGGCGGGCGTCAGTTGGATGGGACGGTGCCTAGCATCGAAGTTCTGCCGGAGATATGCAGAGAAGTCGGAGATGCGGCCGTCGTCATGATCGATGGCGGCATACGTCGTGGAACGGATGTGGTCAAGGCGATCGCGCTTGGGGCCAAGTTTGTATTTGTTGGCCGCCCGTTTCTCTACGCCGCAGTTGTAGGCGGCGAGTCAGGAGTTTGCAGAGCGATCGAGCTACTATCTACCGAAGTTCATCGGACAATGGGCATGTTGGGTGTCAACTCCCTCGATGAATTGAATGCAAATTTTCTTCAGCGCTGTTGGTCGGCTCCCTCTTACGGACATGCGCGGCTCGCGCCGTGAGCCTCGGGTCTCCATGGCTCACGGCCACCGGTACCCGTATCGCCTCCAAACCACTTTGGACGTGCCTCGGACGAGGCGCAGCTCGCGCTTGCCAGAGATTTCCGCCGCCGATGACGCATCCCCTCCAGCAAGCACCGTTACAGGTCTCGAAAATCTAACTTTGCGTTCAACGAACGCTTGACCCGATCGTCGCATTGATTTATTACCTTCTGGCCGGTAATAAATGCGGACGGCCTGAAGGCTACGACCAAACGGGTCGGCTGCAGCTTCAGCCAACTGCCGGTCCGCGCAGAGCTACTGACCGAACAGCGGCGTCGCTGACCTGGTCGAGGCGACCCTGAGGCAAGGTGGTGCCCGGGCGAGCGACACAGCATAAGGCCGCTCCAGCAAGACGCTTGGGATCGAAGAGCAATCGTTCCGCAGTGCTCAGGGCAATTAGTGGCAGCCTGCGAAACACGGCGCTCGGGGATGGAGGAGACGATGGACGATAGATTGTCGAGAGGTGACATCAGTCGGCTCGAGAGGGTCGCGCAACTGCTTTGGCGAGTTGGAGACCCCACCAACAATTGGCATGAAGCTGACGGGCTCACAGAAGAGGTTTCTCGACTGTTGTGGACCATGGGCGAATTTGGGCCGGCTCAGGATGGCTTGGATCGCACATTGCTCCGCGGGAACATACAGCAAAATGTCGGCGGCTAGACGCGTCGCAGCCCACATGCATCCCAGGAGGAAACTCGATGTCCGATCTGCCCGCCCGTGAATCGATGGAATTCGACGTCGTCGTCGTGGGCGCGGGTCCCGCAGGCCTTGCCACTGCCATCAGGCTCAAACAGCAGGCAGCCGAGGCAGGCTCGGACATCTCCGTGGTTGTGGTGGAAAAAGGCTCCGAAGTCGGCGCACATATCTTGTCCGGCGCCGTGATCGACCCGATTGGCCTCGACGGCCTCCTACCGGACTGGCGCTCCGATCCGGACCGCCCTCTGAAGACAGAAGTCACGGCCGACGAGTTCATGTATCTGGGCCATGCCGGCGGCGTGACGCTCCCCAACGTGTTCATGCCCAAGCTCATGAACAACCACGGCAACTACATCGGCTCGCTCGGCAATGTCGCCCGCTATCTCGGTCGCAAAGCGGAGGAGGTCGGCGTTGAGATCTATCCGGGCTTCCCGGCCGCGGAAGTGCTGGTCGAGGACGGCAGGGTGGTGGGTGTGGCCACCGGCGACATGGGCATCAGCCGCAATGGCGAGCCCAATGCAAACTTTACCCGCGGCATGGAGCTGCGCGCCAAGTACACGATCTTCGGCGAGGGTGCCCGCGGTTCGCTCACCAAGCAGATGGTCGAGCGCTTCGGCCTGAATGCGGGCAAGGATCACCAGAAATATGGCATCGGCATCAAGGAGCTTTGGCAGGTCAAGCCCGAGCACTTTCGGCCGGGCCTCGTGCGCCACTCCATGGGCTGGCCGCTGCCGAACAATTCGGGCGGCGGATCGTGGCTCTACCACTTCGATGACCACCTCGTGTCGGTCGGCTTCGTGGTGCACCTCAACTACAAGAACCCGACCCTGTCGCCCTTCGACGAGTTCCAGCGCTTCAAGACGCACCCGATGGTGCGCGAGGTGTTCGAGGGCGCAAAGCGCATCG
>Ga0209902_100113_pt1 | contig 150847 bp, 115 predicted proteins | sample FECB27metaG_FD_188304 | JGI IMG/M metagenome (GOLD analysis project Ga0209902, IMG submission 188304) | Cyanobacterial communities from the Joint Genome Institute, California, USA - FECB-27 (SPAdes) (version 2) | ecosystem: Environmental > Aquatic > Thermal springs > Hot (42-90C) > Microbial...
CCCGGCTTGAAGCATGTGGCGTATCGCGCAGGGCTTTGGCGTGAATGCTTTCTGAGGGATAACCGCTCCCATGCTCCCCGTGAAGAAAGAAGTAAATGTCTAGACTTGTCTAGCTTTTATATAGCAGAGACGGTCAAGAAAGGATTGTCTACAAGAACTCACAAGTGTCCACATTGTGGAACAGTATTGCAACGTGATGTAAATGCAGCTATCAATATTTTGTGTAAAGCAAAGTCTACCGCTGGGCAAGCGGGAAGTAACGCTTGGGGAGATGTTTCCTCTACTTCTATTGGTCGCAAGACCTGTAAAGGCAAGAAACGTCAATGAGCCAAGAATCCCCCGGCTTTTTGCATGAATGGAGCGGAGCGAAATTCATGCAGCCGTGGGGAGTGTCAAACATCTAAAGACGCTCTCCACTCATTGATGGAAGTTGTGGTACTTTTTGCCACATCCTCTCCCATGAGAAGCAGAAATCATCTACGTCACAAAAAATCTGTGTTACATCCAACCGAGATACAATAGTTTCCATTGCTGAGACATTATAGCTGTATATTTTATTTCGTGGAAGTCCTTTACAAGAAATATGGTGTATAAATTAAATGTTGCTGCTCCTTTTTCGTAAAAAATCGCCGATACAATTCACAACCTGCGATCGCTTGAGCTCCAGAGAGTTTAATCAGCCCCATACTGCTTAACTTGTAAGTTAGGATGGGATCTAAGGGAACAGCTTCACTGGCATTCAGAACGGTATCAAAAGCTTGTGCTAACTCAGGCTGTTTTTGCAAGGTTGCCCAGTGACGCTGCAAATGATGAAAATAAATTCCGCTAGCAGTGGGAGCAGTTTCTAGCAGTTGCGACAGAGTTATCTCCTTTCGACCCAGATGATAGAGTGCTAAGTGTACTAGTGCCGGATGTCCCCCGACCATTGCCATTAATTGTCTGGCTCCTTCCCCATCTGTCCAATTGAGTCCATAGCGTTGGGCTAACTGCTGCACCTCTTCTTGACTAAAGCTGTCTAACTGAATCGGTAACCCTACATTGAAAGGAGACTGATGAAGTTCCAGAGGAACATAAATATCTGTTGAGTGAACCACGAGCAGACGAAGCTTTTGCCAAATGGGCAGTCTTTTCGCTTCTTCGTACCAAGAACGCAACAGAGGTAGAAAATCCTTCGCTACTTGGGGATGCTCGAAAATATAGTTCACTTCATCCAACGCCAAGATTAGGGGAGTATTAATTGACTCTAGTAGATATTCTTGCAAGTAGAGGGTGCAGCTAATTTTACTTCCCAAATCTTCATCCCAATACTCGTCTAACATCGGTTGACGCTGAAGCTGGCGAGCGATATTGGCACACAACCAGCGCAAAAGTTGATTCAAGTCGCTCAGAATTGCCCGATCAACTTGTTCTAAATTCAAGCTGATAGTGTAGTAGCCCTGGCGGTTCGCATAGTCAAGAATCCTCAGCAGCAGTGAAGTTTTGCCCATTTCTCTAGGAGCTTTAATCCTGATTAGCCCTCCTGGTTTCCCAATTTCTTGATAAACTTGCTCCTCAAGGCAACAACGTTCGAGGTAAAAGGGAGAGTCAAGAGGAACTGAGCCACTGGGGTAGCAAGGTGACGTATTCTGGTTATCTGTGGGGGGAAATCGCGTCAGGTCTTGTCTCAAAGGTTTTGTTTTTGGGGCCGCTTTGGTGATGGCATAAGACTCTAGCAGCACCCGACAGTTTTTTTTGGTCACACGCTGACCAATGACCTCGGAGAGCCGCCCAAACAACTCTGGGGCAACGACATTGGTAAAGTAGCCGGGACTATAACCTGCTTCTATCGCCATTTGGTTATAAGTTCTACACTGCCAAATGCCATGCAGAATCAGGTTTTCTGTGGAGTTAAGGGGGCGATTGTGGTTCTCAATTAGCAGGCGGTCAACAATCTCAAACAGACAATCAAGGTTCATAGAGATTACAGGCAAATGTCACGTTTGATAAGACAGAAGGCAAACGGCTGCTATGCTGTTAGCGCAGCGGGGCGCTCTTAGCGCACAGGAAGTAAAGGAAGAAGTTTTTTAACGCTCTACCATCACGAGCAAATTAGCGCTCGTGGACAGCTTCCATCACTTTGCTAAAGAAAAATTAAGTCCAATTTTCTAACTTTAGATGTGCCCAGGGGTAGAGAGTTTATTTTCTAAGTAAATAGTTGAAATCAGGATTTTTGGAAAAGCCTTGTACTACAAGATTATTTTCTCATGAGAGTGATAAAATCCTGTGAAGTAGTTAATCAAAATTAATTACACAAAATTAGATTTGAAACCCTTTTGTAGTTTCAGTAGACTGAAAATGAATGCGATTGCATGATTGCACTGCGCTCAGGGCAAACGCATCTTGTCAACAAGAGCCTCTAAATGTCAATCAACCCCAAAATAATTGCATTAATGCCCGCTTATTGACAAGATTTTAAGCGATCGGTTAACCCCTGAAAAACCAATCAAACAATAAATTCTTATTCTCCCGTTGACACACAAATTAAGTTTTTTTGTCAAGAGTAATTAAGATGCGTTTGCCCTGCAAGATAGGGTTGTTGTTCAAATTGGGAATTTTAGTATTCCGTTTTTAGCGATACGCCAAGGCGCGTCTGCGTTCCGCGCGCTCGCATGATTGCGGGCACAGAGTGCCATCGCTAAAAAGTAACCCAAATCACAATATTTGGCTTTTGTCAAAATATATTACTGGATTGGCATTAAGCGCATGAATTTTTGTAAAATTCATAACTTGTCAAAACGAGAAAAATGTTTTTAAGCTGTGAGGATTATTGAATTAATTAGTACAGCAAATCCCCCAGTTTTTACTGAAAATAAAACATTGCCCGAAGTAGTGAACTGCTTAACAGAGCACATTTTTTGTCAATATTTAGAGGGTTGCTCCTTACCCCGAATTATTAACGGGATACTTTGGAAACAATACATAATTGACAACTATTTAAGCCTTAACTGAAGCGTATTGCGCTAGAATCCCACTGGGATTAGTAAACAAACAACTAATAACGATCAATGCAACCTAAACCCCAATTCAATCCTTGTTACTCTGTTGAAACTATAGAAACAGACAATGTATTTTTGTTATCCGAGAGAGAAAAAGTCTGGTTAAGCGATCGCCTTTCTTGTAGTTTAGCTACTTTAATCGATAGCAATCGCAATATTGACGAAATTATTGACATTATTCAACAGTCACTACTGCAAGACCCAAAATCTTTACACTCAGCTACCACCTTCTTCCAAGAAGTTCTCAATGTAAGTATTAAAGTCCAATATGCTTTATTACAAATGCAACAAAAGGGCTATCTTGTTCAAGAAGATAACTCTCTCCCATCGCACTTAAGTATCTTCTGCCATCATCTTAATATTGCTCCCACAGTAGCCCATCAAAGATTGCGAGCAACTAAAGTAGCAGTAAAAGCTAATGGTTCAGTTTCTGCTAAGGACTTGATTACTGTGCTTGAGTCTCTCCAAATTCAAGTAGCAGACGAAGGTGATTTGACAGTAGTTTTAACTGATGATTATCTCAATGTTGAGCTAGATAAGTTTAATCAACAAGCCTTAAAATCCCAATCTCCCTGGATGCTGGTTAAGCCATTAGGGACAATAGTCTGGATTGGCCCTTTATTTAATCCTCAGAAAACAGGTTGTTGGAACTGTTTAGCCCAGCGTTTGCAAGATAATAGACCGATTGAAGGGTTTATTCAGAGACAAAAGCATATTTCTTCCCCTTTAACTCCTCCTTTGGGATTTTTGCCATCTACAGTACAAACTGCTTTAGGAATGGTAGCCACAGAGGTGTTTAAGTGGATTGTCCAAGGGGAAAATAAACAATTAGAAAGTAATTTGATTGCTTACGATGCGATCGCACTGCAAACTCAAAATCATAGCTTCGTTAAGCGTCCTCAATGTTCTAGCTGTGGAGAGATGGTAAATGGGTTAACTAAAAACCCCCTACCTGTTGTTTTAGAACACCGCCAGAAAACCTTTACCGCCGATGGAGGACATCGTTCTTGTTCGCCACAAGAAACTCTCAGGAAATATCAACATCTTATTAGCCCCATTACTGGCGTTGTGCGGGAACTCAATAAAATTCCTGGGAATGGATTAACTCATAATTACATTGCCAAACATCATTTTCTCAGTATTTTCGACGACTCAGCTAGTTTGCGGCAAAATTTGGGTGGTAGAAGTGCAGGTAAAGGTAGAACTGACTCTCAAGCTATGGCTAGCGGTTTCTGTGAAGCGATCGAGCGATATTCTGGGGTGTTTCAAGGGGATGAAATTAGAGAAAAAGGCAGTTACCAACAAATGGGAGATAAGGCGATCCATCCCAATGCTTGTATGAACTTCAGCCAACAGCAATATCACAATAGAGAGCAATGGAATGTTGAGTGTCAAGGCTGGTTTCAAAAAGTCCCTGAACCTTTTGATGAAGAAAGAGAAATTGACTGGACTCCCGTTTGGTCTTTAACCCATCAAGAATTTAAGTATCTGCCAACGGCTTACTGTTATTATGGCTATCAACCGTCCTATAAACCCGACTGTTGGGCTGATTCTAATGGATGTGCGGCAGGTAATACTCTTGAAGAAGCGATTTTGCAAGGGTTTATGGAGTTAGTAGAGCGGGATGCTGTCGCGTTATGGTGGTATAACTCCCTGCAAAAGCCTCAAGTGGATTTAGATAGTTTCGACGAGCCTTATTTTCAAAGCCTGAAGCAATATTATCAAACTATTAATCGGGAACTTTGGGTTTTAGATATTACCAGTGATCTGAATATTCCAGTTTTTGCAGCCATTAGTCGGAGGAGCGATCGCTCTTTTGAAGATATTGTTTTGGGTTATGGCGCTCATTTCGATGCCAAGATTGCTATTAGTCGAGCCTTGACTGAAGTTAACCAAATTTTACCTAACGTTTTATTTACAAAAGCTGATGGAAGTACTCAATATCCTCCATCAGCCGATCGCTTGGCGGTAGATTGGTGGAAAACCGCAACCTTAGCCAATCAACCTTATCTAGTTCCAGACAAGAGAATTGCTGCAAAAGTCAGTGGCGATTATCGCGAAATTGCAAGTGACGATTTACTCGAAGATGTCAAGCTGTGTCAACAAATCGTTGAGAACAATGGTTTAGAAATGCTGGTTTTAGATCAGACTCGTCCTGATATTGGACTTCACGTTGCCAAGGTTATCGTTCCTGGAATGCGCCATATGTGGAAAAGGTTAGCGCCTGGACGGCTTTATGAGGTTCCAGTGAAAATGGGTTGGTTGTCAGAGCCGCTGACAGAAGAGCGACTCAATTCTTTTCCGATGTGGATGTAAGTTTCTCTCTAGTTTATGATGTTATTTTTCCTGAGTTTTTCTATGAGTTCTAAGATGAGTTTTATGAGTTTCACAGACTAAGAGAAAAACTAATATCAAAGGTAGTTCACTGCGATTGAAGCTCACATTCCGCACCCTCAAGTGTCACAACCTGAAGGAAAGAATAAAAGCCTCAAGTCAGTAAACTAGGACTTACGCACTGTACAAAAAGACTGGATTATTCATAACGTGCGCGATCGCGTGGAAACATTGTCTGTATCTGCGGATCAATTGTACTGCGGCGGCAAAATGCTTGATATCTACAAATCCACGTTCATCTTCCGCAGCGTGCATAAGTTGATTTCACTTACACCTAGATAAGAAGTAGAAGGAGGGCTTATGTCCTCACAAGGTAATAACCCCGACTTTCTTGAGGTGATTTATGCCTACTATGGTGATGCTCACATAATCAAAATTTTGTCAATGCGTAAGTTCTATAAGAGAAAAACTAATATTAAAGCTCATATCTTGCACTAAGAAAAATTGATATGGTTTTTACACACAGTACTAATCCTAAAATCCTTATTCTACTGATAAAAGCCAAGAAAAACGCTCTCCGCTTTATTGCGCTGCTTTTGACTAAACCCAGGATTATACGGATAGGTGCAAGATCTGAGTAAAGCTAGTTCTGGCTTGAAAATTGTTTAAGTCCCGTTAAAAAATTAGCCATTAGGAGGTCAAAAATGTCAAGTATAAATCAACCCTGGACGACTGTTGAGAGCATACTTAAAGAGATCAACAATGTCGATAATGGTAAGGAGCGTCAAAAGATTGGGATTCTCGGAGCCGGAATGGCTGGTCTAGCAGCAGCTTATGAATTAAAGAAGCGGGGTCATCAAGTGGAAATTTTGGAAGGCTCAGATCGAGTTGGAGGTCGAGTCTGGACACACCACTTCGATAACGGTCAATACGGCGAATATGGTGCTATGCGTATCCCAGGCAAGCACGACTATACCCGCCATTACATTAAAGAAACGAACCTTGAACTAGGTCGCTTCATCACTTCCAATCCTAAGGGTTTCTATGATATTCGGGGCATTATCACCCGCATCTTTGAAGCGATCAACAACCTCTATCCTCAATACAAAAACCTCCGTCCAAGCGACCTAGCGCTAGCCAGTGAAATTGGTGAAAATGGCTACCCAAAGGGAGTAGGTGCCATTTTAGATAATCTTTTTAGCCCGATTCTGGAAGACCTTTCGCAAGAGGATAAGCTAGCCCTTTACAGTGGTCAACTGACTGACAAGCTGAAAAAACTCGATGCCGAAACTGTGCGCCACTTTCTCCATAAGGAGCGTCCTGAGCCTGACGGAGCGATGGAGCTGATTGGCTCTCTGACTTCCTTGGAAAACCTGTGGCAAGGCAGTCTCCTTGACGAGCTTCGATCAACGATTGCGGGTCACAGCAGCGGCTTGCAAGAGATTATCGGTGGCATGGATAGACTCCCCAATTGCCTCGCTGACAAGCAAATAGACACGAGGGGAACTGTTCGGGAGGATATCCAGTTTAGAACTGAAGTACGGGGCATCACCACCCAAGAAAACGAGGTGGAACTCACAGCAGGTGAACAGCCGCTCCAGAGACACTACGACTACGTCCTTTGCACGATTCCCTTCTCAGTTCTCCGCCGTCTGGAGTTGAATGGCTTTAGTGCTGAAAAAATGCTTGCTATCCGCAACATTACTTATGCGTCCTCTACTAAGGTGCTGCTGTACTGCCAAGAGCGATTCTGGGAAGACGAAAAGTACGACATTGTTGGCGGTGCGTCTATCTCCGATCGCATTAGCCGCCAGACCTACTATCCCTCTAACCACGTCGAGGACTACCGCAAACCATGGCCAGAGCAACAGGAGGGTCGAGAATTTCAACCCGTGGCTCTACATGCAGCTTACTCTGATGCATTCTGCAAGCGAGACGAGGGGACTTCTGCCAAACAACCGGGGGTACTTTTGGGCAGTTATACCTGGGGTATGAGCGCGCGTCGGCTGGGTGTGTTGAGTCAGAAAGAGCGGGCTCAGACGGTCATAAATTCTATCAGCAAATTCCATGAGGAGATTACTAAACCAGGGCAAGTCATAGGTAACGCCTCCATGTTCTGGGATCAGAACAAGTGGAGTACTGGAGCCTTTACCCATTTCGATTCCTCAGATATTGATTGGTACTATCAAGCTGGACTCAAACCTGAGGGGCGGCTACACTTCGCGGGAGAACATCTGTCGCCTGCTCCAGGCTGGATTCAAGGAGCCTTAATATCCTCTCTGAGGGCTGTGCTAGAGATGGTCAAAAGTTTTCCAACTGCCTACTGATTTTCAAGATTAAGTAGATACGTAAAAATTCGTTGATCCGAATTCAAATTTTATTGACCGATCTAAAAAAGTGCTGGAGGGATTTTTCTGTATGGACGCAAAACTAAACAAGGCTGTCGAAATTTAACGCTTTTCTAAGTGAGTATAGCCAACGTCTATCAGCCTGACAACCTCACTTGCAGTCAAAGTTCGCCGCATACGACTTTTGTCAAAGGGGGAAGTTCACGATAAAAGTTTTAACCGGATGTTTTTCTACCTTTAACTCGTCTAACACCCGGTTAAGTTAAATTTTAGGCGATTTATGCAAATTTCAGCACTTTTCATTTCTTTTCCGATGTGGATGTGAGGTTCTCCCTACTTAGTGATGTTATTTTTCATGAGTTTTTCTATGAGTTCTGGGATAACTTTTATGAGTTTCAGAGACTGAGAGAAAAACTAATATCAAAGGTAATTCACTGCTTTTGGGATATTCCCAACGCAACCTTTGAATTTTAGCGATCGTCAATGAGTCAGGAAGTAAGAGATTCATGAGGCTATAACTAAAGCAATTGATGTTGCTAGAGTCAAGGCTGACAACGCTTTAAACTCTGGAAAAATTTCTGAATCAAAATGGCAAGAAGCAAAAGATAAATGGGGCAGACTGGAAACAATACAACTTGAGATAAAGGGTATTATGATTGATGAAGAACTTAAAAAAAAGCTTCTCAATAATAATCTTGACAGTCCTCGTTCAAAAATTGAACAAGCTACAAATAGTCTGAACAAGTCTGCTGGAAAAATTGATTATTTTAATAAGTATTTATCAAAAATCAATAATCCTTTAAAAATTGTTGGTAGTACCATCAAGTTTATTTGACCGCTTTTTTGAGAAAAATAAAACTTACGCAACTGACACGAAAAACTGTAGGATGTGTGAAGCTACGAAAAAATTTCAGCGTAGTAATCAAACTTGTAGCGTTACGCACCGACTCCCAATTCCGAGACAGATTAATTACAGATCATGTTAAACGGATATTCGATTATTGATGCGGATTCCCACGTTATTGAACCTCCCAGTATGTGGGCTGAATATCTCGAACCAGAATTTAAACAGTTTGCCCCCTCACCAGACATGAAAATTCAAGGGGTAGACATTGTAAGAAAAGTCTCTAGGCAAGTTCGAGATAAGGCGAATAAGCAGATGATGGAAGCTCATCCTAATGCTTATTTCCAAGGCTACAATGTCGAGTCTCACGTTCAAGAGATGATGCAGATGGGGATTGATCTGGCATTCCTTTACCCAACTTATGGATTGTGGGTTTGGGCGAGCAATACTATGCGAGCGGAAGTTGCTGGCGCTTTTACCCGCGCTTACAACAATTGGTTAAAGGACTTTTGCAGCTACGATCCAGATAGGTTGAAGGGGGTAGGAGCTATTAATCTGCACGCGCCAGAGTCAATGGTGCATGAATTGCATAGAATTGTCGATTTTGGCTGGAAAGCCGTGTTTTTACGCCCAAACCCCGTAAAAGGAAGACTATTGAGCGACTCCGCTTACGAGCCTTTTTGGACAGAATGCGAACAACTAGGCATAGCAGTAGGCATTCACGAAGGGACTCACAGTCGTTTGCCAACTACTGGAACAGGAAGATTTAACACTCGTTTTGCTACCCACGCTTGCTCTCATCCGATGGAACAGATGATGGCTTTATTAGCCTTGATTGAAGGAGGGGTATTAGAACGTCATCCAAAACTTAAAGTGGCTTTTCTGGAGTCCGGTTGTGGCTGGCTTCCCTATTGGCTGTGGCGACTAGATGAAGAATACGAAAATTTACATTGGGAGGATAAAATTAATGATAATGTCAAAATCAAGCCCTCTGAGTATTTTCGTCGCCAGTGTTTTATTGCCATAGAGCCTTCAGAACCATTACTGGCTCAGGCGATCAAATATATTGGCACGGACAACTTAATTTTTGGTTCGGACTATCCCCATATGGATCACAAGCCGAACATCGTTGCAGAAATGGTAAAGCTTGAGGAAAAATTATCGAAAGAAACTGTGCAAAAGATTCTTTGGGATAATCCTCGCCGTTTTTACAATTTGTTTTGAATTACAAATCATATAGGAGGAAAGGACAATGGCGGCATCAGATCCAGTTTTGCCAAATATGGTGTTTAAGGACAATACCTATTACCAGGTTCTGTATGTAGAACCTTCTCAAGAAAAAAACGAGAGAATAACTACAAGCATATTGGCGAAAACAAGAGTTAATGAATCTAATAATGGTCAAACGTCTAATAACACTCACCCACAGAGTTTCAATCAGTTTGAACTCGATGAAGAAACAATAAACAACTTAGAAAATTATCCTAGACGAAAGGAAGATCCAAAAAACCAACTATCTTCATATTTACCCTCGTCAGGAGTCGTTTTTCCCCAAGGTTTTATCGACTCATTATCCAAAGAACATCAACAAACTGAGCTAGGTAATTTTTATAGCCCAATGCGATTTTTACTACATAATCGCAAAATATCTCAGTTGATTGCTAAAACTTGGTGGTCTTATTTGAAAGTTAAAAACACTGACTTGTGGGATAAATTTACTACTGGTGAGTGGGATGCTATTGACTCTGATATTTTAGATGGTCTCATCGCTAGAGAAATTTTCCTTTATGGTGGAGGAGATGCTCCTGACAACCCCGATCCTGACGATCCTAGTATTTACTCGCCTTTAAAGCCTAAAGAAAGACCTCCAGAACAAGCAAGATTTCTGATTTTGCCTAGCAGCAGAGCTTGGCAAGGAATTTCTTTATCTCTCTTATTAGCTGGGCAAGCCTATTATAAAAGAGGAGATAAATACCACCAAATTTCCCAACCTATTTTAAGCACAGGTGAAATCACTATTCAGTATAGTTTAGAAGTAGATTGGAATAGGTTTCATGGTGACATCAAAGAGATTATTATTAGCCAGGAAAAACCTTGGGTAGGTTATCAGGTTGCTATTCCCTATCCAAGCATACCTGCTGATGCCGATAAAAAGGAGATTCAAGACTGGGCATATGCAAAAGAAGAATATTCAGAAGAAGACCCAGAAGATACACGTCATTTTCCCTTTTATAAAAAGGAAAATGGCAAATATTTAATAGATGTGGACTATTTTAGGTCTCCCTATCCCTATATTCCACTCAGTTCCAGCTAATTAAAAATGTAGCTTAAAATTTATGCACAATGATAAAATCCTGGAAAGCCTGTAAAAAAATTCCAGGACTTTATCAAACTTCCTATGAATCGGCAGTCAGACAATATTCAAACAGACTACCAGATTATTAAAAAAAATCTATGAAAGTGCTAATTCATTAGTCTACCGAGCCATTCTCAAGCCCGATAATCAACCAGTTATTTTAAAGATTCTTAAAGAAAACTACCCTACTCCCTCAGAATTGACTCGATACAAGCAGGAATATGAAGTTACCCGCTCCTTAAATACGGATGGAGTGATTAAAGCCTATGATTTGCAGCGATATGAAAATAGTCTAGTTATGTTTTTAGAAGACTTTGGCGGTGAATCATTAAAATTGTTAATGTGTAATCGCCAATTTACTCTCAAAGAATTTCTCTCTATTGCCATCAAAACTACTGAGAGTTTGGGGGCTATTCACGCTGCTAATATCATCCACAAAGATATTAACCCCTCTAATATCGTTTATAACCCAGAAACTGAACAACTCAAAATCATTGACTTCGGCATTTCCACTCGTTTATCGTGGGAAAATCAGACAGTTGGCAATATTGAGCGCCTAGAAGGAACTTTAGCTTATATTGCTCCAGAGCAAACTGGAAGAATGAACCGAGGGATAGATTACCGCAGCGATTTTTATTCCTTGGGTATTACTTTCTACGAACTGCTGACTAATCAACTACCTTTTGCAACTACTGACCCTATAGAATTAGTTCATTGTCATATTGCTCAACAACTTGTTCCCCCACATGAACTTGTAGAAACGTTAAATTCAACGTCTCAACCAATACCTAAAGCCGTTTCAGACATTGTGATGCAATTGTTGGCAAAAACCCCAGAAGAACGGTACCAAAGTGCTTGGGGAATCAAAGCCGACTTGGAAACCTGTCGCGATCGCTTAGAGAGTCTTGGGCAAATTGACGAATTTTGTTTAGCAATTCAGGATATTTGCGATCGCTTTGTCATTCCTGAAAAACTTTATGGTAGAGAAGAAGAAGTTACGCAACTATTAACTACTTTTGAGCGAGTCACTCAAGGCAGCAGTGAGATTATGTTGGTTTCTGGTTATTCAGGAATTGGCAAATCTGCTTTGGTTAATGAAGTTCATAAACCAATATTACGCCAGCGAGGGTACTTTATTAGCGGAAAATTCGATCAGTTGCAGCGAGATATTCCTTATGCGGCGATCGCTTTAGCCTTTCAAGACTTAATACGACAGTTATTTACCGAATCTGAAGCAGCACTACAAACTTGGAAACGAGAACTTTTAGCAGCCTTGAATCCTAATGCTCAGGTTATCATCGATGTTATTCCTGAAGTGGAACAGATTATCGGTAAACAGCAGCCAGTCGAGCAATTAGGAGCAATTGAGGCTCAAAATCGATTTCATTTATTTTTTCAAAGATTTATTACTGTTTTCGCTCAAAAAGAACACCCCTTAGTTATCTTCCTCGACGATCTACAGTGGGCAGATTTAGCATCTCTGAAGTTGATTGAGCTATTAATAACCGATGCTGACAGCCAACATCTATTGATAATCGGAGCTTACCGAGATAATGAAGTTGATGCTACTCATCCTTTGATGCAAACCTTAGAGCAAATCAGAAAAGAAGGTGCTAGCGTCAATAAAATCTCGCTGCAACCATTAGGAATCAAATATATCAATCAATTAATTGCCGATACTTTAAACTGCTCAATAGAAAAGTCAAAAACTCTAGCAGAGTTAGTAACCAATAAAACTCAAGGAAACCCTTTTTTCTCAACTCAATTACTCCAATTTTTGTACCAAGAAAATCTTTTGTCCTTTGACCATAATAAAAATATTTGGCACTGGAATATTGAGGAAATTAAAAGAGTAGGAATCACTGATAATGTAGTTGAATTAACTATCTGCAAGATTAACAAACTGGATGAAAAAACTCAGAATATTTTGAAATTAGCTGCTTGTATTGGCAATCAATTTAATTTAGAAGTCCTCTCCGTTGTCAATAATCAATCTCAAATAATTACAGCAAGAGAACTTCAGCCAGCACTAGAGGAAGGTTTGATTTTACCCCTGAGTAATGACTATAAAATAGCTCTACTTTGGGATCAGGAAGAAATATCAAGGGATACTTCAGAAATATCCGATGCCTTTATTCCTAAAATTCCCGAATATATCCCCTATAAATTTTTGCATGACCGAGTTCAGCAAGCTGCCTATGCTTTGATTCCAGAAGCAGAGAAAAAAGCAGTTCATCTGCAAGTAGGTCGTCTCCTACTGAAAAATACAAAAGATAATGAATTGGAAGAAAATATTTTTGATATTGTCAAGCAACTAAACGAAGGTTCTGAATTAATTACTGAGCAATCGGAAACGGATAAGTTAGCAAGATTAAATCTTCGAGCAGGCAAAAAAGCGAAAGCATCAACAGCTTATCAACCAGCCCTGAAATATTTAGAAACTGGGTTAGGATTTTTAGCATCAAATAGCTGGAAGAAACATTATAAATTAACTTTAGAACTCCATGTAGAAACTTTAGAAGGACTTTATTTAAACACAAAGTATGCTCAAGTGGAAGAGCTAGCTGTAAAGGTTTTGCAAGAAACTCAGAATAATTTAGATCGAGTTAAAGTATACGAAGCCCTATTGCTTGTCTACTATGCAATTTTTGAGCCACAAAAAGCAATAGATACTGCCTTAGAATATTTAGCAGAACTAGGCGTATGTATCTCTCAAAAAGACAATGGGAGCAAATTAGAAAATAGAATTATACAAGAACAAAAATATTTAAAATTGCTATTGGAAGGAAAAGAAATTGAAGATTTAGTTAATATTCCTACAATGGTCGCTCCAGATAAACTAGTAGCTCTACAAATATTGCAGCATATTTTTGCTGCTACTACTACTACAAAATTTGCATTACATATTGAGATAATTTTTGTGCAACTTCATCTCTTGATTAAATATGGAAATGCACCACAAGCTGCGGCTGTCTACAGCTTTTATGGAGCATTAATGTGTGGAGTAATGAGGGATATTAATTCTGGATATCAATTTGGTAAACTTGCTATTAACTTGCAGCAAAAATCTAAGGTTATGAGATTAGAAGCCTTAATATTTCACTTATATTATGGCTGTATATTTCATTGGAAAGAGTTTCTTAGAAATAAAGAGGCGCAGGAACAATTACTGAAAGGTTATCAAACAGGTTTAGATACAGGAAATAATGAATATGCTGGTTATGCAATTATAAGCTTTTGTTTAATAATTTTTTTTGGAGGCTTTAATTTAAGAGAAGTTGAGGAAACTTACATAGTTTATACTAAAAAAATTGAAAAATTGAATATAGAATACAGTATTTTTTACATAAAGATATGCCAAAAAATAATTATAAATTTGATTTCTGAAAAAGAAAATAGTTTTCGGTTGTTTAAGGAATATTCTTGGGAACAAGAAGATGAATATTTAAAGAATTGGATGCAAATAAACAACGGATGGTTGCTCTTCATAGCCCAATTTTGTAAGACAATTTCATGCTATTTTTTTAAAGACTATGCACGGGCTTATGAAAGCGGAATCAATGCGAAAAAATACGTTAAAAGTTGTTCGTACTATTTACCTGCACCACAACACAATTTTTACTCTTCTCTTTCCTTTATCGCTCACTATCATAATTGCGCTATAGACCAGCAAAAAGAAATATTAGAACAAGTAGAAAAAAATCAGCAGGATATGAAAATATGGGCTGGTCATTGCCCCGCGAACTTTCAAAATAAATACGATTTAGTCGAAGCAGAAAAAGCACGAATCTTAGGACAAAATTGGCAAGCTCAAGAACTATATGAAAAAGCAATTAAAGGTGCTAAAAAATCTGATTTTATTCACGAAGAAGCTATAGCTTACGAACGCGCAGCAGAATTTTATCTCTCTCTGGGTAGAGAAGAAATAGGGAAACTATACTTAAGAAATGCCTATCATTGTTATAGTTGCTGGGGTGCAAAAGCCAAAGTTAAAGCCCTAGAATCGGAGTACCCACAGTTTCTAATGGATATAAACGACCGAAAAGAAAACCAAAGCATTAATACAACTGAATCTACTGCTAGTACAAATCCCCAAGCCTTTGATATCGTCACAGTTACTAAAGCATCTCAAGTATTAGCTAGCGAAATTAAACTAGACCAACTGCTGGCTAAGTTAATGAAAACTGTAATTGAAAATGCAGGTGCTGAAAAAGGCTTTCTAATATTGGAAAAAGATCATAAATGGGTAATCGAAGCTGAAGGGACAGTAGATTCTGATGACGTGGCTCTACTGCGATCGCCCGCAAGGGCTCGGCTCCCTTTAGGAGCATCGCTTCCGATTGACTCTGTAGATGGCGATACGCAGACACCTATCCTACCAGTTGCGATCATTAACTATGTTGTCCGTACTCAAGAAAATGTAGTTCTTAGTAACGCTACCGAAGAAGAACAGTTTATCCGCGATCGCTACATCGTCGCCACTCAACCAAAATCGATTCTCTGTACTCCTTTGCTACATCAAAGCAAACTAAGCGGTATTTTATATTTAGAAAACAATTTAACCACAGATGCATTTACCAGCGATCGCATTGAAGTTTTAAGAATTCTTTCTGCTCAAGCTGCTATCTCCATTGAAAATGCCCGTCTCTACGGACAGTTAGAAGATTATAACCGAAATCTAGAGTTGAGAGTAGAAGAGCGCACTCATGAACTTTCACAAACCCTAGAAATTCTCAAAGCCACCCAAGCCGAACTGCTCTTTGAAAACGAGTTACTTAAAAGTGGCGAACAACCCTCTACCTTTGACTATCAAGTGGGAGGAAGTTTGCCGATGGATGCTCCCACTTATGTTGTGCGTTCAGCAGACCGTTATCTCTACAAGGCGTTGAAGCGCGGGGAGTTTTGTTACATTCTCAATCCTCGGCAGATGGGCAAGTCAAGCCTGATGGTACGCATGATACACCATCTCCAGCATGAAGGATTTAGCTGCGGGGCAATTGATCTCACCCGCATTGGTAGCGAAAACGTCACGCCTGACCAATGGTACAAAGGCTTGACAGTAGAGCTATGGCGAAGTTTTGGTTTATTAAGAAAGGTTAATCTAAAAACTTGGTGGCAAGAGCAAGGAGATATTTCTCCGGTTCAGAGATTGAGTCAATTTCTTGAAGAAGTTTTGCTCGTTGAAGTTGCTCAAAATGATGACACTACCCCTAAAAACCTGATAATTTTTATCGATGAAATTGATAACCTTTTGGGCTTGAATTTCCCAGTTAATGACTTTTTTGCTCTGATTCGCTCCTGCTATAATCAGCGTAGTATTAATCCAGAGTATCGATGTTTAACCTTTGCTCTTTTTGGAGTCATTACCCCTAGCGACTTAATTACTGACCACCAAAGAACGCCCTTTAACATCGGTCAGACCATTCAATTGGAAGGCTTTAAAGAGCATGAAGCGCAACCTTTACTTCAGGGATTGACCGAGAAAGTGAGTAATCCTCAAACAGTGCTGAAAGAAGTGTTAGCCTGGACCAATGGTCAGCCTTTTTTGACCCAAAAGCTCTGTAGACTCATCCGCAATTCTTCATCTCCTATCCCTACCAACAGAGAAGCCGAATGGATTGAAAATTTGGTGCGAACTCAGGTAATAGAGAATTGGGAATCACAGGATGAACCAGAGCATTTGAGAACCATCCGCGATCGCCTCCTTAAGAGCAAACAATCCGTTCGGCTACTAGAACTCTATCGACAAATTTTGCATCAAGGAGAGATTGTTGCAGTTGATAGTTCAGAGGAAAGAGAATTGCTTCTGTCGGGGCTAGTAGTCAAGCAACAGGGAACTTTGAGAGTTCAGAACCGTATTTATGAATCGATCTTTGTTTGATTTACTAATATCTTGCACCTCATACCGTATTGTGCTATAATATATAGGCCAATACGGTTCAGTTAAGATTGATGTGTAAAAAATCATGTGTGTAGAGACGCGCCATCCGAGAGTTCTACATTGTGTTGCGGACAAGGGTTTTGGTTTTATCTGAACAATTTCTTTTGGAAGGAAACCTACTCAAAACTGCTCACGGGAACATTTAAAATAGGTAATTTTGATAATCACACTTGCGATCGCTCCTGTTGAATCTCCCAGCCGTATTGAGACAGCGTTGAGCAATGCCTGCGGCGGGCTATGCCTACGCCCCTGATTCTGAGAGGAAAAAATAGCAGCAGGAGCGATCGCATGACCTTAAATTCACTCCTGGTTAGTTGACCAAGGTTGGGGAGTTTTGAAAGTGCCAACGTTGATGATCTGGGGCGAGGAAGATGCAGCTTTGGGTAAAGAGTTGGTTGTTGGTACAGAAAACTATGTAGAAAACTTGACAGTTCGCTACGTGCCTGGTTGTGGTCACTGGGTTCACGAGGAAAAGCCACAGTTAGTGAACCAGTACATACGTGAGTTCTTAGGGTCAGCAGCCTAAGACTTTGTTTAGCAAAAAAATGGGTCTAAAGCCCCGTCCTTCGTTTGACGGCTTTTTCTTTGCCTTTAGCTTTCTAATGAGTTCTCTGAGTACATCGCTTTTTGTTCTGCCGACCGCTTTGCAATAGTCTTCAAGAATCTCAATCTCATAGTCTTCAAGCCAACGCCTCAAAAGCGAAGATTTGCCCCTTTTTTCGATTGGCTGACTCTAGGGATTGTAGATACATTGTTACCTGAACGGGTTCATCGGTGTAATCCCATTGTCAAAGAACCTGTATCCAAGTTTCGCGATGAAATTGCCAAAACACAGAAGTACTGGACGACAAGTTGAACCTCTTTCTTTTCCTCAATAACGCTTTCAGCCTTAACTGAACTGTATTGTATTTTTTGTCTGTTTGTGATATTTCCGGGTTTGATCCCTCCGTATTTGCAATAGCGATCGCTCGTTTTTTCCCCACTCTAGACAGTGATTATGATTATTATTTGAATGTTTTATTTTTTGATAATCTCTTTAGCAACATTTTTATCATCACCATAAATTTTTGTAATAGAAAAAGCTCTAGTATTAAAGCAGCAAGTAAGAATATAATAATTTCTTAATCAGGGTTTGTAGCAATTAGTGCTTCATTAACTTAAAATTTGACGATTATTAGGTCAGGTAAACCGAAAAGTTTAAGCCGCGTTTCCTTTAACTTTTCGCTTTATCCTGCCAAAGAAACTTGGCGAACTATTAGGTATCAACGAATAATGTTTAAACGTCGCACAATACTAGCTGGTCTGACTGTGCTAGCCTTCACGCTGGCTGTGAGTACTAAAGTATATGGACAGTCCACAACTGGGCCAGAAGCTTGGGAGACTGTCTACAATAATGCGGTTGCTGGGGCAACAACAACAATTTCAGTTCCGCTTTTGCAGCCTTTATTATCACTTGTCTTAGACATCTTCTACGAATTGGCAGGTTTTTGGGGCGGTTAATTCTTTGTCTCATACCTAAAAAAAGTCTAAATAGAGGCTGTTGCAGTGTCATTTTTTGGTCATTTCTACGCCTGAGATGGCGTTCCGCCCAGCATAGGTGATCACCTACGGTGGGACGTAACCCATCGCCTAGCTATATCTCTCATTCGTTAACGCAGATTTCCCATAGCCAAATATTCCATAAACCGTGAGGACTCTTCTTTCTATGTTCAAACCTCGCACAATTTTTAGTGCCTTAACTGCGATTATCCTAGCGTTTGTTATCAGCACACAGATATATATACAACCCGCAGTAGCCGCTGGAGGAACGTGTAATCCAACTGCGGCTAACCTACCTATATGCCCAAGTGCAGCACCGGCAGAGTCAGCTAGTTTCATTGACCCAACTGCAACAATCATCAATCCCACAAATATTAGCTTGGGGGAAAATGTTTACGTCGCTCCATTTGCAGAGTTAAACGCTACTGATGGCCCCATTAGCATCGCGGCAGATTCTAACGTCCAAGACCAAGCGAAAATTACAGCTTCCGGAACAGGAGTGCAAGTAGGTGAGCGTGTGATTATGGCACACATGGCCACAATCAAAGGTGCAGCTAAAATCGGTCTTCAAGGCTCAACCGGGCCTTTTACCGACCCAGTTACTAATACTCAGTTCAGCAATACTATTCCAGAGACATTTCTCGCCTTCAACTGTGAAGTAGACGGTGCAACTATAGAAAGAAACTCAGTAGTCAACTTTCTCTCGCGGGTTGGCCCTGGTGTTACCTTACCGGCTGGTAAAGTTGTCTTGCCTGGTAAAAACGTCACAACCAACCTAGAAGCTAGTAGCGGCACCCTTGGAAAGGTTGCAAACCTGACACAAGCCGACGTTAGATTGATGGAAGGTGTCGTTGCAGTCAATGAAGCATTGGCCAAAGGTTACGCAGAATTAGCCAGAGCAGACTTGTCAAATGTAAGAGGGATAAATTACGCTCCCGTCACCTCTTTTAACTCCGGAGGTCTGCCACAGATAGGTGGAAGTCCAACTCGTGATCCGAACTATCGTAACCGCATCATCGGTAATATCGTTCTGCAAGATTCTTTAGCAAACCTCAACAACAAACTAGCTAATAGAATTTCGCTGCGTGGTGATGAGGGTCAACCTCTTAATGTTGGTCAAATTGCTGGGATGGCAAACAATGTTGTCTTTCATGCGTTAGCATCAACTAACTTGACTCTTGGTAATGGAGTTGGTTATGGGCCTCGCGTTCTAGTTCATGGCGGTAGGCAGGTTGTCAATGGTGTTGCTAATGGTCCTGAGACTAGCGTAGGTGATGCTGTAGGGCTAGGTCCGGACTCTATTATATACAGTGCAGTTATCGGCAACAACTCAGCAGTTGGGCAAAAAAGCGCAGTCTTCAACTCTACAGTACCTCCCAGAACGCACATCAGTTCTCGAACAATCTATGTCGACAACGGCAACCTGATTTTACCTGTGGAGTGGTAAGCAACTGACTTTTGCATCATGATGAATCGGAAAATATTGTCGGTGCAATTACAATGCCTACGATTGATTGTGCTGTTCACTTTGATATTCGGACTGATACTAGGTGTTGATGACAGTTCATCTTTAGCCGCACAGAAGGTTGGGCAACCTGGATTTATAGACCCCGTAAATGCTGACATCACCTCCAATCAGCCTCAGGCGGTACAACCTCCAGTCACCGGACTTGTTTCTACATTGTCGGATGAAGTCGAGGAATTACCAGCAGAGTTAATTCGCTGGTCAACTTACTGGCAACTTTGCTGGGAACCATATCCCGAAGCTAAAGAATACGAACTGCAAACGGTGCTTATGCAAGGGAGATCTCCAAAGTTGGAACGTCAAAGCGATCGCTGCTTTCGTATACAAGCTGCATCTAATGAAAACCAAAAATCGCAAGGATTACTCAACCGTGAAGTAATCTTGTTGATGCATAAGATTCAGCTTGGTTATCGAGTGCGAGCTGTCTTAGATGGCAACCGCGTCAGTGAATGGTCTCCAGTAATGGCAGTCGGTGCAACTACTGTGTCTCAATAGAATCGTACTAACCCAAGTTGCGGGTAATGAATGAGCGAATTTTGAATTCAAAATTCGCTCATTCAAAGTATGTATGGCACTTAGTGCCAGGCTGGGCTATCAAAAATCAAGAAACAATTTTGAATTGATTAATTCAGGATGCAAGCCCCTGTATGCGCGACATGGAAAACAAAAAAAAGCGCAGCATCCTTATTTCAAGCCCCTGGCTTTAGCCATGGGGTATTAATTTTGAATTTATAATGCCGTACCTTATGAATTGTTTTGACAGGACACACACTCTAGGATATGGATGTAGATTTTTGCGATTGTGCTGCCAGGGTGATTGGGCAAGGAACAGCGCCACAAGCGGCGATCGCCTGTGGCAAAATCCGATGTTCCTGAACTTGAATCCTAGCGTGGAGTGTTTCTGGTGTATCATCAGGTAGCACTGGCACGGCTGCTTGCATCAAAATCGGACCACTGTCCATTTCTAAACAAACGAGATGCACTGTACAACCAGTAATCTTCACCCCAGAAGCAAGGGCTTCTTCTACAGCATGCCCACCCTTAAAACTGGGTAACAAGCTGGGATGGATATTGATAATCTTGTCAGGAAACGCATCGATAAAAACTGACGTTACCAGTCGCATCCAACCTGCCATAACTACCCATTCCACATCATACTGCCGCAAAGTTTGCACAATTTGCTCATCCAATTCTTCGCGGCTTTTGTAGTCGCGGTGGTTGAGAAGTACAGCAGGGACACCCCACTTTGCTGCCCGTACTGCCGCATAAGCATCTGGATTGTTGTAGATTAAAACTTGAATTTGGGCGTTTAGTTGCCCGTCTTTGATTGCTTGGGCAACAGCCTCAAAATTACTGCCATTCCTAGAAGCCAAAATTCCCAATTTCAAGGGAGATTGTGTCCGAAGTGTGTCAGCACTTATATCGGGAGAAACCAGGCTTGGAGTAGAATCAGGGCGAAGCGTCATAACGGCAGGGAGGATAAATCAGTAGATGCCAAAAATATATACTACTAAGTCGTGGTTAGATAATGATACAGTTGCCGCCTGGATTTTTCTCACTCCCGCAGTGATTTTTCTGGGCATCTTTATCCTTGGTCCTATTGCCTATTTGTTCTTCCTCAGTTTCACCGCTGGTAATTTCACCTCAACAGGGGCTTACTGGGTGGGGCTTAAAAATTATTGGCGCTTGCTTCTTAATCCCGATTTTTGGCAAGTTCTTGGTAACACTTTTTATTTTACAGTTGCCACGGTCATTCCCAGTCTCATTATTCCTTTAGGACTGGCTGTGCTGTTAAACGGTAGCATAGCATTGCGCGAAGCCTTGCGAACCACCTATTTCCTACCTTCAATCATTTCTCTGGTAGCCGCAGGTTTAGGGTTTCGCTGGTTGTTTCAACCAGAAGGACCAGTGAACGCACTATTAAATAGTATTGGCATTTCGTCAATTTCCTGGCTAGGAGACACGTTTTGGGCAATGCCAGTCCTAATTATATTAAGTATTTGGAAGCAATTGGGTTTCAATATGGTGGTGTTCTTGGCAGGGTTACAAGCAATTCCTCCAAGTCGTTACGAAGCGGCGGAACTTGATGGCGCGAATTCTTGGCAACAATTTTGGCACATTACCCTACCCGGATTACGACCCACTTTAATATTTGCCACAGTCACAACTGTGATTTTCACGTTGCGGAGTTTTGAACAAGTTTATGTAATGACTAGTGGAGGTCCTTTGAATTCTACTAATTTACTCGTTTATTACATTTATCAAGAAGCCTTTGGTCAATTTGATTTTGGTTATGCAGCAGCAGCAGCAACTGTACTGTTAGCAATAACGCTGGTGCTAGTGTATTTGCAGTTGCGAACTTGGGGTGAGGAGAGTTAGGAATTATGAATTATGAATCATCAAAAGTTTCATGATCCATAATCTAAAATTCATAATTTATATGATACCTGCTCTTCTCTTGCTGGTTCTTTTGCTTGTTCCAATTTACTCAATGTGTTCAACGATAGAAAACCGAAACCAACTTTAGAGGCAATATCTAGCAGCGTGTAAAACATTGTCTCAGAACCCTGACCGAAACTGCTGAAACCTTCTGGGCTAAGAATCCATACAATTGGATAGAGTGTCCACAGCACGAGATGCACAGTTACTAGCTTGCGAAATGCTTGCTTTGATCTCGGATGTTTGCGTTCAGCTTGAACACGGTACGGCTGCACCAGCAAGTAGATAATTGCTAGGTAAGCAGCGCAACTGACAATATACCAAATGTAGCTCATTGGTTTGGGTGTAACTGTAGCAACGAAGCCAGTCGCCAGCATATAGGCGTTTGCTCCCAATAAGCTACCTGTAATAGGCAGACTTGTTTTTCCTAAAAAAGTTAAATCTAGCAGCAACAGCGGCGTGGAAAAAAACCAAGTCAGAAATCGTACCCAATAAGTTGGACGACCATTGATAATATTAACTCCTAAACCGAATGCCATTGCTAGATAAAGTCCAGCAGCAATCAAACAAATGAAAAAATTTAGTGTATGTAGTATTTGCCAACGCTCATTTTTAGCATTATGTGCGCCGAATCCGAAAAAAACACTTCCTAGTGCCATACTAATGACACCAATCCACAGCCAAGTTTGAGTCATGTAGAGTTTTTAGCTTTTCAGTAATTATTGACTTTTGTAAATATTGCTTGCAATTATCCCAGTATTGCTATTTAAAAAAATGCTTCTAAATGCGTATTTTCAAGTTACCAAAATATGTATTCCAATAGGATTTAAAGACTATCAAAATACTATCAAAAGGTAGATTATGTTTATTAACTACATCACCTTAATGTTAATTAATTTGGTAGCAGGGCTGTTTCTGCTTGCCGGTTACGTATATTTTGGTGTGAATCGCACCAATCAAAAGCGTTGGGTTCCTGGTTTCGGTATGACAGGGGCAGTAGCACTTGTTACTGGCTTACACATGATTTTCACTTGGCCTGTGATTGGAAGTTACAATATTGCTTATGGCGAAACAACCGTTTTGTTTGGGATTTTATTTATCGGTACTGCGATCGCATTAGCTCAAGGTTGGGATTTACTTACAGTAGCAATCTATGGCTTCTTCGCTGGACTTGCTGCCATTGTAATTGGTGTACGCATTATTAACCTAGGTTTGACAAGAAGCCCGTTATTATCAGGAATCGGATTTATCCTCGCAGGGTTAGGAGGAGTCTTTGCAGCACCAACACTGTATTTCCAATCGATACGCACTTTGCGGATCATTGGCGCAATAGTACTGGTAGCTGCTGCTTTAATCTTCGCTTTCACAGGGTATCTAGCTTACTGGGGACATCTTGCTGGTTACTCCGATTGGAAGCCGTTGCCCATGCAAACACGTTAATGGGTGCTGAGTTGTGAGTACTGAGAATCTGTTCTAACTCCATCCCCTAAACACGACTTTAGCTATTTGCTAAAATATCAACCTTTCGTGACCTTTATCAAAGTATTTTGACACAAAAAAGGACTGTAAGCGCCTAAATTAAGCTTTTTACCGATTTTTATGAATTTTTTCGTAATTTTTTTGAGATTTTTACTCAGCATATCTACTTCTGGGGTGTAATCTCAAAAATACAATGATTTTCAGTATTTCCAATTTGGATATGTTACACCCAGAGGTCAATACCATGAGAAACTTTGCTGAAAAACAGGAATTCATTTTCAGTAAAATTACAGATCAATGTTTTCAACAAAGGGATTTAAGTGGATGCGACTTAAGTGGAATCGACTTGAGAGCAGTTGATTTAAGTGGAATTAACTTGATAGGAGCAGATTTACGCTTTGCAAATCTCAGTGGAGCAGTCCTCACTGGTGCAAACCTAAGTGGCGCAAATTTAATGCAAGCCAATCTGCAGGAAGCTTATTTGTATGAAGTTTCTTTGTGTGAAGCTAACTTAACTGCTGCTGATTTAACCCATGCAAATTTGTGTGGCGCTTTTTTATGGCGAGTGAAATTATGTGGAAGTAAGCTATGGGGAGCTTCCTTGTGTGATGCTGATTTAAGCGAAGCCGACTTAACCGAAGCTAAATTAGTTGAAGCATCGCTCATCGAAGCGAATTTAGTGAGAGCCAATCTCACTGGCGCACAGCTATGTGGAGCGATGCTGCTAGAAGCAAATTTGAATCAAGCGAACTTAACTGCTGCTGACTTAACATGGGCAAATCTCATGGAAGCAAACTTGAGTGAGGCAAACCTTTGGGAGGCAAATTTGACGAATGCAAAACTACAAGGTGCTATCATGCCTGACGGAACAATTCACCAACCTCATATATTCTTTTTTTAATTTAGGGAAAGTGACTCGTCTTTAGTGTAGAGACGTGCCATGGCACGTCTCTACAAATAGTCTCTAGAAATAGTCTCTAGAAATAGTTGCCAAATACTTAAAATTCTCGTTGCGAGAAAATAAAGATAGCTATTGCTAACAGTAGGATAGTGTATATTAAGCCATAGACAACATTCAAAATGAGTGACATCGTGTCAGGCAGCGCAGCCAAACCGTACACAGCTTGATTTTTTAAATCTAATCGAGATAAATCTGGCAAGACAACATACAAAGCTTGAGTAATGCGTCCAATGCTAGGATTGCTACTTAAACGACTTAGTTGTAGTAGATCTTTGGTAAAATTACCCACCAGATACACTGCAAATGTTAAAGCTGTCGCTAACAAGGAACTCGTAAACACACCCAAGGTCATCGCCACAGCAGTTATTAAAGATAACTGTAAAAATAGAAAAATTGCGGCAAGAAGAAGACTTGCCACAGGATAAGGAATATTCCTAAATTGCAAAAATCCTAGGTAAATCACCGTCATCGTGACGATGAGTAGCGCTAGTACTGCTAAGGCACCAAAGTATTTACCAACAATCAATTCACTGCGGCTTAAAGGTTTAGCAATTAATAGCAAAACAGTGCGTTTCTCAATTTCTTTGTTAATCAATCCTGTGCCAACAAATATAGCAACAATTAAGCCTAGGAAACTCATCACCGCCAAACCAAAGTCTAAAAACATTTTGTCCTCTGTTGTTGCGGCAAATTCAGGAAGTAAGAGCAGGGCGGCTGCGAGTATTAAAGCATAAAAACCAATAATGTAAAGGATGCGATCGCGCACCACTTCCCGAAACACATTGCTTGCCAATACAATAACTCTGCCAAAATTCATAGGAAATTCGCCATTAGTGATTCTTCCGTTATATAAAACCTACTCAAAGCTACTCAACAATCTTCATTGCTCATCACTTTGGGTTTCGTCTACTTCCTACAACAGGACTGGAGAAGTCGGCAACAAGACCAGTCCACAGGCTATCCCCGTCTAACTGACGGTTTTCTAGTTCCTAAGAGGAACCGCTTCGCTTCAAATTAATTGCGGCGTTCAAGTCTCTGTCTAAGCTGAATCCGCAGTGGTCGCACTTGAAAAGTCGCTCATCCAAGGTGAGTGTTTCTTTTTTGGTTCCACAGTTAGAGCAAGTTTTGCTGGACGGGAACCATCGGTCAACCACAACTAGCTTTGAACCATATAGCTCGCACTTGTAGGTTAGTTGACGGCGAAACTCATAAAATCCCATATCAGCGATTGTCTTAGCCAGTTTATGGTTAGCCATCATTCCAGACACGTTTAAATCCTCAATGACTACTGTGCCGTGGTTCTTAGCCAGTAATGTCGTGAGCTTGTGTAACGTATCTTTACGGATGTTGGCAATCTTCCTATGGAGGCGAGCTACTGCCATTTGTGCTTTTCTCCAGTTGTTTGAACCGATGATTTTATGACGGTTCAACCACTGCATTCTAGAAAGTCTCGCCTCGTACTTTTTGTAGGATTTAGCTCCAGCTATTACCTCACCAGTAGACAATGTGGCAAGGTTCTTAACGCCGAGATCAACACCTACAACGCTTGTCTTACTTAAGTCCTGTTGTCCTATATCAAATCGAAAGCTGATAAACCATCTATCAGCTTGGCAACTGATACTGCAAGACTTAATTAATACCTGTGGCAAGCGTTCATAAGTTCTTAGAACACCAATAACAGGTACTTGAATTTTGTTGTTCCCTAATATTTTGACCGTACCTTCCAATGTGAAAGAGTCACGCTTACCTTTTTTCTTGAACTTAGGAACGCCAGCACTTTTGTTAAAACAACGCTTCCAGGCTTCTCGTAAAGCCATCAATGCTTGTTGTGGTGTGGACTTGCTGCACTCGTAATACCATTCATTTTCAGATTTCACAAGTGCGACTAACCATTTATGTAGATCAATGGCAGTAGGGAATTTGATTTTAGAATCGGGATTCGCTTTGTTATGAGCAAGTATTTGCTTTGTCAAAGCTAGTCCCCAGTTCCAGGCATGACGTGCTACACCACAATGCTTTATCAATGCTGTACGCTGTTGGTTGTTCAGTTTCAATTCTGTCTTGAAACCTAACAGCACCTTTGCGTTACCTCCTTAAAGTTATGACTGAGACGCCTAGCTCTTTGGCTGCATCTCCAATACTGATTGTCATTTCCGAAATCAGTTCTATTCGTAGTTTTCTTCTCGAAACTACACATTATTCTCTACTCATCACAGAAGAAATGACAAGAGGTGATAAGGAATTTTGTTACAGTTCTTCTCCCCAATACTCGCTTCGCTCTTTACCTCCATCTCCCTCCGGAACCCTCCGGAACCCTCCGGAACCCTCATCCCCCTCACTCCCTCACTCCCTCACTCCCTCACTCCCTCATCTCTTCACTGCTGCGGTGGTGGTGAACCTGCAAAAAATGAAGTTTTTCTTTCGCACTCAATTTCGGCGATTGTATTTCTCTGCTCCGCTTTCCTGGTTGTTTGACTCGAACTGCTTCCAGACTCTATCACCGGATCAACTCGACAGGATTTTACTAGGTAATATCCACGGGGATTGGAACTAGGACCCTTCCAGATACTTAGTAAATCCAGTTTATATCCGTCCTTGACACCATATATACGCGGTTCAACGCCCCATAAAGACCTTTCTTCATATTCTGCCAAGTTTGTTTGTATAACTTGCCTGCCTAAGTTGCCCACTCTTTGTCTAGCATCGATTAACCACTGCTCTACTTGCGACCAGGGTTGTCCAGCTATTTGTGCTTCCACTTGCGAAGTCAGTTTATCTAAAATTACAACGCCGTTTCTCGGAATTTTGTCAGTAGGTTGTGTTTTGACAACAAAGGCACTGTCCTGATAATTATCTACTAGCAGGCTGGGATATTCATTTATCCAATTATCTGTCACAAAATAGAATTGTAACCAGCAACTGATTACCATACAACTGCCAAGTAACATAATGATTTTTTGGCGGTCTTCTATCTTTGGAAGTTGAGTTTTTGCTTCTGTACCAGTTCCTTCAAAAAATTCTGGAATTGCAGTAATGACTGCCGAAATTGTTGGCCAGAGAACAATTGTTCTTGGTGTAAAAACATCTTCTTGATTACCAAAGGCAAAAACACTGACTAAGAACCCAGTGATCACTGACCCTATTGGCATATTGGTACCAGGAATGAGTAACGGATTGTCTGTCGTATACCAAGCAGTACCAAAAATTAAAAATAACCAGCCGCCAAATGCAATTATATCTTTGATAGGACCTGTGGCAAGAGATGACATTAACCAAGAAAAAATACTGAGATAAATTAAAGTCTGCCAGGAGTACGCTCTCGGCGGGATAAATATCTTTTTTATTCGCTCGTAAACGTCTTCAATAATTCCAAATAAACCAAAAACATCTCTCAATATTTGCATATTCTCTCCTTGAATTATTGCTGAAAATTATTGAAATATAATCGAAAATACAATCCATAAAATTGGATACTTTTTTACGTATTAACCGAGCGAATAAATAAGATGATTGCTATCAAACTATAGCTAAGTGCATTTCCTATAAGTATTGTGGTTACTACATTGGTATTTTGCCATTTACTCTTCAAAGCACGACGGGAATTACGCCGTTGTTGAATTGGTTGAGGTTGCGGTTCAGCTTTTTTGAGTTCGCTTAATAACAATAACAAGATTCTCAACAAAAAATACTTAACTAAAAAAGTCCCAAAGAAAATTATAAAAGCCGTTAAGATGATTAATGTTTGTATATTTGGGGCTTGTAAACGATTGAAAAAAATAAAGTTGATTAATTCTGATTTTATTTGTGCCGGCAACACTGGATCTACAAAGAAAAATATGAGCCAACCAATGACATTGGAAAAAAGATTGATAGATACGGCATAAAAAGCACTCGTCTTTTTGTCAAATTTTAGCCTTGTATTTAAGACATACGCTTCTAGAGGAATTGCTACTAGTAAAAACAAAAAATTAAACAAAATTGCTCCAAGGGGAAAAATGCGGGGAAGTGGAAGTTCAGGAATTTCAAACATAAACAAGTCATCGCTAAGGTGTAACTTTAAGAGAGTATAACCGTAATATTGAGCGTGCTGCGGGCAATTATCTCATTCTTCCAGTCTTTTACCATGTTTTTGTTTTAGTATTTCGTTGTTGCTTTTGTTGCTTTTCTTCATATATCTCCATACCTTGTCAGGTGTGGGGTGTGAAGAATCCCTACACCCCGCAACGCCACTTCCCTAAATCGGGGTTGGGTAAAAACCTAGAAAAATCTGCCAGCCTCCGGAAAAATCGCCTTATGAAAGATGGTTTTTATGTATAAAAAATAACATTTAGGCGATTTTTCCGTCAAGACGAGGCTTAGAACCCGTTAACTTGTAATGAGGCACCGCAGTTTTTCAGTCCTTCAATGAAACGGAAACCCTCCTCTCCTAACGGAGACGCTGCTTTGAACAGGACTTCTCTGCGCACGGGACTGGCTGCTGTGCACCCTACACCCAAGAGTGCAAAACCTTGGGTAAGATGAAAGACTGCCACGTTACAGCTTTCATTCATATGACAAGGAACGGCATCGGTATTCGCACGGCTCAATTGCGATCCTCACGGCTTACTGGTCAAATTCACGTTTATGATGGCTCCGGGAAAGGCAAGTCACAAGCAGCTTTAGGAGTTGTTTTGCGATCTATTGGTTTAGGGATAAATACTGCCAACAATTCTAACCGTGTTTTGTTGTTGCGGTTCTTAAAAGGACCAGAACGAGATTATGACGAGGATGGGGCGATTACCGCCTTGCAACGCGGTTTTCCCCATCTTATCGACCAAGTTCGCACGGGCAGAGCAGAATATTTTGGAGCAGACGAAATTACGGTTTATGATCGGGCTGAAGCAGCGCGAGGTTGGGATGTGGCTAAAGGTGCGCTAGCCTCGGGTTTGTATTCAGTTGTCGTCTTAGATGAAATTAACCCTGTTTTAGATTTAGGTTTGCTTGGAGTCGATGAAGTCGTACGGACGCTCAAATCCAAACCACAGGAGCTAGAAATCATTGCGACTGGACGCGCAGCGCCACAACAGTTGCTAGATATTGCCGATTTACACTCCGAAATGAAACCTCATGTCCACCCAACAGCAAAAGCACAAGGGATACAAGGTATAGAAATTTACACAGGTGCTGGCAAAGGTAAATCTACGAGTGCTTTGGGTAAGGCGTTAAAAGCAATTGGTCGAGGAATCAATCATCCTGGGTCAACTCGTGTATTGATTATGCAGTGGCTAAAAGGTGGCACAGGCTACACTGAAGATGCTGCGATCGCTGCTTTACAGCAGTCATATCCAGAAGTGGTAGACCATCAACGCTGTGGACGAGATGCCATAGTCTGGCGCAACTCCCGTCAAGAAATGGACTACTTGGAAGCAGAACGCGGTTGGGAAATTGCTAAGACTGCGATCGCCTCCGGATTGTACAAGACCATTATCCTTGATGAGCTTAATCCCACAGTTGACTTGGAACTCCTACCAGTCGAACCGATTGTTCAAGCTTTACTCCGCAAACCCCGCGATACTGAAGTTATTATCACTGGTCGCTGCCAAAATCAGCCAGCATACTTTGACTTGGCTAGCGTTCACTCTGAAGTTTACTGCCACAAGCACTACGCCAATCATGGTGTAGAACTCAAGCAAGGGGTAGATTTTTAAAATAACAAACAAAGAACTCACAACTCACAACGGGAGCAATGTTTTCTATAGGACTGCGTGGAGAGTCGAGGTTGCAAGAGCGCGGATAAATCTCTAGGATAAAAAAAAAGAATTTTCTTGTTGAAACCCCTTACCTTATGGCATGGGGTTATTCTGTATTCTGAGTCCTGTATTCTGAGTTCTTTTCAATTATGGATAACAATACGCTTGACTTAATCACAGGGGGAGTGGCGATCGCTATTGTCTTAGGCGGCTTCCTCATGATGTTCACCACTGTTTTCACTACCAAACGCAAATAAGGCTTCAGTCGGCAAAAAGGCATTCCAAACAAACATTTTGAAACAAGACAGACGCCATCTATGTCATAAGATGTGCAAGAAGCGCGATCTGCAAAGTTTGTGAGTGTGATGAATGTCAAATATTGTTAAGCTTAAGCGCCAATCTCGTAACCGAAAACTCAAGCGAAAGCCCATTGGTTTGCTTTTGGTGATTTTGGGTTGGAGTTTAGCTATGGGATGGCTGTTAGCCTTGGCAACTCATGCCCAAGGGGCAACTCCTTCAGAGGTAGGGACTGTTGACGTAGTGCCTGCACAATACCAGCTTGGACAAGAAGTGTATATAGAAAACTGCTCCACTTGTCACATTGCCCTACCACCTGCTGTTTTGCCTACCCAAACTTGGAAAAATCTCCTGGAAGACACACAACATTACGGCGCACAGTTAAAGCCTTTGGTCGATCCGCCACGGATTTTAGTATGGAGGTATATTACAGCTTTTTCCCGTGTCCAACTACAAGACGAACAAACACCATATCGTGTCAATAGTTCCCGGTATTTCAAAGCTTTGCATCCCAAAGTCAAACTACCCAACCCTGTGGAGATTGGCAGCTGTGTGAGCTGTCATCCCAGTGCTGCGGACTTTAACTTTCGTCGCCTGACTCCGGAGTGGGAGAACTCGCAGTAATCGAGTGACGAAGACAAATCAATTCACGCCGCATTAAGAATCTCTCCCTCACTCCCCCACTCCCTCATCTCCCTCATCTCCCTCATCTCCCTCACTCCCTCACTCCCTCACTCCCTCATCTCCTTGTTGGGCGATCGCTACTTCTGCTTAGTCGGGCTTCTCTGCTTCATTAGGAGGCAAAATGATACTATTAAAATAGTTTAAATTTACAGCGGTTTCGTGTAAGGTGGGCATTGCTCACCATTATCTCAAATGTGTATCACATAGGGTTTTCTGGGCTTTAGCCCTACCTACGATTTGTGGTCTAATCATAGAATAAGCGCTGTAAGCTCAAAATTAAAACCAATCATTTAGTAAGCTGATTAACTTGTACTGCTGCTGTTTTTTAGCAAATCCTTATGTATTACCCATCCAAAACAACAAAGGCGAGGTAGCGCGTAGCAAAGCCAGCGCCTTAGGCGGGTTTCCCCGAGTGTGCGCTCCTGCCGTTTGGTTGGGTTAAGAGTTTATAATCAATCGCAATCCTTATAATTCCCATCCCCCTTAATTCTGTATAATCTGCCATGCTAAAGACCTTGTTGGGCGATCCCAACGCTCGTAAACTTAAGAAATACCAACCTTACATTACAGAAATTAACCTTCTAGAGGAAGAAATAAAAGCCCTTTCGGATGATGAGCTAAAGGGCAAAACAACAGAGTTTAAACAGCGTCTGAAGAAAGGCGAAACTCTGGATGATATCTTAAGCGAAGCGTTTGCTGTAGTACGGGAAGCAGGACGGCGAGTGTTAGGGTTGCGGCACTTTGATGTTCAACTTTTAGGCGGTGTCATCCTGCACTCAGGGCAAATTGCCGAAATGAAAACTGGTGAAGGGAAAACTTTGGTTGCTACCTTACCGAGTTATTTGAATGCCCTTACCGGAAAAGGCGTACACGTCATCACTGTAAACGATTACCTGGCTCGTCGGGACGCGGAATGGATGGGACAGGTGCATCGCTTCTTGGGATTAACTGTAGGGCTGATTCAGCAAAGCATGACGCCCACTGAACGCCAGAAAAACTACAACTGTGACATTACTTATGTCACCAACAGCGAGGTGGGCTTTGACTACCTGCGCGATAACATGGCAACAGACATTAAAGACGTCGTGCAACGCCCGTTCAATTACTGTGTGATTGACGAGGTAGACTCTATCTTAGTTGACGAGGCACGAACCCCGCTGATTATTTCCGGACAGGTAGAAAGACCAACGGAAAAATACTTAAAAGCTGCTGAAATCGCAATAGCGCTGCAAAAAGAAGAGCATTACGAAGTTGATGAAAAAGCTCATAACGTGCTGCTGACGGATGAAGGCTTTGCTGAAGCAGAACAGCTTTTGGGAGTCAAAGATTTATTTGACCCAGAAGACCCTTGGGCGCACTTTGTTTTTAACGCAATTAAGGCAAAAGAACTGTTCCTTAAAGACGTAAAGTATATTGTCCGTAACGGGGAAGTCGTCATCGTAGATGAGTTTACTGGTAGAGTCTTGCCAGGACGGCGTTGGAGCGATGGACTACACCAGGCAATTGAAGCAAAAGAACAAGTAGAAATTCAGCCGGAAACTCAAACTTTGGCGACAATTACCTACCAAAACCTGTTTTTGCTGTATCCCAAACTCGGTGGTATGACCGGAACGGCAAAAACGGAAGAAGTGGAGTTGGAAAAAATTTACAAACGGGAAGTTACGGTAATTCCCACCAACAGAACCAGAAGACGCCAAGACTTGTCTGATATGGTCTTTAAGACAGAAGCGGGCAAGTGGGGGGCAATTGCTAAAGAATGTGCGGAAATGCACACAATAGGCAGACCCGTGCTGGTAGGAACGACAAGCGTGGAAAAATCGGAATATCTCAGTCAGTTGCTCAGACAGATGGAGATTCCCCACGAACTGCTTAATGCCAGACCAGAGAACGTGGAACGCGAAGCGGAGATTGTCGCACAAGCCGGACGCAGAGGTGCTGTAACAATTGCGACAAATATGGCGGGTAGAGGTACTGACATTATCTTGGGTGGTAATGCCGAGTATATGTCACGTCTGAAGCTGCGGGAATACTTGATGCCTCGGATTGTGAAGCCGGAAGATGATGATACGTTTGGCATTCATAGGGCTGCTGGATTACCGTCTCCCAGCACTGGCGGAGGTCAAGGCTTTGTCCCTGGTAAGAAAGTGAAAACTTGGAAAGCTTCGCCACAGGTTTTCCCGACTCAGCTTACCAAAGAAACTGAGAAACTCCTTAAAGAAGCGGTGGAAATTGCTGTGCGGGAGTATGGCGATCGCAGCTTAACAGAACTGGAAGCAGAAGACAAAGTCGCTGTGGCAGCAGAAAAAGCTCCCACGAACGACCCGGTGATCCAGAAATTGCGGGAAGCTTACAAGCGTATTAAGCAGGAGTACGAACAGTTCACCAGTCGCGAACACGATGAGGTCGTCGAATTAGGCGGGTTGCACGTGATTGGTACAGAACGCCACGAGTCGCGACGGATTGACAACCAGTTGCGGGGACGCGCAGGACGCCAAGGAGACCCCGGTTCGACAAGATTTTTCCTCAGCTTAGAAGATAACTTGTTGCGGATTTTTGGTGGCGACCGCGTCGCACGGCTCATGGATGCCTTCCAAGTCGAAGAAGATATGCCCATCGAATCCGGAATGCTCACCCGCAGTTTGGAAGGCGCACAGAAAAAAGTCGAAACCTACTACTACGACATCCGTAAGCAGGTGTTTGAGTACGACGAGGTCATGAACAACCAGCGCCGTGCTATCTACGCCGAACGTCGTCGCGTGCTAGAAGGGCAAGACCTCAAAGAACAAGTCATCAAGTACGCCGAAAAAACGATGGATGAGATCGTTGATTTCTACATCAACCCAGACTTGCCTTCGGAAGAGTGGGAATTAGACAAGTTAGTTGATAAAGTCAAGGAATTCGTCTATCTATTGGCAGATTTACAGCCGAATCAATTAGAAGATATGTCAGTTGGCGAGATTAAAGCCTTCCTCCACGAACAAGTGCGGATTGCTTACGACCTCAAAGAAGCCCAAATTGACCAAATTCAAGCCGGATTAATGCGCCAAGCTGAACGGTTCTTTATCTTGCAGCGGATTGATACCCTCTGGCGGGAACACCTGCAACAGATGGATGCCTTACGCGAATCCGTGGGATTGCGGGGTTACGGTCAAAAAGACCCATTGATTGAGTACAAGAGCGAAGGTTATGAACTTTTCTTGGATATGATGGTCAACATCCGCCGAGATGTGGTTTACTCCTTGTTCATGTTCCAGCCCCAGCCTCAGCCAGTGATGCAAGCACCCTCAGAGATGGTTTGAGGTCAAGCACAATAGATAATATTTCGCGCAAAGACGAGCCAGCGCTGCAGGAGGGTTTCCAACGACAGTTACCTAGGTTGGGAGACCCGCCTTCAGTACTGTCTCCTCCGCAGGCGACTGGCGTTGCAAAGGCGCTAAGAAGAACTTTGCGTCTTTGTGTTATTGAGTGAAATTCCCTAACAGTTTTCTATCATAGATATAGATATAGAAACCTTTGCGGTTTTTACTACGGAGTCTCCCACAACGTAAACACTCGTAAAAGTAAGCTTTGAGGAGTACCTAACTGAGGATGACGGGACTAACAACCGTTATCAATTAGTAAGTGGGAGATTCGTTTTAAGGAGAATACTCATGAATAAGCTTTTTTCGATAGACAAGCTGTCCTCATATCATCGCGCAAAAGTCTTCAAGCTTTTGATAGTTGCTGTGACAGCATTGGGAATCAGTTTTTTATCGCCTCAAGAAGCTGAAGCACAAAGTAATTCCACTTCCAGTCCGGGCGTGGGTAACATTCCCAATTATCCTATTGGGACGCGCATCTATCCGAATGGTGTCATTAACAAACCAAATGGAAGTGCGATTTATCCTGCCACAACAATTAATAATGGCAACGGCACTACCACTTACTATTACCGGGATGGGACGCGCATTAACACCAATAGCAGTACAGTGAGCCCTGGTGGAACTTTTCTCACACCAGGAAGCTCGAATGGAGGGTTACCACCTACACCCCAAAACCCTAACACAGGAATTCTGCCCGCGCCAGGAAACTTGAATGGAGGGTTGAACAATAGGTAGCTATCTGTTGCTGATCTTTACAGCTATAGCGCAACTCAATTGAATGAAGTACAGATAAATTTCGTGTCCATCTGTGTCTATCTGTGGTTCATTATTTCTTTGGTGTACCTTACCCAATTGCAAACCAGTATAACTTGCAAAAATCTCAAAAGGGAAATTCCACCTCAAGACTCCTTAGAGCTTTAGCTTTTGAGGAGTTCAATTTGTATGAATCGGAATCAGCTTAAGTGTCTCACCAGGGTGAGTTGTGACCTTGTTGTGTTGCCACATTGCATGATATTGAATCTTGCGCCAAAAGTCAACCATATCTGTGTAATGAGTGTGAAAGGCATGACCTGACTGTCCAGGAGTGTGAATAGCTAGTGAATTGTCTGGATTTCCTAAATCTACAATCATTCGTAGAGAAGGAATATCGGTCACCTCGAAAGATTGGTTTGCCTTCCAACGATTAGCATTAATGGTTTCTCCATTGCCAGCAGTGGGAAAGGAACCACGGTTAAAGAGAGCTTCAATAGGAGCAACTCCAGACTTACCCAAGGTGGCATTGCGAAAGGTGATAGTGTGCAGTTTGCCCCAGTTCCAGTTTTTCGGGTTTTTACTTTGAAGGCGTTCCAGCTCATCCACGGCTTCGGTGTAGGCTTGCCGCAGAATTTGGTCGCGGTTTTCCACTGTAGGGGTGTTGTGGTTGTCCCACCAGGAGCTAGTGGGTTGTTTGACCAGATTATTTATCACAGCATACCAGCGATCGCCTCCATCGGGAAAGTACTCTTTTGGCAACTCATCATGAAAGGTATCTGCGAGTAAGTGCTTCCAGAACACTTCAAACAGTGCCGCAGCAGGCGATTCCATTCCTAGCTGCAAATCCCAGTCAAGCAGCAGTTTCTGGGCTGCTTGCAAGCGGGGAGTATTCAATGAGAGAGATTGCAACAATGGCACTAGCGTTTGTGCATTCAGATTCCGATTGTCGCCTTGTATTCGCTGCACATCGGCAAGGGAAATTGGCTGAGTTTGTTGTTCAATCATCTGAACAATGCGCTGTGCCCGGTAACCATACACCCAATCAGTGGTCATTAGGTAGGGATAGTCCTTAGTTACCAAATTGTTTGCGGTAGCAATATAACCTTGAGGTGGATTAAAACTTCTTGGCAACTGGTCAAAGTCAATATAGCCACGCCATTCATATTCGTCCGTCCACCCAGGAACGGGATACCGCCCATTCCCCTTTGCCCGAACAGGGATTTTACCAGGCATTTGGTAGCCAATATTACCATTTGTATCACCATAAACCAGGTTCTGGGCAGGTACGTCAAAATTTTTCGCAGCAGCGCGGAACTCTTGCCAGTTTTGAGCGCGATTCATTAGGGGAATCGCGTGAACGAGTCGGCACGGTTCTAGGGCTGTCCAGCGGAGGGCAACGGCATAGTTTTGCGGCAGTTCCACCCCCTCAGTTGGTTTGAACTGCTTCAGCTTAGGAGAAATATCGGAGAGTACCGGACCATGTCGGGTGTAGCGCACTGTTTGCACTATCGGCTCACTCCCGGCAACTTGAATCGTCTCTTTCACGAGTTGCATATCTACCCATTTGCCGTTAACCTCATATTGATTGGGGTTTTCTGGGTTGATTTTCTCGATGTATAAATCCATGACATCTGGTAGGGCATTGGTGACGCCCCAGGCAATGCGATCGCTCTGACCGACAATCACCCCCAACATTCCAGCAAAGGAAAAACCTGTCACGTTGTATGGACAATCTGTACCCTTTGGTGTACAATGCAGACCAACTTCATACCAGATAGAAGGCATTTGTACAGCCAAATGAGGGTCATTCGCCAAAATAGGTTTGCCTGTTGTCGTACGCTGACCTGATATCACCCAGCTGTTTGAACCAATGCCTATTCCAGTAGAACCTAGCAGTTGTTCTAAAGCAGCCATTGGCTTGGTGATTGACTCTAAGGCAGAGGTGATAGTGTCTGCAACAGGCACGGGAGCAGGAACGGTTGGGGAGACATCTACTGTACCCTCTGTTTTACCTACTTTAAATTCAGGTAAAATCGTTGGTAGGTCTTCAGGATAAGGTGGGAAAAGTTCTTCTACCTCTGTAGGAGACAGGGTTTTGAGCAAGAGAGTACGTTCAATTTCATGATCAAGGTTCGTGCCGAGATCGTAAGCCATCACCTTGCCCCACGTGAGAGAATGGAGCGGTTGCCAAGGTTCTGGTTTATAACCAGGATTGAGGAATTGCAGCACCCCATATTCTAAACTTAGTGAAACACCTTGCCGCTGCCGTAGATAGGCATTTACACCATCAGCGTAAGCTTCCAGGTTTGCCTTCATCTGTGTATCCAGTTGATTGATTTCTTGCTGCGCCACCCTTGCCCAACCCATTGTCCGCAGATATTTATCTGTCTCGACTTGGGAGGGACCAAACATTTCTGCCAGTCGTCCAGAGCCAATGTGTCGCCAAAAGTCCATTTGCCAAAAGCGGTCTTGCGCGTGGACGTAACCCTGTGCCATAAACAGATCGTGGGAGTTCGTAGCGTAAATGTGCGGAATTCCCCAGCTATGGCGATCGACTTTCACTTCAGATCTCAGCCCAGGTATTTGAATTGTGCCACTTTCTATGGGAAATGATTGCCTCACACTGTAGGTTGCAAGCCCCACTAGGGACACCGCCAGCACGAGCAGTACAATCACAGTCATCCTAAATGCTTTATGAAACCAAAGTTTCTGGGATATTTTCATTGGCATGTACAGTGGCATCTTAATTTTTGGATATGATAACCAACATCTGCACCAGAAAATAGCACCATAGTTTAACCTGCAGCAAACTCTGTAAATTTTCTTTTATGCTGTGTTTGGGCAAATTATCATCCGTTTCCAACCCCTCTTTAATGCCATGATTGATGTTGCTCAATATTGGGTTAGTACCACCCTCTATAAACAAGTCTTGCAACAAGCAGGAGAATTATTTAAGTAGCAGTGAAGAAATTCGGAGGGGCAGTAAATGGCATTGACTGGGGTGAGAATTATCTTAGTAGAACCAGCAGGTCCAATGAATGTAGGGTCGATCGCACGGGTGATGAAAAATTTTGGGTTCAATCATCTGGTGTTAGTTAATCCTCAGTGCGATCCGCTTTCACCAGAAGCGTTGCAAATGGCAGTCCATGCCAAAGATATTTTAGAATCGGCGGTATCAGTGGCGACATTGCCAGAAGCATTGCAAGGATGTACGCGAGCGATCGCCACGACAGCTCGTGTTCGTAACTGGGATTCCCCCCTAGAAAACCCCCGCACAGCACTACCCTGGTTACTGGAGAAACCAGAACAACCCGCCGCGCTCATTTTTGGTAGAGAAGACCGGGGATTGAGTAATGAAGAATTAAATTATGCTCAACGATTTATTCGCATTCCTACCAGTTCCAGCTATCCATCGCTGAATCTGGCGAGTGCTGTGGGAATTTGCTGTTATGAACTCGCACAAAGTGACGCAAAGATTGAAGAGGACACGGGGACTTCTTCCCTCCAGGCGTCTTCTAGTGAGCCTGCACCTTTGGATGTCTTGGAAGAATACTACCAGCAGCTAGAATCGCTACTGCTCGAGATTGGGTACCTTTATCCTCATACAGCAGCCAGCAGGATGGAAAAATTCCGGCAGTTGTACAATCGCGCTCAGCTACAAACTAAGGAAGTTGGTATGTTGCGAGGTATTTTACGCCAGGTAGAATGGGCGCTTGAGAACCGGAACAATCGTAAAGACTTTTGACTCATCGGTTACCATGTATCCAGTCATCGTACCAAAGCCTTTGATTATCGCTTAAACTAAACACAAAATGTTATTGGTAAGCAGAAATTGATTTGAGTAACAAGGAGCTTTAAAAGTCACTTTGAATTGTAGTTAGGGAGTCGGCACGAAAAAAACAATTCAATCCCTATAAACATTTGATAAGAAACTACCTCCGCCCCTAAGGTGAAGCCTTGAGAAATATGTTTTAGATTATACACTTATATCACCATTGTTTTTTATGCCAACCAGAACCATTATAAAAACTGTTTCGCGGCGTCAACCCGCCAACGGTCAGCAGGTTAAGCGCAAAGTCCAAAAGCAGGGGCAAAATAAAGTTGAAGTGCCAAAACAGCAGCAACGAGCCTCGCATAAACCAACAACGCCTACACGTATAAAATCTATTCCCCCTCTCACCCTTGCAATACCGACACGAACCAGGGTAGCAGCCCAAACAGTCAAACCAATCGCTACGGCAAAAGGGAGAATTCCACCGTATAACCCAAAGACACCACAGTTCAAGAATGTGGGGGCGCGGAAGCAGCCGTTACCCAGAAAAACCATTCCAACCCGAAAAACGCGGTTAAAGCCGATGGCAAGAACATTTTTGTATGGGCTACGGTTGTTAATTGTGGGAGTTGGTATCGGCGCAATTGTAGGCACTGTGTTATCAGTATTAGATCCTGCTACTCGCATCGCCACACCAGAAGCAACATCACCTGAGACAACTATCGGGCAAGAAGCACAACCACAACCTACCCAAAATCCCCCAGTAGCTCCTAGGTTATTGTTAACTCAGGAAATTTCTTCTTTAAAAACTGTTATACAAAATTTGGCAGCGGCAAACCCCAATCTCACACCAGGAGTTTTCTTGGTAGATTTGGACAATGGCAGTTATGTGGATGTGAATGGCTCCTCTAGTTTTTCTGCTGCAAGCACGATTAAAATTCCGATTCTAGTTGCTTTTTTCCAAGATGTAGATGCTGGTAACATTCGCCTAGATGAAACACTCACCATGCAGAAAGAAATGATGGTAGGCGGTTCTGGGGATATGCGGTACAAACCAGTGGGAACCCAGTTCACAGCAATGGAAGTAGCAACTAAGATGATGACAGTGAGCGACAACACAGCCACAAATATGCTGATTGCTCGCTTGGGTGGTATGGAAGTGCTGAATCAGCGTTTCCAGAGTTGGGGTTTGACAACCACTGCAATTCGCAGTCCACTTCCCGATTTGCAAGGGACAAACACCACCAGTCCCAAGGAGTTAGGGAATTTGATGGCGATGGTGAGTAAAGGTAATTTGGTGAGTATGTCATCACGCGATCGCATGCTGGATATTATGCGCCGCACTGTAAGAAATCATCTCCTGCCAACCGGTTTAGGACCAGGTGCAACCATTGCCCATAAAACAGGTGATATTGGGACAACACTAGCAGATGCGGGTGTGGTTGATATGCCTACTAGCAAGCGTTACATACTCGCTGTTATGGTACAACGCCCTAATAACGACTCCCGCGCCGAAAAACTCATTGGCTCAATTTCTCGTGCTGCTTACCAACAGTTTAGCCAACCTGCTGCCATACCAGGCACTACAGGCAGCACAATGCCCACAACTGGTTATCAGTCTCCAGTCATGAGTCCGCCTTTACCTAACAATATACCTAACAATATACCTAACAATATGGGAAGAACAATGCCGACAACTGGTTATCAATCCCCAATCATGACTCCGCCTTTACCTAACAACGGCATGGGAAGCACTGTACCCAACAATACTTATCAGTCTCCCGTTCAGCCCCCGGTGATGAATCCGCAGTATTATTATCCTTACCAACGCTAAATTTTCCTGCTTCATGACATCTACTACACCCTCAATCCAATTTTTTGCTGGCATTTTTGAAGAACTCAGCAACGTCAGCTTGCGAGGTAACCCTAGTTCTGGAAAGCGCATTGTCTTGATGAGATTCAATCAATTGAAAGCTTTGGAAAAATTTAACAGCTTCACCAAACAATCTTTAAATTCCATGCTTTTAACTGATGAGGAAGGTGAAATTCGCGTCACTCCTTCTTCCACACAATTCATTTTTGGGGGTGCAGAAGGCGATGAATTGCAGCGTGTAGAGTGCAAATTTGAAATTGAGCAGGATGACCATTGGGAAAGATTCATGCGCTTTATGCATCGTTATGCCGAGGCTAATGGGATGGCTTACGGGGAGTCATAGATTACCACTTCAAAAGTACATAAGTAAGTCGGCGAGAAAATTTATAAGTATGTAACAAAGGGTTAAGCAGAAGAATTAGAGTTAAATTTGACCAAGAAAGAATCATCCGTCAGAACTCATTCGTCAGAATATTAAACGCGTTTTCTCGTAATAAATCAAGAGTTCAGCTTCGGTGGGTATTGGTAGGCGCGCCCCCGAATTTATTTGTGGAGAAAAAGAAAATTTTTCCATTCTTAAATCCCCCGGATTTCATCCGTGGGGATATTCTGATTACTGCGTTCTGTGTTCTGCGTTCTTCTTAAACGTTGTGTACTGTAGTTTCCCTTTTCTCCTCTTCTTTGAATCCCATCAATGACAGCATAAAGCTTGCGTCTAACTCATCCTCAAAAGTTTTCGAGGCTAGTTCATCTTTTTTGAGGTGTTGCCACTCCAATTCAATTGGATTCATCTCAGAACAATATTTGGGTAGAAAGAAGATGTACAAACCCATATCTTCCCACTTTGACCATAACAGAATTACTTCTTTACACCGATGTATTGGATCGTTGTCCTGCACTTCGGACTCTAATACGTCCAGATGTTTTGGCTTCAAGTGCTTCAAGTTCCATCATCTGAATTAGGACTTACGCATTGACAAAATTTTGATTGTGTGGGTTTTGCCATAGTAGACAGAAATCACCTCAACAAAGTCGGGGTTTTGAACTAGCGAGGACATAAGCCGTCCTTCTACGGCTCATCTGGGTCAATGGCAAGGTAATCGTGCTCGTTATCTTGGCGCTAGCAAGAACTTATTTGACTTACGCCGTGTAGCAGTTATACATAATGTCCATGTAATTGCACGTATGTCTGCTCCAGCTTTTTCCCAACAAGTTTCTTAAACCCTCCTCGTTAACGATCGCTTTATCTAGTTCTTTGTTATTCCTGGTTTCTCCCCTCATATTATCTCTTTTTTGTCAACTATTATTACTGTACCGGCGCTCTAGAAGAAACTCGGTTTTTTCGTCACAATTCTGAATACTGAATCGGTGTTCTAGGTAATCTGGATGAACGCCCCAGTTAACAGTTTGTTTGACCCCCTGCTTTATTAACCGCAGTGACATCGAGCGATTTCTTCGGTTCATCTGCAAGCGAATGCCTCTATATCAGGACAATTTGCGACCGTAGTTGTAGTCTTCTTTTTCGCCTGACCGGTCGATAATAGCCCAATGTACTGTGTTGAGTTCAGGAATTTGTAACATAAATATCCAGTTAGCTTCTATGCTTTCCCCTTTTGTTGGGAGCATCGGTGTCTGTTGCGTACACAGGGTAATTTTAGTGGTGGGTTTTCGCATATAGTGGTAAGACGAGGGTACATGATCGCCATTAAAATAGGCGTATGGCACACCCACAGCAGCAGCATTAGCAGCGATCGCATCTACAGCCGAGCCTTCTTCTCTGTTGTCACCTTCAAAGCTATCGTATGCTCTGTTCAATGCTTCCTCAAAAGTTACCTGACCGCCTAAAGCTTTTTGTGCCTTAATCGCTTCTAGATCTGCCTCTAGGATCAGATTGTCATAGCCAAGGGATTTTGTCAGATTAGATAACTTTTGACTTTGCTCAGTATAAGCATAGCTAGACATCAAATTTCCCCGATCATCATAGAGCCTTCCCTCATCGGCTTTGTTATTCCAAACAGAGCGTTTGCTACCGAAAGAAAAGCCGCCTGACTCGGGATGCACCTCGTTAGTATAAACTCGACACTCATCTCCTTTTTTCAATACTGTCCCCATGGGAAAAGAGAATTCTTGATTGCGATTTATGCTTTGAATTTTCCAGCCCGATATATCTATGTCAACCAGTCCCTCGTTGACAATAGCGATATATTCGTCCGCAGAAGTGGATTCAACACTTCCGTCCGAAAAAATCCTGTTTATCCTGACGTTAGGTGTCGCATTTGAGAGATCGAGTATTGCATATAGCCCTTCTCCATCAGGACTGGAAACGAGAATTTGATTGGCTTGCTCGTCAGGTTGGAAATCTATAATCGAACTGCCATTGCGTTGATAGAGAGATTTAACTCCAGCAAAAATCGGATGCTGGCTATTAATTGGTTGATTTCCTGAAATTCCGTTATAGCCCTCTTTAAACTGTAAACCAACTTCCCAAAGAAACCAGTTAAAGTTATACCCTGAAGCATAGTCCTCATCTTCAGTCTCGGCAGCTAAGTAAACGTTCCCTCCGGCGCTAACCAAATCTCTGAGTATATCGTCATAAATAGTTGTTTCATGTGTAAAAATCGCATCCACATTTTCTGGGATATCATATCCCACAGTCCATATATGACCAGCTTTAGTCATTGTCTCTGCTAAAGCCGATTCAGATTCTGCTAAATCCGGGTTCAAGTAAGAATGAAACTTGCCTGGACGACCGCCCGTGAACCAATTAGCAATATTTTTTGCAAAAATTGCCGCGTCAGGAGATTTTTCAAATCCGAGGTTACTTAAAGTTGAAGCATCATTAGCGAGAAGTATTTTGCCTAATTTTTTGTTCATTTGAGGGGATCCTAAGTTTCAAGTAATAAAAGAGGATTTCTTCAGTTGAATCCATTGAACGGAGGCGTTGTCTTGAACAATTACTGTCAAAACTCCTGTTTGACTCAGGTGCTGTTGTGCTTTTTGAGCTTGCCAATTCATTAGCTGTAAGTAGGTTTGGGTATGAGCGCGTTCCAAGCATTAGTGCGTAATCATGCATATGTATCAGGCTCCCAAATACCGAAGATATTTATACGTCTACCTCAACTAAAGTGATTGCCGTACTTTATTTTGTTCTCATGCATGGAGCATAATTATAGTCTGTAGGACTATGACAATAACAACCAGATTCGTCCAAATATTTTAGGCAAATAAATCCAAGCCTTGCCCAAAGTTTCAAGGTTTCTAAGTCCGCTTAATTAGTTATTAAAAAATTTTGCGTCTTTCTTTGCGACGCCAGTCGCCTGCTGCGGGAAACCCCTTCGGGTATGCCTTCGGCACGTCTTCGACGTTAGCGAAGCTCCTCCGCTATTGAGGCACGCCAGTCGCCGTGAGAGCGGGAGACTCTCCTGCAGCGCTGGTCTCACCTCCTGCAGCGCTGGCTCGCCTTAGCGCCAGATTTAATGTAATTATTCAACCGGACATGATATTAATGGGTTTTTAGATTTTTTGGGCTTCATTAATCAGATGAATAAATTGATATCAACAAAAGTCAAACCTTAACAAAGTTAAAACAGTACCAGCCGCAGTACCAGCCGCAGTGCGTATGGTGGGGGATTTAAACCCGCCACCAACGCTTTCGGTCCAATTGGTGTGGTGTTTCCCCCAACGATAAAACTGATACTGCGGGTACTTGATAACTGATAACTGGTAACTGTTAAAAATAAACAGTATCTTTTGCCTTTTATTTTTTAACTTCTCTGATACCGCATCCCTGGCAATTGGGAAACTAAACCCATGAGTTCCAACTGCAACAAAGCGCTGGAAACTTCACCCGCACTCATCCCCGTTTGTTGGACAATAAAATCAAACGGTAAAGATTCTGAAGCGATCGCATCCATAACCCGTTGGAGTTCTGGTGATAATATTGGCAACGGTAACTGCTGTTGTAATGACGGCGATGCTTCAACAGAATCGAGTTGTGGTATTGCTCCCAGCATTTTTAACAGTTCGTCTAATTCCTTGAGAATGGGAGCAGCCCCTTGGCTGAGTAATTTTAAACACCCTTGAGATGGGTAATCATCCAGTCTTCCTGGTAGGACATAGACATCTCGCCCAAAATCATTTGCGTAACTTGCGGTAATCAAAGCACCCGATTTTATCGGTGCTTCCATCACCAGAACAGCACGGCTCAAACCTGCGATAATTCTGTTGCGACGAGGGAAGTGCGTACGATCGGGTGGCGTTTTCGCTGGATACTCACTTACAACCAACCCAGCCGTCAAAATCTGCTTGTACAGTTCTCGATTTTTGGATGGATATACGACATCTACGCCAGTACCTAAAACTGCGATCGTGCGTCCTCCAGCTTTCATCGTAGCGGTGTGACTTTCAGTATCTATTCCCTCTGCTAAGCCAGAAACTACAGTGAACCCATTTTTAGCCAAAGCCGTACTAATTTGGCGAGTCCAACGAATACCATACTCCGAAGGTTGGCGTGTACCTACAATTCCAACGAGTTGTTTTTGTCCAAGATTTTCTTGCAAGTCTACTTCACCACGATAGTAGACAATCGGCGGTGGACTGGGAATTTCCAGCAGTAACCGGGGATAGTCTGCATCTGCTGGTGTCCAGAAATTCGGGTTTTGCTCTTGGTGTTGCACAAGAAATTGTTCAGGTTGCAGACGGGAACGTTGTTGCACGACCTTTTGCAGAGTCTGAAAACCAAAACCTTCTACTTTTCCCAACTGGGCAGGCTTAGCTTCCCAAGCTGCTGCCAGTGTACCAAAATGCTGCTGCAACCGTTGTAGTAAAACTGGACCAACCCCAGAAATTTGCGACCAAGCTAGCCAGTATGCACGTTCTTGCCCCAATAGTCCATCCTCACGTCTTCTGGGTTTATTATTCCCAAATTGAAAAAGCAAAGCGGACTTCCAAAAAATAAAATCTAAACTGCCTGTGGAGGAATAAGCGCGTGGATGTTGCTGTATGTTTTCCGACTTAGGGTATCTGGAGTAATGACCAATGAAGCAGGAAATTTTTTCAAGGCGACGTAGGAGTTGCCCCATCCTCAGTCGTAAGACAGGATGGGGAGGATAATTAAATAGTCAAAAACTTTGCTAAACTTAGTCAAAGTTTGGGAATTTAAGAAAGTTTTTCACAGAGCTTGTGTTGTATAATTAAGTTAATGCCGAAAACCAAGGCTAAAATTTCTGGTTTGTAAACCACAGTCGCGGTCATTACTAGCAAGCCTGTAAAAAGGTCAAACGGGAAGTCCACAGTTTGTTAAATTAGCTGAAAATAACGGGTGACAAATGACTAAAAGCCTCAAAAAGGTTATTCGTTTCGATACATAGGGTGGGCTACACCCGAATTTACGCTTGTGGACAAGAAGGAGCCGACTCTCTTGATAGAAGCAAGAAGCAGACCCTCTAAAGGAAACTTTAGTTGAATGGCTAGCTTTAAATAAGTTTGGTCAAGTTTTGTATAGCAGAATGTCACGTTTTTATCCGCAGTCCAAATGTTGTATCAAAAAGGCTCAAGCATTCTTGCCTGAGCCACTGCTAAATAAAATTAATTTCCTAGATTAATGGGTTAGCTCAAAGAGCTAAATCTATTAAGCTTAGTAGCGGTTGCGGAAGCTGTTGTTTCCCCGATTACCACCAAACGAACCTCTTTCTTCCCTGGGCTTAGCCTTAGTCACTTTTAAATCACGTCCCATCCACTCCGCACCATTGAGCGCATCAATCGCAGCTGTTTCTTCAGCATCTGTACCCATTTCTACAAAACCAAAACCGCGCATACGACCTGTTTCACGATCCGTAGGTAGCTGAACGCGCTTGACAGAACCATATTCTGCAAACACAGTATTGAGACTATCTTCTGTAACTTCGTAAGAAAGATTGCCTACATAAACTGACATAGATTGTCTCCGAAATTATAAATGTGTAGAGATTTAGGTTTCGGAGAAAAGTTTGTAAATACCAAAAACAAAAAGCCTGTCAATATTAAAAACAAACGCTGTTAACCGAATTAATTCTCACTTTCCATCATGACATAGCAGACAACTTTTAGGGAGGAAGTTGGAAAAAGCGTTATATAAAGTTATCTAAGCAATTGATAGCTAAGTATGATCATGGCACAGCTTAGAGACATACTCTTTACAGTTTGAATTTGATGTAGACACTAGGCTCAAGAGCGTGCCACTCAATTTGAACGTATTACGCGGCAGTCCCCACCCGAGCGCCGTAAGGCGGGGTGGGGAAGGATAGCGGTCAATCAATGGGGTTCAATGCCCCTTTGATTGACAATTTTCGTATTAAATTACGAAGTACTTCTGATTGAGTTCTTTCTGATATTTCGCAATATTTTTGCAAGTGTTCAAATTCTCTATCCGATATTCGTGTTGTTACCTGTTTCATTGTTGTCAAACTGCTTTCATGATGCTACCATTTGAATATAGCAGACAGGTCGATATGTTATGGCTACCAAGCGAATTACTTTTAGACTTTACCCATCAAGGGTACAAGCTAGTAAAATGCACTATTGGCGACGACTCCACAAAGATTTATATAATGCTTGTGTCGAGCATCGCAAAACCTCTTACAAGAAATTCAGTAAATCGGTAGATTATTTTGACCAGCAAAATTGTTTGCCTGAATTTAAAGAATTTTGGTCAGAGTACAAAGAGCTTGGTAGCCATACATTGCAAGACACTGTTAAGCGTGTAGATTTTGCGTTTAAGCGTTTCTTTAAGCTCAAGTCTGGGTATCCAAAATTTAAATCAAGTCGTTATTATAAAGGATGGACTTACCCTTGTTCAGCAGGCTGGAAAGCTTGTACCAATGGGAAAAACGGTTATCTAAAAATATCTAATCTAGGCAACCTTAAAATGCGTGGTCAGGCTAGAGATTGGGGAAAGCCTAAAACTTGCACAATCATATTTAAGCAAGGGAAGTGGTATGCTTCAATCACTGTTGACTGTGTTCCTACTCGTCCACAAACAAATACTGGCGCAATTGGTTTAGATTTTGGTACTCACCATGCGATTGCTGACTCTGACGGCAATGTGATTGAGAATCCCAGATTTATTAAAGTTGCTCAAAGCAAAATCAGCAAAATAGCTAAAACTAGTCGTAGAAAAAGACCACCCAAAAGAGGTGTTAAACCTTCACGACGCTGGAGAAAAGCAAATATTGCTGTAGCTAAAATACAGTCTAAAGTTGCGCGTCAAAGACAAGACTGGCAACATAAAGTCTCTACACAAATAGTTGGCTGTAATAGCTTGGTAGCGACTGAGAAGTTAAATCTTAAAGGGATGACTCGTAAGTCTAAGGGTAAGAGAAAGCGTCAAAAATCAGGGCTTAATCGTTCGCTGCTTGACGTTGGGATTGGCAATCTCAAAGACTTAATTAAATATAAAGTTACTGAGGCTGGAGGTTTTTACATCGAGATTCCGACGGTAAAAGTTAAGCCATCTCAAACCTGCCCTAATTGCGGTCATCAAAAAAAGAAAACACTAGCAGAAAGGCTACACCATTGCGAAAAATGCGACTATCAATGCGATAGAGACGTAGCAGCAGCAATGGTAATGCTAAATTATGCAAGGGGTATGGAACGTACCTCTACAGACGCTGATGAGTCAACCTCAACAGGAGTGCGGAAGCTTCAAGCAAGTTGCGAGGGAGGAAGCGTCAGAAACGTGTAGCTCAGCCGTAGGCGGCTACACGTAGTTCATGAAAACTCTACACAATGATATATACGTTTGTCTAACCAATTAGGAGAGTATTGTTTTAACAAGAAAGAATAGAGGCGCTACTTCGCCATTCGCCAGAATGGATTCCGTGCGACTGGCGGGTGAGGGCGCGGGTTTAAGTCCCCGTACATAATCCCTGATTTGGAGGTCTACAATCAGGTGGCGGTTTGAATCTCCACCTGCAGGAATTGCTGATTTCTGATTTGTGACTTCTGACTCCTTGTTCAACAGATCATAATTCATAGTTAGTGTTGTGTTACATTGGCATTACTTGCACTCGCGAAGTATTGAACAATTGAGAGGAAACCATTATCGTCATCCAAAAGCAACTCATTAACTCCCAAATCAAGTCACCTCAAGTTTTCTTGATTGACCATGAGAACAACAACCGTGGTTTGATGGATACACAGGAGGCTCTACAGCTAGCACAGAGCGTAGAGCTTGACCTAGTTCTAGTCTCGGAAGGCAAAGACGCTCCAGTTGCGAAGATTCTTAACTATGGTAAGCTTCAGTATCAAAAGAAAAAGCGTCAGGGACAGAGCGCTAGACCTACGGTAAAGGAAGTTCGGCTCCGTCCTAACGTGGGTGTGGCTGATTACAATTTACGTATCGAGCAAGCAATTCAGTGGTTGAGTAAAGGCGATTCAGTAAAGTTTGTTATTCGTTTACGAGGTCGAGAACATCAATATCGTGAACAGGCTGGAGAACTGTTAGAGCGGATTGTAACTGCTCTCTCGCAAGTAGGTAAAGTCCAGTCGCTTGATAAACGCTCACTGATTGCTCAAGTCATTCCTGCCTAAATTAATTTTCTAGGAATATTTGAGTGAACTCAAGTAGCCACAGGAACTGCCTATATCTGCTGGCTACTGCAATACTGCCTTGTTCTGTATTATTCAAGCTTTCCACTTCACAAATAGCGCATAAATATAAGCGATCGCCTCAGAAATGACTGTTCGCACGCCTTCGCTAGAAACCCACCATTTCTTGGGATCGTATTCTGATGGTTCAGCAGCAATCACTCCCACTTTGATTTTGGGAGCAAGGACTTGTTTGTATATCAGCCAACTTCTACGGGCATGGGCATCATTTGTAAACAAATTTACTGATTCTAGCTGGTCATTTGAATTTGATAACCATTGATGAAATGCCACGGCAGAGGCATGAGTACGATCCTTAATAACTTTAGGTGCCGGAACAACGACCAGCTTTTCTTTTGGTACACCCATTTCTTTGAGAGTTGCTGCGGCAATTTCTGCAAAATTCTTGTATTCAATCAGATAGGAACCTCTTTCCACGGGTACTCCTGTGGTAAAAATTTGGCGATAGGAACCAGTGGAAATTTCAGCAAACGCTTGTTTTAGTGCTTCGTCTGTTAGCCATCCTTCCACAACCAATGCATCCGCTTTGATGGGGGAAGTGACTGCCAGAAATGGGTGTATATGAGTTATCATGAAAAATAATAAAATAGCGGCAGTTGCGAACAGACTCACCCATCCTTGAAGGGTAAGCATCCACATTTCTTGCCGCTTTATTAAGCGAATTTTGGGGAACTTGTGCTTTTTATAACGAGTTTGACTAGGCATTACACCTTTGCTAAACGCTGTGCCTTCAAATATTGAAACACAGATTTATCCCCTATATCCGGAGGAATTGCTTGTATTGCTTTACGCACGGCAAACACCACAAATAAAATTGCCCACAGTCCTAATAAAACCTGTTCTCCCTGTGTTGGCAAGACTCCAAGCATATGCCCTAGCAGTAGTACCGGCACTATTGGTGTCAGTACTTTGGTTTCCAGACGATTGAAGCAAAATGCTTCTTTGAAGTAAATTCCTGTTAAAGCGACAAAGGTAAAGCCTACTCCCAGCAAGGTTAGTGGTTGGGTGTAAATGGTGACAGCTAAAGGTGTACTGCTAGATAATGCCAGGATAACTGCGGTTATGCTGCCAATAACCCAACAAACTTGCAACAGTCGGTGCAGAAACGCCATATATATATGGATAGTCAGTAAACTGACACCAAGCGCCAAACTGAAACAGGCATATAAAGGCGTTAGGAGTTGGAAATTTGGGTTATTGTTTAGCACAACCAAAGCGCTGCCTATGGCAAAACTGAGTGCAGCTACCATTAAGCCAGTACGGTAGATGATCACGCCTGTGCGATCGCCCTCAGTGATCGTAAATTCTCCAAACTGACCTTGATAAACTTCTGGTACATATACTGTTTGCTGAGTCATAATTATTTTAGATTTGACATTTTGGATGACTTGGTGGTAAAAGCAAAAAATTTTTCAATCCACAATTTCTATACTATTAAAAAGCAAGTTCCACCGTATCTCCCAAGTGTATCTGCAACTGTGAGTGTGCGTTACCGCGATTGATGGCAATTTCTACCCAACCGTGACTTTCAACGAGTGCGATCGCCTCTCCAACTTCCACGTCACTATAAGTTTCACTTCCTGTAATCGTTAACCCAGCTGCTTTAACATACCAGGTTTTGCCTTGCACGTAACTCCCTGGAATGTTGGTCACTAAGTTACCGAAGTGGTCAATATATTGAATAGAACCTGCTATACCAGTTTCTGTTAAAATACATCCAGATATATCCATTTGTACCAAAGTTGCTGAGTTAATTGGATTCCCCAGTTCTTGAAAAGGGACTCCCTTGGCAAGATGTGCAGCGACTGGTGCAAAAATATCCCTACCGTGAAAAGTCTTGCTCGGTTGAGGGGTTCTCCAATAATCAGGGTTTGTCAATTCTACTACTGCGATCGCTGGACTTTGACTTAATAATCCGCTGAATGTGCCATTATCTGGTCCTACCAGATAGCCATTGGCAAATTGTACTGCGATCGCCCGTCGCGTTCCTCCCACACCCGGATCTACTACCGCTAAATGCACAGTCCCATCTGAAAAGTACGGGTAAGCATTCATCAGGCAAAACCTAGCTGCTGCGATGTTTTGCGGCGGAATTTGGTGTGTCAAGTCTACCACCCTCACTTGGGGGTTGATTTGGGCAATCACTCCCTTCATTACACCGACATAAATATCGCGATCGCCAAAATCGCTGAGCATAGTGATCATGGGGTTAGGATGCATCTGGCTATAATATATTTCTGGTTGATTAATATATATGACATTTCATTTGTCTGTAACATAAGCTACGAAAAATTTGCTATGTTATGAAAAGCAGACATAGAATGGAGAAGTTAAAGAGGCTAATTGTCAAAATGACCAAGAACAGAGTGCAAGCAATAACAAAAGCACGGGAAGTGCATCAATCGAATATTAAAAGAAGCTTAGAACATCGCTTAGAAGTAGCTAGAGCCAAGGGCGATGAAAACCTAATTCGGCTGCTGGAAGCAGAAATGAAGTATTTCAGCTAAGTGAAGATTTTATTGTTCTAGTTCATAGTTTTGTTGTGTATCAACCCGCTTTGGCGGGTTTTTGTGTGTAAAGGGGACTGGGGATTGGGGATTAGAGATTGGGGTAGTGGTATATCAAACCAAAAATTATGTCTGGGGAAATATTGACCATCACCAAGTCGGGAGCATTTCCACTCTTGAGCCAGTCCCCAGTACCCAGTCCCAGGGTGACCAGTTAAAATAGCGTTCCAGCACAAAAATCCTCACCCCTAACTCCTTTCTTTGCCAGCTTGGGAGAGAGTTTAAAGGTGAGGAAACTGACGATAAGTGATTAAGCGGATTTTGTATTAGAAGTTATTTGACACTGGCTTGGAGGGTTTGACCAGAACCAGAGGAAGATAGTTCGCCTAGATTAATCTTGACCACACGATTACGGACTTCTTCTACCTTAGGCAGGGTAAGAGTCAGAATACCATCACGGTAATCAGCTTGTACCTTGTCATTTTGCACTGCAACTGGTAAGTTAATGATGCGCTGGAACTGACCATAACGGAATTCAGAGTGCAGGTGGTTGGAGTCGTTATGCTGGCGCTGACGTTCTCCGGAAAGAGAAATAGCATCACGAGTGACTTGCACATCGACATCCTTTGCCGCAACACCAGGAAGCTGTGCTTTTAAAATCAAGTTATCACCTGCATCAATTAACTCAACAGCAGGAGCCCAAGCAGCAGATGATGCATCATTAGTTTGAGCCGTTAGCTCATCAAACACTTGATCCATCTGACGACGAAGGTTTTCTAATTCTCTGAAAGGTTGCCAGTAGCGAATCATCATAAACTGTTTACCTCTGCATTAGTTACTAGTTACTAGGTGTTATTCAGTAATTCTTGCAGCGTTTCTACTGCTGACACCTGCTATCTTGCCCTAATACTCTATGCGGTGAAAATCCAGAGAACACGACATTTGAAGTAGTGTTTTTCCCACCTCGGGAAGATGAGTTTTAAACAGTTAAACTTTCATATTTTACCAAAAAAGAACTCAGAAAACAGTTGTCAGAACTCAGAAGAAAAAACGCGTATGCACTTGTGCGGTATAAGTTCTGTACAAGTGGGTGGAGAGTATTGGTATAAAGCCCCCTAACTTAGGGCATGCAGAAAAAAAGAATTCTTTCCTTGCCAAATAGAACATATTTTATAGGGCTTCTCGTTTGGATGAAGTAATTATTTATCTGTGTCCATCTGTGTCCATCTGTGGTTCTCCTAACTTGATGTATTGCACTCAACACAAAGAAGCGCTATATTTCTGGGGATGCAACTGTGTTCTGCGTTCTGTGTTCTTCTTAAGCTTTTATCAGTTTCTAAGAAGTACGGTTATCTTCATACAATTAAGTAGGGTTTATGAGTCTGTCCCAAAGGCAAATCATGAACTGAGAAAAAGTGGATGTGCAAGGAAATGTATATCCACTTTTTTTGACTTCACTTTTCATAAAACCTATTTCACCTGTGTGACGCGCCAACTGAGCTTCAAATTCACCCAGAAGTTCCAAACAGTAGCCACCGCGATCGCAATCAGGTTAGCAATGTAGGGATTGGGAATGAGGAAATTGAACACCAAGTTCAACACCAACACATTCAACACCAATCCCGCAAGACAGATGATATTGAATTTCAAAAACCGCTTCAAGCGCTGACGCCATTGCTGCTGGTGGCTGCTGACATCGGCAAAAGTCCACATATCATTCCACAAGAAATTATTGACAATTGCCACTTCACCTGCAATGATTTTGCTGCGCGTCAAAGGCAAACCCAAAGTTGTCGGGTCACTAAGCAAGTAAAGCACTGCCATATCTACAAATACCCCCGATAGTCCCACCAAGCCAAAGCGGAGGAAGCGATCAATCGGAAAACCGATGCGTTGAGAGAATTGTCCCACCTTCCCTGTAGACAGGCGCAAACGGATGAGGTGGTGGATGTACTCGACATATTGCTTCCACGTTACTTTACTTTCACCCTCTTTGCGCTCACTGAACACATAGCCGACTTCAGCAATTTTGCCGACGTTTCCGCGCCCGATGGCTTCCAGCAGAATTTTGTATCCCACAGGATTGAGAGTTTGACCGACTATACATCGGCGACGGATCATAAAATAACCGCTCATCGGGTCTGACACTCTTCCCAGAACCTCTGGTAAGATTATTAATCCTAATAGCTGAGCGCCTCGTGACAAAAAACGCCTGATAAAACTCCAGCTGCTGACTCCACCGCCGTCCACGTGACGACTAGCAACTGCTAAATCTGCTCCCTCCTCCACCGCTTGCAATAGTTGCAACAGCACATGAGGTGGATGCTGTAAATCGGCATCTATCACCCCTAAAATACTTCCTGTGGCTGCTTGCCATCCGCGAATCACTGCACTGGATAGTCCCCTCTCATTCTGTCGTCTCATCACCCGCAGTTGCGGATATTCTCTTATCAGAGACTGTGCTATCTTCCAAGTCCCATCTGGACTATCATCGTCTACGACAATTAGCTCGTAGTTTCCTGGTATTGACTCATCTAGCAAGTTACTCAATACAGAGACGATTTTTTGGATATTTCCAGCCTCTTTGTAAGTCGGAATTACCAAAGACAACAGGGGTTCACGATCTGCGTTTCTGGTTGCAGCCGGCAATTCTGGAATTCGTAATGCACCAGTGGGTACTGACAAGAGGGAATTAGGTTCGATGCTATTCATGTAGAGAGAACTTTGTGGGGGAAACAGCGCTTTTAGTAAATATGTTCGAGCCTGCTTTTGATGGTTTTAGTCAAAATTAATAGTTGGTTATTCTCGGTTTTTTCTTCTATCCAAAGAGGTATCTCTTAGGTATGACTTTAATTGGTATAAGTTTAATTTGTAAAGTTTTCCTCTAAATTATATAGTTAATTCTACTTATTTTTTTGACGTAGTACTTCACTATCTGGAATAAAAGTAAGAGTTTACACTTAAACTCTCTATTGAATAGCTAATAATACTGATTTTTGTCTTTGAAATCGCCATTCCTTTAAGGATGTAAACTACCCACCACGCTCACGGAGTACCGCTACAGTGGGGGCTTTAAAAGACCAGAGTTTACCGGACTAAGTGTTAAATCACTACGATTTTAAGGTCATCTTACCTACAGATACGTGATGCCAGTCTGTAGCTCTGAGGTTAACGATTAAACAAGCATATTGGGTTGAAGCTAGTGTCGTTGATGTAAAAAGCCTTTAAATCATTGTCCAGGTTCACATTACCCGAAAGGAGGGACTTATGTCCAAAGTATTAATAATTGACACTGACAAACGACCCCTCAATCCGATTTATCCAGCGCAAGCTAGACAGCTTCTTAGAAATGGTAAAGCCGCAATATTTCGTCAATTTCCCTTTACCTTGATATTGAAAGAAGCGCGTCCAGATGCTCTTGTTCAACCTTTAAGAATCAAGATAGACCCTGGCGCAAAAACAACTGGGATTGCATTAGTAAACGATTCTACAGGTGAAGTTATATTTGCCTCTGAGTTAAAGCATAGAGGCTTTGCAATTCGAGAATGTTTGGAATCAAGAAGGTCATTGCGTCGTAGCCCAAGAAATCGTAAAACTAGATATCGTCAACCACGATTCTTAAATAGAACACGGCGGCAGGGATGGTTAGCGCCAAGCGTATGCATTGTCGTGTTGATAATATCAAAACTTGGGTTACAAAGTTACGCCGATTTGCACTCCTTAGAAGCGATTAGCCAAGAACTAGTACGTTTTGATATGGAGTTAATGCGTAATCCAGATATCCAAGGGAAAGAATATCAGCAAGGCACACTTACTGGTTACGAAACACGTGAATATTTACTTGAGAAGTGGAATAGACAATGTGCTTATTGCGGAATTAAAGACGTTCCACTTCAAATAGAACACATTCATCCAAGAGCTAAAGGAGGAACTAATTCGATTACGAACCTGACTCTAAGTTGTGAAAAATGCAACATCAAAAAGGGGACTAAAGATGTTAAGGATTTTCTTAAAAAAGACTCATCAAGGTTAGAAAGAATTCTTAAACAAGCTAAAAAACCGTTGGTGGATGCAGCAGCAGTCAATACAACTAGATTCAAATTGTTTGAAGTTTTAAAAGCGACTGGATTGCCAGTTGAAACTAGTTCAGGTGGCTTAACTAAATTCAACCGCAATCAACAAAACTTAGAAAAAACTCATTGGATAGATGCAGCTTGTGTTGGTACCACACCAGAAAAATTAATTGTCAAAGGAGTTAAACCATTGCTCATTCAAGCAGTAGGACACGGTTCTAGGCAATCATGCCGAACTGATAAATATGGATTTCCAAACCGACACGTACCAAGAAATAAAATACATTTTGGTTTTCAAACTGGAGACATTGTTAAAGCAATTGTCAAAACTGGTAAAAAGGTAGGGAAATATGTTGGTAAAGTAGCCATTCGTTCGTCAGGTAGTTTCAATATCTCAACTAAGAACGGATTAGTCCAAGGCATCTCTTACAAATATTGCAAACACATTCACAAGAAGGACGGTTACTCGTATGCAACCTAAAAAATTAGGAATTGCTCAACTGCCCCCTAGCCTGTTTGTGCTAACGCACAAAAACACCTACGGGACGTTTCACAACTCCCCCTCCATTCCTCCCACCACGCTCACGGAGTACCGCTACAGTGGGGGTCTCCTGGAGGTTTTAGATGAACGGCAAATCAACGCATAGCTGGGCGCTCCCTCCGACTTGGTTACGGTTTCTAGTCATCGTCATATTGGTACTGGGCGTGTTTTTTCGCTTCGCCAATCTTGACCGAAAAGTCTACTGGTTCGATGAGACTTTTACCTCATTACGAATTTCTGGCTACACAGAAAGAGAAGCGATCGCGCAAGTTTGCAATGGTCAAGAAATTGGCGTTGAAGATTTACAGAAATATCAGCGTCTCACTCCAGAGAAAACCTTAACAGATACTCTTAAATCTCTAGCAGTAGAAGACCCTCAGCATCCACCGCTCTATTACGTGATGACGCGATTTTGGGTGCAATGGTTTGGTAATTCAGTTGCGGTAATGAGAAGTTTGACTGCCCTGTTTAGCTTGCTGGCATTACCCTGCATCTATTGGCTATGTCTGGAATTATTTAACTCGTCGCTTGTGGCGTGGGTTGCAGTTGTACTGCTAGCTGTGACGCCATTCCATGTGCTATACGCACAGGAAGCGCGGGAGTATAGTTTGTGGACTTTGACAATTTTGCTATCAAGCGCAACACTACTACGGGCAATGCGATTAAAAACAAAGCTCAGTTGGGGAATGTATGCAGTCACTGTGGCATTAGGACTGTATACATTTCTGTTTTCTGGGTTAGTGACCATTGCTCATGGTGTCTATGTAATTGCAACTGAAAGATTCCGATTAACCAAGAGAGTTATTGCTTATCTGCTTGCGTCTTTAATAGCAATTCTAGCTTTCACACCTTGGGTAGTGGTTATTCTGAGTCAATCAACTCAAATTAATAAAACAACAGGCTGGACAGCTGAAGTTAAAATACCTCGGTTACTTCAGATTAAAGAGTGGATTGTTAACCTTAGCTATTTTTTCGTTGATTTTGACTACGATTTGATACGTGGTGCTGAAGGCTCTTGGTTAAAATTATTAATAAAATATTCAAGTCCTTTTATCTTAATTTTTGTCGGATATTCAATTTATTTTCTCTGTCGTAAGTCTCCAAAGCAAGTTTGGTTGTTTGTCTTAACATTGATTGGGTTTACAGCGCTACCCTTAGCAATACCAGATTTCATTTTGGGTGGGATACGATCGCAAACTCCTCGGTATCTCATCCCTGCTTATTTAGGTATTCAGCTAGCTGTTTCTTACCTCCTAGCAACTCAAATTTTCTCCAGGTCTGTCACCATGGCAAGACGGAAGCTTTGGCAGCTTGTCATGGTTACGCTCCTGACGGCTGGTGTCATATCCTGTGCAATCATTTCTCAAACACAGACTTGGTGGTATAAGGAGCTTAATCTTTATACTCCCCAAGTGGTTGGGATCATCAACCAAGCTCCCCAGCCACTTGTGATCACTTCCTGTCAGGGAACTTGGCCTCTGGGTGATGAATTAGCTCTTTCGTATCGGCTTGCTCCAAAAGTGCGGCTTCTGTTGGTGAAAGAGTCAAATGTGCCCCAAATTCCTAATACTTTCAGTGATGTGTTTTTCTACAACAATCCTTATCACAATCCTCCTATGCCGATATTGGAATCTAAGCTTGAGAAAGAGCAGAAATACAAGATAGAGGAGGATGTTTACCCCAAAAAGCTAGGGCTTTGGAAATTAGTAAAATAGTGAACAGAAGAAACATACCCCTAAATTGCATCTTTATGGGGAATTCGTATTAGTAGGCACCTGTCTTTTGCAGAACAACCTTGACAGTTTGCAGCAAAATTTTCAAATCTAGCCAGAGGGACCAGTTCTCAATGTAGGCGATATCTAATTTTACCGCATCTTCAAAGTTCTCAATATTCGAGCGACCAGAAACTTGCCACAATCCAGTGATACCGGGCAGAACTTCTTGTCGGATAAAGTGCGCTGTTTGGAACCTCTCTACATCCCTGACAGGAAGAGGGCGCGGACCAACCAAACTCATTTGCCCAAGTAAAACATTAAACAGTTGCGGCAATTCATCCAAACTGTAACGGCGCAGAAATTTGCCTACTCGTGTGATGCGAGGGTCGTCTTTGACTTTAAACAGAACACCATCCTTGATTTCATTTTTTGCTTCTAGGGTTGCTTGCAACTTTTCTGCATTTACAACCATCGTACGGAATTTCCAAATCTTGAACTTCTTACAATGCAGACCAATTCGGTCTTGCTTGAAAAACACTGGACCAGGAGAATCTAGCTTAATCAGCAGGGCAATCAACAGATAGACTGGTGAGAGTATGATGATCAAAATGATGGAACAATAAAGGTCAAAACACCGCTTTACCCAAAAGTCGCTACCTGTAATAATTGGTGCTGGAATTGTCATACAGGGGACTTCACCAATCATCCACAATACGGATTTAGGGTGACGAACTTCACTCTTTATTGGGAGTATTCTTAGGGTAATGCCAGCTGTATGGAAATGCCAGCAAACATAGAGACGATTTTTGATTGCATTCCAAGAAACAAAAGCCTCTACTATGCCCAGTTTGTGAAGATATTCAAAGGTTGTCTCTCTGTTACGTAGATCCAGGCAACTAGAGTCAGCACTTCCCAGTATGAGGTAGCAGTTTTCTTGCGCTATTAACTTAGTATGATCCTCTTGCTCTTGTGCATCAGTAATGAGAAAAACGGGATGAAGAACTGCTCCTCTCTTCCGGATTAGTTTAGTGGTAACATCAAACAGATAACGAGTACTACAAACAAAGGCTATAGAAAAGAACCAAAAAAGTAGAAAAGTCGAGCGCGAAACATAGTGATTTGGTTCGTAGAGGAAAGCAATCAGTAAGAGGAAAACTTCTGACAGGGAGACTGATTTGATCAGATTAGGATAGCTACGACGATGTATGCCAGCCCGATATAGTCCTTGGGCTGCTAATATCCCTATTTCAACTATAAGAGTAAGTAGTAGAAAAGATGTTTTTTGTGTCCAAGGAGACTGTAATGGAGTTCCATAAAATACTGCCAACTTCCATGCTAATATTAGAGCAGTAACATCTAAAAAGATAAGTGTTACTACCCGCAGAAATCTTATAGCTAATCCTCTCTGTATCCTTGTGCCTTTAGCTGACCTTAAGTCTGGTTTTAAACTTGCTACTGATAAATATCTGGAAGCCACGATCCTAACCCTCCTGTATTTTTGCTGTTAGCTGTACTCTTGATTCGGTTGATAAGTCAGATATGCTTGATTGACAAAACAATGCGGATTGCGATATTTAGCTACTCAAAGCATTCAGTAGATAGGAACGCAAGAGCCATATTGACTGCTCTGTAAGTCATTACAGGTAGTCACACTCATTACAGCCAAGGTGGGAACACTAAGAAATACACTAATAAAATGGAAAGCTGGGTTTAACGTTTTGGAGCTCCCTCAAACGCTCTTGCCAGTGCATTCCATGCCAACTTAGGTTTGAGGTTTGAGTCCAGTGGTAAAGGACGCACTGGCGCTTTGTCTGAACGTGGAATGTATGATGAGTGCCAGGTGTAGCGATCGCTCAATCCCCAAGTTAATACTGCAATGACTGCTCGCTCATCTAGCACCACTGAAAGATAGTCTTCATAGGTACTAGCGACAATGCGATCGCGAACAGCAGTATCTCCAGGTAATTTTTGGTCTATTACATCTAGTTCGGTAATCAGAATTTTTAAACCAAGACTAGCGACATCCGCCAGAAATTTTCTTATTTTCTTAGGATTGAAACGAGCCTCGTGACCTCTTAGGTGAGCTTGGATACCAAGGGCGTGAATTGGTGTTCCTCTAGATTTCAAACGTTCTAGCAGTTTTAAAACAGCAGTCCTTCTCGCTTCTTCTTTGGGGGTATCATACTCTAGCCCAAAATCGTTGTAGACCAACATAGCTTTAGGATCGGCTTGGGCAGCCACACGAAAGGCAAGCTCAATGTGCTCCGGACCTAAAAACTCAAGCCACGGTGACTTTCGCAAACCGTCAGCTCGTTTGTGCTCTGGTTCAATCGCCTCATTGACCACATCCCAAGAGTGCATTTGCCCAGCATAGTGTTTGGTAACAGTTGTAATATGTTCCACCAAAAATTTTTCAGCATTTTGACGGTTAACTGTTTCTTTAAACCACTTAGGCAGACCCTGATACCAAACTAAAGTATGTCCTCGAAAAAGCATGTTATGAGTGCGGGTAAATTTAACTAACCAATCGCTGTAGGTGAAGTCGAACTTGTCTGGGGCAGGGCGCACACCAGCCCACTTTAGTTCCCCTTCTGGCACTAAAATTCCGCACTCTTGAGCAAAGCGGGTTGCAAAAGCAGAATCTGAGGAAAGCTTTTCCTTATGACCTGCTGCTCCATAAATCAATCCTTTAGCAGCAGCACGTTGTCGTAGAGTCCCTTTGCCAACAACTGTAAAGTTTCTTTGTCGATTACCAAGCGCTTGCAGCTTTTGGTCTTGATACTGTTTATTTTGGTATGCACCTTTAGCTGTAGCTATAGCCCCTACGGTTGTTAAACTAGCCAAACCTAGCCATAGGGCATGTCGCCTAGTCAGTAATCGGTTACTACGCATTGAGAATCTCCCGTAAGAATAGTCCGGCTATAAACCAGGGCTCCAATAAGTAACGCCTCCAGAGTCTTTTAGGCTCACTCAATAGGCGATAAAACCACTCCAAGCCCATTTTTCCCATCCAACGAGGAGGAGTGGGAATGGCTCCCGCTACATAATCCATGCAGGCTCCACAAGGCAGAATGGTGTTGGTATGGATATGCTCTAAGTTGTCTAAAATCCAGTACTCTTGGCGTGGCATACCCATTCCCACCATTAATATGTGGGGTTGATAATCATTAATGGCAGCCATTGTAGCCAGATTTTCTTGGCTGCCTTTTTGAGTATTGATGTAGCCATGAGCTGTAGCTATTTGTAAACCCGGAAACTTTTTCCGTAGTATTTTTGCTCCGCGCTCTGCGACTCCTGGTTTTGATCCGAGGTAAAACACGCGCCATCTCTTCTGGGCAGCTTCTGCCATCACGGACCACACCCAGTCAGCATAAGTGACTCTTTGCTCTCGCTTTAGTGGAAAACCAAGCAGCTTCCCTAACAATACCAGAGCCATACCGTCAATATGAACATAGTCTGCCTTGGCGTATAAGGCTTGCATTTTGGAGTCGTGATGGTAGAGATAAAGGCTATGCAGGTTGTGATGAGCAATAATCCATTTTTTACTTTGCTCAATAGATTGTGCAATCAACGAATTGAGTTCAGGGATAGAAAGTGCATCCACATGAATGCCGAGAAATGTGTGCGGTAATCGCTTCATAGATAGTTCCTTATCAAGGTCTATAAACTTAGGCAACATAGTGCATTGGCAAAGGAATTCCCCTGCCAGTTTTAAGGTTTAAGTGCTGAGTGAAGAGAAGATTTAGTCCGTTATGTGTTTATGGAAAACTGCATCGATATGGAAATATCAGCAGTGGAGTATTCCCTGCTGGTTAACAACAAATTGGTAAAACCTGGATTCAATGGAGTAAAGACAACAATCGCTTCACAACCGTTTCTTCAATATCTGCTCAACGCCTTCAACTAAAGCCTGAACCCTAGCTGTCCAGCTATGGTTTGTTTCTATCTCTTTGCGAGCTAAGTATCCCATTTCAGGTAACACAGCTCTCTGATGAAATGCTTCAACTAAAGCACGTTTGAGATCATCTTTGTCACCAGGACGAAATAAAAAACCTGTTTTTCCTTCACAAACTAACCGTTGAGCATCCTCAAAAGCTGAAGCTATCACCGGCTTTGCCATTGCCATGTATTCATAGAGTTTCATGGGTGAAAGGTACATTTTCCCCATTTGTAGTTGCACCTGTCCGGAGTAACCTACGTCGAATCCAGATATATATTGCGGCACATCTGACCAAGGCACCTGACCTATGAAAGCTACATTGCTGGAGAGACCTAGTTGGTGAGCATACGTTTCCCAATCAGCTTTCATAAAGCCGTCCCCCACCACGACCAGTGATAAATCCATTCCTTGGGCTCGTAATTCAGACAAAGCTTCAAGCAGCAAATCTAACCCTGCCCAGGCATATAAACTACCGACAAACCCCACTGTGAAACCTGTAAATACCCGCTTGGCTGAATGTCGCTCAGGGTTAATAAAATCAGTATCTACGCCATTTGGCACCAAGACTATCTTTTCAGCAGGGATATTGAAATCACGAACCAGAATTTCCTTCAAGGTTTCGCTCACACAGGCTAAAACATCACACTTTCGGTAAGCCCAAATTTCCAACCACTGAGCTATGCCGTCTAATACTAAAGCCTTTCGCTCAACTTTAGCTTCATAGAACAACAGCGCTTCAGCTTGTAAAATCCACGGTATTCCATGCCACTGAAAAATCCAGCCGAGACATTGGAGAGTCGCAGCGTATTCATAAACCCAATCCACTTGCTTACCCAGTTCTCGCCAACTTCTCCATGCATTCACAACACCGAGTCCCAAACGTACTATGTCCACTGCTAGGGTGCGGAAAAATCCACTGCTGATTGCCTCCCCAGAACCCATCGCAGACCATTTTTTGGGATATCTATCTCCTACAATGAAAGGCTTGACTTCCCAATCGAGTGATTCAAAACCTTTTATCAATCCCAAAATACGGGAACGAGGTCCAGACATTTCCGCATAGGGATGAGTTGAGATACGTGGTCCTCCAGCTAGAAAACATAGCTGTTGCTTCATCTAGCTACTCCAAATGTATTAAAAAAACCTGAATACTGCTCACCATCGCTTTGCTGCCAACAGTCACCTATAATCAACGCTTCATGGTGGACTTATATAAGCTGCTTCTTTTTTAGAAGTATTGATCTGAAAATGTTGCCAGAAGTTGGTGAAAAATCCTTCATAAGACAACCACTCTTTCCACAGATGGCGACACTCATATTGCAGTTCTATAAATTCCTGAGAAGAAAGATTTTTGTGAAAATCTGCAACTTTCTCTGCAATCTGTGGTAAGTCTTTTTTATCTACCCAAACACTATATTTTTTCCAGTCAACTTTGAAGTCATAAGGTAGGACACAACCAGTATCAACTATGATGGGAATGCGTCCACAGCACAATGTTTCAATCACTCTGAGAGAAAAGTTGCCCCGACCACGGCTGCAAAGAATGTAGTCACTCTCAACCATGTTGTGCACATATTCGAGGCGCAGTTTCTGCTTTTTATCCGGGTTGTTGGCATCGTCATAAAATACCATGTTGTCTCGAATTTTAAAATTTGGCTCAACTAATGGACTGTTGCTTAGATACTTCAAAGCCTCATATCGTAGGCGATGCCCCTCATAAGGTGAAAAGAATTCTTTACCCCTTGCCAACATAACTCCCTGGCTGATCAAGTCCTTTAACCTCGTTGTGGAACTGCCTGGATCAGCACAACCATCAAATCCCACTACAGGCTTTTCTTGCTTCTGCCGGATGGTAAGTTCATTTCCCAAGTAAAATTCGACTAAGTCTTCGTAGAATGCCGTAAATACAAAATCATTGGGTCGCCTTTTAGAGGCTATAAGGGACTGACGAAAAACAAAAGCATCCTGAATGGGGACTTGTTCATGAGAGCGATCGCCACAATAAAAAATAGCAATTGGCTTGCCAGCTTGCTGTACCATCTGGGCAAATTGAATGGCTAAAGTATATAGTGATTTATTAGCCTTATCTTTCCATGTATTTCCTGAGACGTGTATCCAATCACAGGGGAAAACGGCTATATCTGCTTCTTCTAACGAAGAAATTTCAAACAGGGAGTGACTCAGGTTTGCATAATTGATAAGCCCTTTCTCCCAAAAAGGAAGATTTTCTCCTATTTGTCCTAACCAGAAAGGTTCAAGTAAATGAACAGGACGCTTACCTGCAGGAAGATATTGGATATCTGAAAATATCTTTATTTTCATCTGAAACAAGTGCTGTAATTGTGAAGTTATAGAGTTAATTTGGCAAGCTTTTTGTGAAAATTTGGAGTTCAACTTTTGAACTTTATTGTTTCATTTCTACAGAAAAACTAGGAGATGCACTCAAATTTTTGTAACCAATGACTGCACGTAGATAAGGCAAGAACCAATACAAAAACCAGAACGGACCAGAATGTCGTCTGGCAAAAACAGTCCATGCTCGTATTGGAAAACCTTTGGGTTGAAGCGCCTTTCTTAAGCGATCGCCTATGGGAAGGTTAGTATCCACCCAGCTACCTTGAACAGAGTTTTTAGAGCAAGTACCTATAAATCCAGGTGCCACCCATACTGAACAACCTAGTTTGCGTGCCCTAAGTCCGTAATCCAAGTCTCCCAGGCTATGGATGAAAGCAGGATCTAAATTACCAACCTTTTGTGCAACAGAACGGGGAATGAGTACGCAGTTGCCATACATTGTGTCGCACTCTTGAATTTCCTGACTTGGCTGTAGAAACTCGTACTTGTTGGAGTACCAGTGCTTTGAACGTACAGCACCACCGTAAGTCGGTTTGCCTGTGATTGCATCTCTGGTTGAACCAACAATGATGGAATTTGGGAAACCTTTTTCTATAAGGTCATTGTGAGTTGCAAACAGTTTGCTCAGGGCATTTGGGTCAACTATAGTGTCGTCATTCAGCCAGAGATAATAGTCATAATTCTCCTTGAGAGCTTCGGCAAATGCCAGCCGCATTCCTCCTACCCAGAAAAGGTCGCCTGTACCCTTGAGAATCTTAACTGCTGGGTAATTTGCCCTTACCGCATCGCAAGTGCCATCGGAACTCCCATCATCAACTAGATAAACATCAAAAATTGTATTTTGCTTGTACAGTGCTTGCAAACATACCAAGGTTGTATCGCGCCTGTTATAACAGGTCATTAACACAGCTAGTTTTTTAGAATCCATTTCATCTGTCATAGACATATCCGTTTTTTAAAGAAGGTATGACAACTAAAGTGCTAGTTTTACTTGACTCGAAGATGTCATGAGTTGATTTTTTCGTATTTGCTTTATCTGAAGAGATGATGAAAAAGCTATTGATACATAAAAAATCCAAAATATACTATTTGTTGCCATTATTGTAATCACTTCACTACTATTAACAACTAAATAAAGCCCCAAAAAAAGGAACATCCAAAAGCTTTCTATTGTTCTAGTTATAAACAATATATTGACGACTTTATATAGAACTTTAAAAAAATCAAATGTAAAAAGTAGTAATCCCACAAAACCAAGTTGGACAAATAAGTCTACAAACCCGTTATGAGCTTGGAAGGGCTTTTTCGGATCCCATTCTTCATACCTTAACCATGTATTCTTGATGACATAATAACAAGCATCTGTAGTCCAAAACGCGTTATAACCATAACCGGTTAAAGGCCGTTCCAATCCTTTATCGATAATGAGTGTCCATAATGGAGTACGTCCATTAAATTCAATATCTTTTCCTAGAAAATCAACCACGATTGTTTCTAAATTGACTAAAATTAAAGTCGCTAATGTACTTAATATTAATAATGCTATTATCAGGAAAAATGCCCTATACTTCTTTTGCTTAGCAATTTTGTAAAGAGGTAAAATAGATAGTGAAAAAAGAAAAACTATTAAGCCTGTTTTACTAGTAGAAAGCCGAACCAGAATTAATGAAAAGAATATTCCGACCAAAGCTATCCAGCGATTACTGCGTTTATCGAGGACATTCATCAGAAAAATTGAAGCTACGAAACCCATAAAGCGACCCATATGTTGTTTGTGGGCATAAATACCCCTCCAAGACACAAGGTCGTTTACGATATGAGTGCCATAAGACGGTGCAGCAAAACCAGCAATCAGACAGCTAACTATCGATATACCACCAACCCAAGACAATAAGTGTATCTGCTGCCTGAGTGTGTATCGCGTAGCCAAATATATTCCAAATAAAGTTGAACGTACTAATGCTCTAACCTGTTCTGCAGTGTCGGGTGGACTTTCAGACCAGAAAACTGAACATACACCAACTGCAACTAAACATAATAGAGTTTTATTTGTCGTAGCAACATATGCAACTCGCTTCCATTGCGAAGCAACTAAAACAATTACAATTCCATAGCTAAGAACATTTATGGCACTTCTAACAAAGTCTGGTACTACAACTGTTTCGCCAAATAAAAGTAATAAAATAACGCTTGCTACTTCTAACGTCTGTACCAAACGTCCAAATACTTGATGGTTCAATTTCTACACTCCGAGCTTTGTCGTTGTTAAATTTCACATTGCTTACGGTTGCTTGCGTATTTCTTTTTTTAAATGAAAATAAATATCTAAATAGCGATGCACTTGGATTTCTAAAGTAAATTCTTTTTCTGCCTTTTCACGAGCACGATGCGACAATTTCTGATACCTATCCGGATTTTCTAGTACCCAAGCAATTCCTTTTGCTAAATCCTCAGCTTCATAGGGTTTTGCCAAGTAGCCGTTGAATTGATGGTCAACAATATCTTTTAAACCTGTAGCATTAAAGGCAACAACGGGAGTGCCACAAGCCAGAGACTCAGAGGCAGTTTGTCCAAAAGCTTCCTGAAAAGATGGCACAACCATAACATCCGCTGCTGAGTAAACAACTGCTAAGGAGAGATCATCAGAAAGATGTCCCAGATAGTTTGCTATTAAGCCTAAATCAGGCGGACTTTGAGGTTGAGATGCGCCGAAAATAACTGCCTCCAACTTATCTTTCCAGCCAGATTTGCTGAGTTCTACAAGAGCTGCTTGCAATAGATGAAATCCCTTTCTCCTATCGCTTGTCGCTTCTAATGCTCCAAATAGAACAAGTTGTTTATCTTGAGGTAAGTTTAGTAGTTGTCGTGCTACACGTTGATTAATAGGTCTATAGTTTTGAGTATCAAGCCCATTGGGAATGACTTCGATGGGCAAATCCTGAAAGAGGGAACTCGAACTGGCACATTTGGCTAACCAAGAGCTAGGTGTAACAATTGTCAAATTTAAATCTCTCCAAGCTTTTGCTTTGCGTTGCCATACCCAACGGGATAAATCCCAGTCTTTGCTGCTTTTAAGCAGAGGACAGGTACCGCAGGATTTTGTGTAGCGATCGCACTCTCCACTGTAATGACACCCGCCAGTAAACGCCCACATATCATGAAGAGTCCAAACTAACGGGCGCGGTAGCTTGGCGATTGTTTCAATCTGTATAAAGCCTCCACTCATCCAGTGCAGATTAATAATATCTGGATCAATCTGAGTCACCTTGGGAATAACCCCGTCTGGTAGCCACTGGAGAGAAAATGTAGTTCTATCACGCTGGCTGTAAAGCTTTAATGGCAAAACATCAAACGTCAGCTTTGCCCGTGCTATGCCTTGAGATAGTCTAATTTTGGGTGCAAGCACCGTTGTGTCATCGCTATATTTCTCTTGCACCAGCATTTGCGAGTTTACATTTATATTCTGCAACCCCTTGTGCAAACGATAGGTAGCTCTTGCTGCTCCACCATTGGTATCAGATGTGCTAATATGCAAAACTTTCATTTTGTGCAAACGATTGTGAATCAAATTCCAATTTCAGGTTCTCATCATGCTTTTTTGAAACCTTTCAGCATCTTCTTGATTTCATTCTTGAACAGTTGCAGCAGACCTGGATTATATAGAGTACTTTGCGTAAAGTTATCTGCTCTATCATCTCGAATAACAAATGGTGGATGCTTTAGAGGAAACTCTATTGGCTCCGTGGGGAGACTGTCGTATGGATTTTTTTTGCCAGAAGTGAAATGAGTTGAGTCTGAACCAAAGCCAATATTAGAAATTAAATTTACATTCGAGATAATGCCTAACCTATTCTGCACAAAGGAGGTAAACGTCCACTGATAAGCCCAACTTATACCTAAAGGATTCTCAGAAACAGACTGAAAAATATCGCTCCAAATCTTCACTGCTAGGGGATCCATTAGGATATCAGTGAGAAAACTTTTCGATTGAATCTCCTTCCAGTGCTTGATGTAAAGGTCATAGTGCTGCCAAGCCCGTCTCCAGCTTGCCCAGCCCCAACAGTGGTTATAGCGTGAAAAGTAGTAACTGTAATTTGTTCGCCTACGCCCAAACTGAACATTCTGCCCAGAGATTGAGGCAATTCGGGTATCGTATCTATATTTTTCAAGTAATTCTTCACAAAAGCGAAAAAATGTAGGATGCGGTAGGCAATCATCCTCTAAAATAATCGCCTCCTCAACATTGCTGAAGACCCAATCAATACCACTAGAGACACATTTTGCACAGCCCAAGTTGGTGTCAGAGTAGTTCTTGATAACTTCGCAATCCCAATCAACTCGCTCAATAATTGCACGAGTAGCTTCACATTTTTCTGCTTCACCAACACGATCCGCATGCGGTCCGTCTGCAATGACAAAAAGTTTCGGTGGTTTTGCTTGGCGAATGGCTTCAAACACCCTTTCAGTTGTATGGGGTCGTCTGAATATGATAAAAGCTATCGGTGTTTTCAACTGAAAATCTGACATTATAATTCCTACATCATTTCACAATTTTTAATACGAGTCATTCAATGTATTTTCAAGACAGTATTGTGCCTTTAATTGTATTCATGAAAAACATAAAATTTTATCCTTTATCTTTTTTGAGATATACAACATTTCTCATAAAGAGACTGGGTAATATAAGCGCTTTTGTCTGTCTAATAAAAAACATCCTTGTTTCTGGAAAAAATGCATTAGTGGCATACGACGCTATACATTGAGCAACAAGAGTAGAAATAGCAGCACCTACACCTCCATAGCTCTTAATCAAGAAGTAGTTCAAAAATAAATTGACAATGGCACCAGTTGCTGTTGTCATAAATGCAAACGACATGAGATTCTCTGCTGTTGTCCACAAACTTCTGACTAGTCCAGAACAGACAAATATTCCAGTCCAGATATGAATTGTCAGTATGACTCCAGCCTCTATGTAATTTTCTCCATAGAGCAAATTCACAAAGTGATCAGATAGGAATGATACTGTTATGGCAACTGCAAAGGACAAAATTGATAGGGAATCAAGAACTTTCTGTATCCGCTCATAGTACAAATTTGTACTTTCTTCTTTCGCTTTCACAATCGATGGAAAAACTGAATTAGTGATAGCCATTGGCACAAAATACCAAAGTTCTGATATCTTCACTGCTGCTGAGTAGATGCCCACGGCGCGATCGCCAATCATTTGCCCTAGCATCAGCTGATCCATTCGCATATAAATCATGATCACAAAACTCGAAAGGATCAGTGTCCAGCTATCTTTCAGTAACTCCTTGCAACAGCGAAAGCTAAACCGCCAAGCTTTAAGTAAATACCCTTGAAAGCGGTATGCAATCAGCAGTCCAGCGGCGCTCAGTACCATTTCGGCTGAGTATACCCAAGCAAATAGAATTAATGGAGCTTTCATTTGAAGCAGCAAAACTCTACCGCAACTGGCTAACACAAAGCCTACATTCTTAAACGCAACTGCGTATTTTGACTGAACTTGTGATTGGAACCAAAACTCAATAACGTTAAATGATTCAAAAAACATTCCCGCTATGATGATTCCAACCAACCAGTGGCTCAAGGTGTCATTAGGACGGAGTACCACTATAACTAGAAGCGCCAATACCATAACTGCGACTTGAGCAATCATCTTGAGGACGAAGGCTGTACCTAACACTTCGTCCTTGCAGGATGGTTGACGAACAATGTTACGTATAACAATGCTATCAAGCCCTAAATTAGCAACGGTGTTGAATATGGCAGTAAAGGCGATCGCGTAATTGAAAATACCAAATTCCTTCGGTCCTAGGTAGCGAGCCACCCAAACCCCTACCAGCAGTCCTATACCCATCCGTAGAATTTTATCAGCAAATAGCCAGGCTGTATTGCTGATAATATTGAGCAAGTTAGGACTTAGCTTCTGGGTTACTGTAGCTAGCTTATGAATCATTTTGTTATGGTTTTTTTGCCTAAATTGGATTAGTTCAATCCAAAATCTAAAATCCAAAATCCAAAATCTAAAATCTAAAATCTAAAATTTGGTTTACCGCTCTTCTTTAATTTTTGATGGAGCTACTTTATCTGGTACAGAATTGGGCAACATCAAATCATGCTCTAGATATGCTTTCGTGTAGTAGAAGTTGCTGTTAGGCTCTTGTTTGACATTCACACCGTTAATCACCATACCCAAAATGTTTTGACTTGACTGAGCCAAAAACTCTTTAGCAGCGATCGCACTCTCCACTGTAATGACGCCAGGACGAACTACCAGTAAGATACCGTCAGCTAGCTTGCCTAAAACAGCAGCGTCTGCCGTTCCCGATAAGCTGGGGGTATCAAAAATTACGAAATCAAATTCCTTTGCAAAGGAGGTGACTAATGCAGCCATCCGCTTGGAATCCAATAGTGCAACTGGATTAGGGGGTAAGACTCCAGAGGGAAGAACGTATAGGTTGGGCATGACTTGCTCTATCGCTCTTTCAATAGAAACGTGGTCAACAATGACATTCGACAGACCAAGCCCAGTCGTCATGTTCCAGACATGATGCTGGACTGGATGACGCATATCAGCATCTACTAGCAGCACCCGACGCCCCACTTGAGCTATTGCGACAGCTAAATTTGAAGCTATTTCAGACTTTCCCTCACGAGACACGGAACTGGTAACCACAATCGTTTGTATTTCCTTATCCGAACTTAAAAATTTCAAGTTGGCTTGCAGCATTTGGTACGCCTCACCAACAGGAAACTGGGGAATGTCTCTGCCAATCACTCTGGGAATTGGTTGCTTTATACCTTTGACGGAATAACTCTTTTTGCCACTGCTACTTACAGAAGGAATAATGCCCAACAGGGGGTATTTGAAAAGTTCTTTGGCTTCTTTAAGCGTTTTAATCGAGCGGTCAATCAAATCTAAACTGAAGGCAGTAATGATACCAAGTATGCCACCGACAACGACTCCACCCCCAATCATCAGAGCTTTTCTTTGACCTGCAGGTTTATCTGGTACCAATGCTCGGGAGACGACACGAGCATTTCCAATATTTTGGTTTTCTGCTACCTGGATTTCTTGCAGTCTCGTCAAGAGTGTTTCGTAAGTTGTTTGAGCCGCTTTCAGCTTCCGCTCAAGCTGACGTTGCGTCTGTTCTAGCTTGGGCAAGACATTTGCTCGTTCTTTGTAGCTAGACCGCTTTTCGGACAGTGTCATGATTTGTTTGACTAAACCGACGCGTTCTGCCTCAGTGCGAGCATAATCTTCAAGTAACTTTTGTCTCAGTTGTCCTGTCTGTAAATTCCCTACAGGGATTTGCTGATTGTTGCCAACCACCTGGTTGCTCCGCTCCTTTAGTAATGTATTGAGAGCAGCAACTCTTTCTTCCAAGTCTATGATGCTTGGATGTCCGGGCTGAAAACGGGTTCGCGCAAGTGCAAGCTGGCTTTGCGCTTCCTGGAGTTGAGTGAGCACTTGTTGAATTCCTTCGGTTTGACTTAATGCAGCAAAGGTCACAGCTTGCTGCGAATCGACTTTCGCCTGAGTCTGTAACTTCTGTAATCGAGCGTTGGCATCTGCTAGTAGAGTTTGGGCTTGAGAAATTTGGTCGTCTAAAGTGGCAATTGCATTAACTGATGCAGTTGCTTCTTCTTGCAGTGAGATGATTCTATTCTCCTCTTTGAACTTACGCAGGGCTAACTCTGCTCGCCTTACAGCTGCCTCTGTTGCAGGTAATTGTTGCAGAATAAACTTGCGGGCTGAGACTGCATCAGCGCGATTCGCTTCTATGTTATTCTTGATATAAGCCTGCATTACCTTATTGACAACTTTTGCAGCCAGTTCGGCATTTTTGTCAGAGTAGGAAATTTGCAGGACTTCAGTTCCTTTTGCACCTTCTACTTTAATATTTTTGGTCAAGTCCTCAATTTTGATGCGTTTGCCTTCGTCGTCTCTAAGGTCAAGTTCCTCAATTGTTTCTTCAATAACCGGAACAGATACAACTATCTCTGCCTGAGTATCTAACGGATCGCCTGTCATAGCCAAAGGCTCAAGCCGTCCTATACCTTCCCCCAAACCCGTTAGTGAGGGGGTACGATTGGTCTTAATCAATACACTTCCCTCTGCCTTATATGAGGGTTTCAATGAGAATCCCAACAAGGATGCAAAGGCAACAACTACAGCAAAAACCCCTGTTGCAGGTAGCCAGCGTCGTTGCAGAACAAGTAAGTGTTTTTGAAAATCTATCTCTTCAAAGTTTGGTATAGGTTCCATAATGGCAAATTTTAATCGTAATGATATCAAGTCTGCTTAATTACTTATAATTCCTCCTTGACCACCTTTTGAATTCAAAATTCACGCATTCGCTCGTTCAAAATTTAAGAAAAAGATTTTGAATTGACAGTTGGGATCTTGCCCCTGGATGCGCGACATGGAAAACAAAAAAGCGCAGCATCCTTGTTTCAAGCCCCTGGATGCGCGCCATGGGGTATTAATGCGTGAATTCTGAATTTTGAATTTTGAATTGTTTTGACCTCACCCCAACCCTCTGGGCGATTTCGGAGAGGGGAAGGAAGGCTCTTGAGGTTCTTCGTTTTTTATAAGTGTTCATTCGGACATGATATGATGCATTGAATTGCGACTGCCTTTAACGCTTAACCTCCAAACAAGAAATACTTGTTGCCTTGAGAGCCAACCATCCTTGCATTCCTACGAGTAAACTCGCCTACGGAAGGATTTCCCTTGGGGTCAATTACCCCAATCGCTTGTTGCCAATGTTCTACGGATGCTACTGACACCTCATAGCTACAACCCTCTTTGTGAGAAGCTTTGCTAACGTGCTTTTGGACGTGATACCACTTCGTTTCTTGGCACTGTTCGCACCAGAATGCTTCCAACCATTCATCTTCTAAGGAAACTGCGGTCTTAGCCGCTAGCAACATTAAGGCATTCTGTCGGCTGACTCCCCGTTGCTGGAGTTGTCCGGGGCGATCGGCAAACAATGTATACTTTTGACTCACACTCTGGAGATAGCATCCATCAATTGGGCAGTAGATAGCCCGTCGCTTTGAACGTTTTCGATTTCGGTCACACCTTCTCTGCAATCCGACCTCCCTCATTGGTAAACAAACTACACACAACAAGAAGGTTACGTTGGAGGGACTGAGATCAAAAAGACCATCGAAGCCCAACTCCGCTCGTCAACAATCAGCTATTTAATTGCAGTCCAATATACAGTCAGCCTTAGATAGTCTGAAAATCAATACACTACTAGTGTTTAAAGGATTTCCAACCTCAGGCTTAACAGTAGCTCAAACTTAATTTTTCAACTTAACTGAACCTACAAGAGGATACTATTTGTGCAGAACACCCAGCGGCTAATCGATCGCACCCCAATCACAGCGACTGCAAACAATCAATACTTTTGACTCACACTATCGATGTAGCGTGATTAACTCGACAGTAGTCGGTTACACCTTCTGTGCAATTTGATTTTTATTATTGGTAGACACGTCACACACAATAAGAAGGTGATGTAGAATACAGCAATTTTACGTAGACTATGACAGCCTAACTACTAAACAATAATATCATGTTTGTTTGAATACCGATAGTAGGAATACTAATAAAAATAATTGACGAAATTGCTTTTCAGTTAGTGGAGATAAATATACAGACTAAAATCATTGATTCATCTATCACAGGCAGGATAAGCCCCCCAGCCAGAAGAACTATATTGAATGCAAATGCAAACGGCAATATTGATTACTATGAGGACTCAAAGGCGGAAGCCCACCAGTTACACTTTATTAAGTAGGTAGGCGGGAATAAACAAACCTATATAACAATTTGTAAAATATGACAAAAAGCTTGTTTTAAAAGGCTCCAACCATCTTTACAAAACTTAACGTAGCTCGCTTTAACCTAGCGCCGTAATTCCCCATCCGCCTGTGCGGTGGGGATGTAAGGCGGGTGACAAGGAGATACACCCCAGATAACAATGGCTTTTAGTTATTGTTATCTGGGGTGTTCGACTTGTCACCAATCTCTTATCATATATAGCGTTACCATCTCGACAAACTTGTGGTAACAGAAGCGTATGTTGACAATGAATTACACATATCGCATTTACCCAGACCTTCACCAATCGGCGCTGATGCTTGATTGGCTTGAAACGTCGCGCAAAGTTTATAACCGTGCGCTGCGTGAATTGAAGGACTGGATAAACTCGCGATCTGGTATGGTGGATCGGTGTTCTATCGAGCGGGAATACATTATTCCTGCCGATGTGCCGTTTCCGTCCTATCATCGTCAACAGAACGATTTACCAAAACTCAAAGAGTCGTGGACAGATCTTAAGAATGTCCACTCTCAAGTATTGCAAACAACGATTCGCCGCTTGCACGATACTTGGGAGGCGTTTCAAGAACGGGGACATGGATTTCCACGATTCAAGAAGTTTGGACAGTTCAAGTCTTTTGTGTATCCACAGTTTCGAGAGAACCCCATCGTTGGCAATTGCATCAACTTGTCTAAGATTGGTAGTATTCCGATTAGCATGAGTCGCCCAATTCCTGACGGATTCAAGGTAAAACAGGTTCGGGTTCAAAACAAGGCGCGTGGAACGCAATGGTATGTGGTTGTTTCGATTCAGTCCGATGTGTCCGTTCCCGACGTTCCGCTGCACGGTAGAGCTATTGGGATTGACCTTGGGCTGGAACGATTTGCAACGGTGTCCGATGGCAGCTTTTTTGAACGTCCCAAGTTTCTTAAGTCTCAACATCGCAAGCTGAAATTGCTGCAACGTCGAGCGGCTAGAAAACAGAAACGTTCTGCCAATTGGGAAAAAGCTCAAATCAAAGTAGCCAGATTGCACGATCACATTGCCGAAACTCGTAAAGACTTCCATTTCAAAACCGCTCACAAGCTTTGTGACCAGGCAGAAACCATCTTTGCAGAAGATCTCAACGCAGTTGGACTTAATCGCGGGATGCTTCGCAAAGATTGTATTGATGCTTCGTTTGGTCAGTTTTTGAGTTTATTAGAATGGGTGTGCTGGAAGCGTGGTGCATTTTTTATGCGCGTCAACCCTAACGGTACATCCCAAACCTGTCCACATTGCGGTGCAACGGTGCGGAAGCTCCTCGATGTGAGGGAGCATCAGTGCCCTGAATGTGGATATCAGACTCATCGAGATCATGCGGCGGCCCAGATGGTGCTATTGCGTGGACTGAATGTAGTACCCGTGGACAATCGGGGAACGGAAACTGCCTGTGCAGGCGTACTACCGGGGTCGGAAACGGCTAGGCAAGTGCCGAAATCCCGTAAGGGAGCAACCAGGAAAACCAAGAAGTGATTCTTTGGAATCCCCGTCCCTCTATAGGGCGGGGAGGATGTCAATAACGCCTACTTACTTACTCGAAAAAGTTTCAGCAGAGTACGGTTCTTGCGCAAGGTGGGAGGAGCCAGCAAATGGGCGTTGCTCTTGTGAAATGCTACAATCTAAAATTTAGAAGACAACATTCTGCCTTTGTGGCGAACGGGGTGTGCCACTTAACCCAAGCAATTAGGATAAGCAACGCGAAATCTTCGCGCCAATCCCCCTCCTTCTAGGAGGGGGAGTGTCAAGAATGAGTCCTTAACTACGACTTTGGCTTGTAGGTTGAAGCAACATGCAACTCTTTAAGCTGCTTCGCGTCCACTTGCGAAGGCGCATCTGTTAACAAACAACGTGCTTGTTGCGTCTTCGGAAAAGCAATGACATCCCGAATTGATTCTTCCCCAGCTAGCAACATCACTAAGCGATCCAAACCGTAGGCAATACCACCGTGAGGCGGTGTGCCATATTCAAACGCCTCCAACAGAAAGCCAAATTTATTGTGCGCTTCCTCAGGAGAAAAGCCAATTGTCTCAAACACTTGTTGTTGTAGTTCTGGTTGATAAATCCGCAGACTACCGCCGCCAACTTCAAACCCATTAAACACTAAATCGTAAGCTTGCGCTCTTGCAGTTTTCAAGTCGCTCAAATCATCGGGATTAGGTGCTGTAAATGGGTGGTGCAAGGCTTCTAAGCGATTTTCCTGTGCGTTCCATTCAAACATTGGGAAATCTGTCACCCAGAGTAAGTTGATTTTTTCTGGATCGATTAACCCGAATTCTCTGGCGACAACTTGCCGCAACCTATCTAAAGTTTTATTAACAGTAGCTGCGTCACCAGCCCCAAATAGCAGCAAATGACCAGGTTTTGCATCTGTACGGCGCAAAATTTCCTGTTTTTGTTCTGCGGTGAGGTTGTCTTTAATCGCGCCAATGGTGTCAATTTCACCATCATCTCTAACTCTGATGTAAGCTAAACCTTTGGCACCGGCTTCGCTGGCTTCTTTGAATAAGTCGCCGCCTGGTTTGATACGCACGTTAGAAATGAGATCGTTCCCGTTGGGAATCGGAAGAATTTTGACAATACCACCATTGGCAACGGCTTCGCGAAAGACTTTGAAACCAGAGTCTTTAAGGACATCCGAGACATTGACGAGTTCTAAACCATAACGTGTATCTGGTTTATCACTGCCATAGCGTTCCATCGCCTGGGCGTAGGTGAGACGCGGAAAGGGAAGCTGTATTTCAATGCCCTTTACTGTCTTGAAGATATAAGAAACTAACTTTTCGTTGAGTTCGATAATTTCTTCTTGGGACATGAAGCTCATTTCCATGTCCAACTGAGTAAACTCTGGTTGTCTGTCGGCGCGTAAGTCTTCATCACGAAAGCAATGCGCAATTTGATAGTATCTGTCAAAACCTGATACCATCAGCAACTGTTTGAATAGCTGCGGTGATTGCGGCAAGGCAAACCACTCGCCAGGGTTGACGCGGCTGGGTAAAATGTAATCCCGCGCACCTTCGGGAGTGGAACGGGTGAGGACGGGGGTTTCGATTTCCATGAAACCTTCCACGTCTTCTAGGTAACGGCGCATAGCTTTAACGACTTGATGACGCAGCTGCATATTATGTGCCATGCGATCGCGCCGCAAATCTAAATAACGATACTTCAGCCGCAAATCTTCCCGCACTTGATCCGAGTCAGCGGTGGAAACTTGGAATGGTAACTGTTTGCGGACTGAGTTGAGGAGTTTAATTTTATCGGCGTAAATTTCAACTTCGCCTGTAGGTATGCGGGGGTTGAGGGATTCTTCCGGACGTTGCGTCACTCTACCAGTGATTTCAACAACGTATTCATTTCGTAGGGTATTTGCCAATTCGTAGGAATCAGGAGTACGCTGCGGATCGCTGACGATTTGGACGATGCCATTGCGATCGCGTAAATCTATAAATATCACACCCCCATGATCGCGGCGACGGTCTACCCATCCGTACAAGGTGACAGTTTCTCCAATGTGTTCTTTTCGGAGTTCGCCGCAATAGTAAGTTCGCATAAGTGTTAATTCTTAATAACCGAGCTAGAGAATCCAAGTCAATGTTAGAGCTTTTTCATTATCTAGCATCATTTGTAATTCTAGTCATTCCACCTCAAGAAATCTCATGCAAAAACGCAAAAATGTAGAGACGCGCAATTGCATGTCTCTACAGCATGGCATTTGTTTTGTGGGTGAAACATTAACGTTGAGGGCGAGGAGCATTGAAAGCATCCCATGCAGCTTTAGCAGCAGCTTGGAAGCGATCGCCTACTTCTGCTATTTCTTTGAACAGCAAGTGCCAGTTTTTCTCGGCTTCCTGCTGGAGGACTGCAAACGCGTGTTCAATGCGATCGCGCTCAATCAGTTTGTCGCCTTCCAGGGCTTCCCGTGCTTGACGTACTGCATTCAAATAAGTTTCACGCGTGAGAGTCCCTGCTGATTCTGCCTCAGATTGAGCACGTCTTCTAATCGCCTCAATCAGTGCTTTGGTTTCATCCTTCACTTCATCGGTTTCGCCTGCCATCTCAGTTTCCACCATTTCATTGGTTTGAGGGCTGACATGTACGACGACTAAGTTTTCGTTATCTGCATTGTAAGTCATGGTTAGGCTCCTTTATGCAATACTGTAGTTGTCTTTGATAGCTGCACCCTGTAGGGATTGGGGATTGGGGATTAGGGATAGTCAACAGTGAACAGTGAACAGTGAACAGTACCAGCATGGTACTTGATAACTGAAAACTGGTAACTGATAACTGATAACTGTCGCCAGTCCCCAGTCCCTATTCCCCAGTCCCTTTATCGCCTAAATGAAAACTCTGATGTTCTAGACAGTTGTTCTTGTTCTAACTTTAGCAATGCCTCAACTCGTGCTTCAGTAGAAGGGTGGCTAGAGAACAAGCTGCCGAGGAACTGTCCGGAGAACGCATTTGTAATCAACAGTGGCTCAAAGGCTGGGTTGGCTTGCAGAGGCAGTTGCCTTGCTGTCGCTTCTAAACGTTGCAGCGCACGGGCTAAGGCGCGAGGATTACCAGTCAATTTCGCAGAACCTGCATCTGCAGAAAATTCCCGCGTGCGAGAAATTGCCAGTTGAATCACTGTTGCAGCAATTGGGGCAAGGAATATTGTTAACAGCATCCCCAAAGGATTTGGACCGTTGTTACGGTCATCCCGTGAGTATGGAGTATACCAAACGCTGTAGCTAACGATTTGGGCTAAAAACGATATAGCACCAGCAATTGTTGCCGCAACAGCTTGTGTTAAGGTGTCACGGTTGGCAACGTGGGTGAGTTCGTGGGCGATGACGCCTTCGAGTTCGTCTTCTGGTAATAAATTTAATATACCTTCTGTTACTGCGACAGCAGCGTGTTCTGGATCACGTCCTGTTGCAAAAGCGTTGGCGGCTGGGCTGGGAACGATGTAAATTTGAGGCATCGGCAGATTGGCGCGTGCGCACAATCTTTGCACCATCTGATACAGCCCTGGTGCTTCCTGCGGTGATACTGGCTGGGCACGGTATGCCGCCAGCGCAATTTTATCCGATTGATACCAAGAAAATAAGTTTGTCACTGCTGCTATGACAATTCCCATAATAATACCACTGGTTCCGCCAATCACCCAGTAGCTGATGGCAATCAAAATTGCACTTAATAAAGCTAGTAATGCAGCTGTTTTGATTTGATTTCTCATGTTTTTGCTCTCCTTGTAATGCTGTACTGATTCTGTAATTTGCTTATAGCAACAGCATTACTTAAGCCGCAATTTCATTGTATCGACCCAACCACAGATCTACCAGGTAGAAATTGCGCTCCAATTGAGTACGGTTTTCCCACTCAAGTGTTGACATTTTATTTCAAAATGCAACTTCAATTTCAATTTTTGGTATTTACCAATACAATTTAAAATTTCAATAATTTTACTTATTCATATACCTTATTTAACAAAATAGCCATTCGACATGATTTCTAAGATGTTCATTCAAAGCTGTCTTTTGCCATTACTAATAATTCATGGCTGCTAGACAAATGATGAGTATAACCAGCATCCCTACACTTGAAAATGTATATGTTTATGAAATAAAAACAACTGTCTTAAGTAGTAAATTTTAATCTTTTATAGTATGAACTTTGTTTCTGGCTATAAATTAAATCCTCGCATATTCCTACAGTTGTTTAACTAAACATCCTCCGGACATGGGCAGAGCCAAAATACAAAAAATTCTGTCCTAAACAAAATTTTTAGTAAAATTACAAAAATCAGTAAAAAAGGTTTATTTGTGGATATTCCCTATAGTATTTCGTGAGTCAATTTGTTAAGAAGGCAGAAGTACGAAGGCAGAAGGCAGAAGGCGTCCCCACGAATGAATTCGGGGGATTTAATAAAGTTGCTACGCGTTTATTTTTCTCCATAAATAAATTCAGGGGCTTTAAACCTTATGGCAGAGAACAGAGGACTTATTTTTGTATCAAAGCTTACCTTCTTTCCTTCTGCCCTCTGCCCTCTGCCCTCTGCCTTTCTTCGGTAAATAAGCAAAAAATTGAGTATTTTTTTCCAAAAACAAAAAAATAGAAGTATTCTCCTAAAAAAAGGCTAAAACTTATCTCTCTTTTTCTTCCTAAAATGTAGAAAATTTTCTGGTAGTAGTTTATACTTAGAAATTAATCAATTATTGCTGCGTGATATTTATGACAACTAGGCTAGTATAGCTAGTTACAAGGTTGAATGACTAGGTTGAGAAGTGTATTTGCTTGGGATAACAGCATTCTAAGCATGAAAGAAGGAACTATTGGCATATAAGTCATATTTTTGACTGCTCTAGACAATAACCCAAATATGGGCTAAGCCCTGGGAATCGAATGGATCAGTCATTACCTCCGAGGACAAGTCTAATGGCGCAAAACATAAACAAAGTAGGAGTTGTGCAGAAGTCTATCAAGATTTTGCAGGACTTTGCAGTATTTATCATCAGCCCTTGGTTAAATAGAGCATCTGTCCAATCTCTGCAAAAACGAGTCGATTCTCTGGAACGGCATTTTTATCAAGGTTTACCAAACACAGAACAACGTCTGGAGTTACTTATTCGGCAGTTACAACACCAGTTCAACATTCTGCAAGATAGTACAAAAAATCGGTTAGACAGGTTATTAGAGTACGAATTGCGTCAGCAAGTGCTGGACGTGCTGAAGGAGCAGACAGATATCATTATTGAGAACATCAAACCAAGTGTTGAAAATTTAATCCGCGAGCTAGAGGATAATAAGCGTTCAGAGGGGAAAGCAAGCCTTGCAGATGTTCAAGGCAAACACCACAAACTCCAACAATCTCTAGCACAGATCCAACAGCTCACTACCTCACTGCCAAGCTTAGACGGACAATCACCAGCTTGTCTAGAAGCAGGATTTTGGCTACTAGCTCATCGAGAAGAATTAGCACAAGAAGTAGCAGATGAGTTATTGGGTTCGCAACATCCCCAAAGAGAAGTATTTCGTCATAACCTTGGTAGATATTTAAAGCTGCTTGGAAGCTGTTTGGAAAATGGAATTGAAGCCCGTTTACTTTATCAAGGAATCATCACTCACCATCAGCCGTCAGTTGAGACATATGTGAAAGCATTCAAGTTAATTCAAGATAAGTACATAAGCTATTGGGAAAATTCAGCGCAAGTCTCAACTGAAGCAGCTGTGGAGTTGAGAGCGTACTTTAACTATTTAATCGATTATTTGGTGAAAGTTTTACTGTGAACTACCCACACCAAACTGAGTACAGTTATGGTGTGAGCTTCTGGCACATTCTTATATCAGTTATCAGTTATCAGTTATCAGTTTCATCCTTTGCATGTTTAAGTCCCCCACCAAGAGCACCAGAGAGCGTTGGTGTCAGTACAACCACACCAGCCCGAGAAAGCGTCACTCCTGGTCACTGTTCACTGTTCACTGTTCACTGTTCACTGTTCACTGTTTTAAGGCTTACCAAAAAAGTACTCAGAACTCACAACTCAGTAGTCAGAATTTTGAAGCAATATTTGAGTATATAGCAATCCGGTTTTATTTTTGAAAAGATTTCAGTATCTTTCGGGTAATGCTCACCAAAACCCAGACATAACCCAATACGTGCAATACTGGAAATGAGCAGCATTTAGTTAGGCGCAGCCATAGCTAGATTGTGGAGGTTGATAATTGTTATGGCAGTCTGGAAACAACTGACAATCTACATCGGGAAATCGGATCGTTGGTATCATCAACCGTTGTAGGCAGCTTTAATTGGACTTGCCCGAAAACGGGGAATTGCTGGTGCAACGGTGACGCAAGCGATCGCAGGGTTTGGCAAACAAACAACTTGTCACACCTCTCAATGATGGGAGTTGTCCTCTGACGTACCGATAGTAGTGACAATGATTGACCGCGAAGAAGCACTTGCAGAACTTTTACCCCAAGTCAGAGAAATGGTCAGAGATGGATTAGTCACTATCCAAAATGTAGAAGTTCTTCATCATGCTCCTGTTATGTACCATTAGATACAGTAGATTACAAGTCAATGAAGTAGAGTACTCTTGTCTAAAAGCCAGACACAGAGGAAATTTTACTGCAAGATTGTACTTGAAACCCGCACGGCACGCACGCAGCGAGAGTATCAGAATGTTAACCGTTGACGGTTCACAGTTAACAGTTAACAGTTAACAGTTGACAACTGCGTTCTGTGTTCTGCGTTCTAAAGTTTTATATTTACTTAAGATTTACGTCAATGAGTCGCTGCGTATTTTGTGCGATCGCGCTAGCTTGGGGTAAATCGTAAATTAATTTAAAAAACGCGAATTGATGAATCACACCTTAAGCGTAGCGACTCCCAAACAAGTTAGTACTCAAGAGCAAGTCATTGTTGCCAAGCAAATATCTGTCAAGCCATTGATTGTCTTAGGGTGGGAAATACTTCTAGCCTTACCCCTAGGTTTAATCTTGACAAGGTTCCAGATTGGAGGAATTGCTTGGATATTTGGCGGTCTTATCTCTGGTACAGTGGTGCTTCAGACGTATCGGGTTTGGGGTGGCTATACTCCCAAACCTAACCGAACTGCCAGAAAGACAGGAATGGCACTTGTTGGGCTGAATGTCGGCTTTTCTATTGCCCACGCGGATCTAGCTAATGTTGCTTCTTGTTTTCCTGTTTTTGCTCTTCTTACCTTTTTCCTGTTGCTGTGTGGTACTCTGATTGGCTATATTTACTCACGCTTAAGCAAAACGAATTTCTTAACGGCAATGTTGGCTACAGTTCCTGGCGGTGTAGGAATGATGTCAGCGATCGCCGCAGACTACAACAGAAATGTTACCCTTGTAGCACTCGTACAAGCGATTCGCGTGACGAGCGTAGTTTTTCTCATTCCCCTAGTTGCTAAAGTCTTATCCGGTCATCAAGTTTACCCACAAGCACTTCCCATTAAAACTGTCTTATTCAGTCTCGACCCATCCCAATTAGGATTCCTATTATTGGCATTGCTATTTGGCTCCTTAGGAGTATATCTTGCTGTATTACTCAAAATTCCGGCTGGTGAATTTTTCGGTGCAATAGTTGCCGGGATCGCGTTTAATCCCTTGCTGGATTGGCTGCCTTTTATAGGTGATATTAACTTTACCTTGCCGCCTTTAGTCAACATAGTAGGTCAAATGCTTCTGGGAATTACCATCGGTGAGTATTGGGGTGACAAACCCACTTTTGGGAAAAGGAGTATAGCCTACGCCTTGATGTCTGTAGGAATGACCCTTGTTGCAGGGGGACTCGCCACCATCCTTGCTATGGAATTAACTTCCTGGGACTGGTTAACGTGTTTGTTAGTAACAGCACCCGGAGGTTCAGCAGAAATGATTTTAGTTGCCTTAACATTGCATCATAATGTTGAAATTGTAACAGGAGGTCATTTGGTGCGACTGATCGCGATTAACAGTTCCCTGCCAATATGGGTATATTTATTTCGCCGTCTTGACAATCAACTAGAAGAACCTACCTAGGGATGGGGTCAAATCAACGTGCGATAAATTGTTCTGTGTTTATCTGCGTGCATCTGCGGTTCCAAATAGCCCTAAACCGCATTTTTGACCGAAATCTAGTGTAAATTGGTAGCTGCTGCTAAATTACCCCTGGTTCAAAAGGTATTTTTCCCTCACTCACAAACCAAGGATGCTGTAGATGGTCGCACAAATCAAAGAATTTGATGCCCAGCACTGGGTGAAAACTCGTTCATCCCTAGACCCCAACGAATCAACCTTTCTCGTCTGGAAAGGCAATATTTACGCTTTTGTCCCAGGTGAAAAGAAAAAACTCTTATTTAAAATTGTCGGCATGAGCGTCAGTAGGTGTATTCCTACAGGAGAGGGGAGCTGGGATTTTACCTCTAGGGAACTGACTTATTACCTCAGCCCAGAAACAAGTGAAATTTTGCACAAGTGGGATAATCCTTGGACAGGAGAAACAGTCCCAGTGGTACACGTCGCCAATAATCCTGTGCAGGGTCATTTTAAAAGCAAGTTTCCCGCACCTGTAGAAGGAGACAGTACAACCTTCGTGTTTGATATATTTCCCACTTATCCCAATCCTTTGGGGGAAAATCCCAAGTTTGCAGAATATAGCCCACACAGCATTTATCAAGCGGCAGAGTTGTTTAAATTAACAGTTCCAACCGCAGATTTATTCAACTCTGAACTCAAGAGTGTGACTGAACTCAAGCTGAGTTGGGATAGAATTGGTCAATGGCTTCCTTGGATGAAGATGGGCGCACGCCTCGGTCATCTGATCTACAGTGCTTATGGAAGCAAAGTGAATGGCTTTAGCGAGTTGCCGCAATTGCTGCAAGATGAAATCAATACCCGCGTTCCTTTGTACAAGAATGCACCTAAATCGTTTCTTGATGTGGAAGATATGACTTCTTGGCTTTACTTCCAACAGCACTTTGATGCTTATTTAGCCGGTGAAACTTTTCCGCTACCAGAAGCGGAGGAGATTTAGTTTTCTCATTAAGCCTCTTGGAAAAGTCAAGAGTTAACTCTGAAGCTGTTCCACAATAAGCTTGCATTATCTGGGCAGGCTTTCCGGCCCACTCCACAAGAATTTGAAAAGAACTCAGAATTGCCTTGTTCCCAGTCTCTGGCTGGGAATACCATTGCGAGGCTCTGCCTGCCTTATACCAATTCACTTTTTGGTTGAAACATATAATATCAAGTCCGGCAAATTACCCATAATAAAACTTATATGTAGTTTGGACTTGAGTCCTTGTTTTCGTCCAAGAGGACTCTTGTCCTCACTACAAACTTAGTAAGGTTATTTAATCGGACATGATATAACCCCTCCTAACCTCCCCAAGGCATCGGGGAGGTGCCGCAGGCGGTGGGGTGCATTTGTATCAAAAATTTAGTGAAATGGTATTACTTGCGGCAGAGCCGCTTCAAGGGCATTTCCAGGTGGAACCTGGAAACAAGATTTTAGAAGGGTTTTGGCTTAAATTGACACCAATGGCAAGATGCCCACTCCACAAGAATTTGAAAAGAACTTAGAATTCAGAGTTCTGAGTTCTGAGTCAGTACTTTAACACGAGGTAGACAAAGTAAAAATATGTCTCTCGCATCAGAAAATCAAACTGGCTTTTGAAACTGCGGTAGCGAGTGGTGGGTGTAGGGGATGGATAGGCATCCATTCCCAAGTCTTGTGCCATTAACACGGCTCGCTTAAGATGCAGGGGGTCGCTGACAATGAGAAACTTGGAGAAACGGTACTTAGAAGCCACCTTCTGAGCATACTCTAGGTTTTGGTGAGTTGTGTGCGATTCTGTTTCGATGAGAATATTGCCTGGTTTTACCCCCCGCGCCATTGCGTAACGTTTGCCCACAACGGCTTCAGCGAGATGATCGTTTTTGCCAACGCCACCTGTGAAAATAATGTTGCGGACAATTCCTTTTTTGTAAAGGTTTATTGCGTGGTTAATTCTTTCTCTGAAAACTGGAGATGGTTCCTCTCCCCAAACTGCTGCTCCCAAAACTATTGCAGCATCAGCTTTGACAATACGGTTAGCGCTGCCGTAAAAGTATATTCTGAATGCTGTGATTGCGACTACCAGTAGGAGTGCAGACACAATCCCAAGTACAACCAAAGCTAGCCATTGTGTTTTAGTTTGGTAACTGGGCATTGTTAATATCTCCCAATGTAAATTTACAACACTTCATCTCCGTTTTAACAACTTTACACAGCTTCTAACAACGTCCAAAAGTAGCCATCTGGTGCAACGAAGGAGAAACTCAGCTCTCCAAACTCGTTGGCAACTATGTTTGTATACTTCTGCACAGGACTTGCTTTAATGCGATCGCAGTACAGATCTAGTCCTCGTACCCGGTAAGTGTAAAGACAAACTCCCAAGCAACCTGGTTGCGCGGCTTCAAACTGGGAATTTAACTTGATAAAATCAGGAAAGCGAATGATGTAAAGTCTACCGGAACGGGCAGCAAACACGTTTGTTGTTGAAGATCTGGGGTCATCAAAGGCGGTAAGAGAAAACTTTTCCCCTGGTTGGAGGTCAAAAATCTCTCGACCTGCTAAGGAAGATTCGTAGCTTGTTTCTACATCGTCACGTACCCGCAGCAAACCCAAAACTTCGTCATAAAACTTTAGAGTTTCTTTGCTGTCATCCTGAATGACCATGCCCATATGAGTAAACTGGCTGGTTTTGAGGGTACAATTTTTGTTGATGTTTCCGTAATGTGGCAGAGTATAACCAAACCTCTGAAAGAAAACCTGTCGCGTCAAGGGTTGCAACAAAGCCATTTCTCGCACCCCGATCACTGGTTCGATAAAAGGACGGCTTTTCTTGTCCTTGTTGTAAATAATTTCCCAGTGAGGGTATGTATATTTAATCGCCCAACCGGCTGTTTTAGCCTCTTCTACATGATTTAAGATGCTTAACACATCATCCGTTAAGCTCGTTGCCCAGCGATTTCCCTTCACTTTCATCGACCCCATCCCTAATCCCTCATTAGTAGGGTTTTGCCAAATCATCAGACGAAGCAAACCATGATCTGTATACTGGTGGTAAAGGCGAATCGAACGTAAAGATGAATTAACTCCATATAATTGGTAAGCTGCGGCTTGTGATAATTCACCTACTTGACCAACGCGGTAGCCAAATAGTTCCCAATACTGAATGGCAGAAATTGGCTCTTTAACCCCAATACACACTTCGTAGATGCCTTCAATAGCCGTTTGTTGCCCCTGATTCATAGTTAGTTATTACATATTGTTCAAGTGCTTTTTTAGCAGTGTTCAGTTATCAGTTAGTTTCTGTCACTAAGGATTTTTGGAATTTCTCCACAAATCAATTTATTAGCTTAATATTGATTTTACAAATGTAAATGCAAATGATAATTATAACTGTTTACTGTTACTCAATATTTTTATATTTTATTAATAGAAAAAAATTTACAAAACATAACCGCAAACCGCAGACAAGTATATTATAATACTTACAAACAGTATAAATGAGTGTTTATCTTTACTAAGTAAGAAGTAAGTAGTTGTAACAATTTAAGCTTGGCAACTACGATTTTTAACATTCTTTTTTTTTCATTGTCATAGTGTTTATAGATTTTTGACCAATTTTGGAAACTATGAGCTTAATCTTGGATAGATTTTAAAAAAATTTCTACTATTCTAGATATACTGGATTTCTGGTAGCCAATAGTCAACTTCTTGTACTTTACGACTAGTTCAAGAACTTGGCACTTAGAGATATTCAGGGTGACTCTCTATACAAATACAACTTAAAAGTGTGTTCTCATTAGATGTATAAAGATATTACCTTGTGCTCTTCAAGTGGGGGCAAAATTGCAGCGCGCATATTTAGAATGAAAAAATGTAGGGATCAACCACTGCTGCCGGATATTTGAGCATAACACAGGCTGCTCTCGTTTTGGCAGTACCACTATCCTACTTATCAAGAATTTATAAAATCAATACAGCAGGCATGAATGTCTCAAAAGGGGAGAATTTTAGATGAAAATTCTTTTGGTAGAAGATGATGAGTTTAATGCTTTATTGCTTGAAAAAGCACTCAAGGCATACAACTACCAGATTGAGACTGCAAAAGATGGTCAAACTGGGCTGGAGTTGGCAAAAATGTTTGAATATGACCTGCTTTTGCTAGATGTGATGCTTCCTAAGATGGATGGCATTAACCTTTGTCGGCAACTGCGTCTAGAGGGTTATCATATGCCCATTCTGATGCTGACTGCAAATAATACTACCAGCCTTCGCGTTACAGGTATGGAGGCGGGTGCTGATGATTACATAACCAAGCCTATTGACCTGTCAGAGTTAGTAGCTCGGATGAAAGCCTTACTGCGGCGGGCAAAGGTGATATTACCTACAATATTGAGTTGGGAAAACTTGTCTCTAGACACCAACACAAGAGTTGTTACCTATAACGGCGAGAGTTTGCACCTCACCCCCAAAGAGCATAGTTTATTAGAGCTTTTCTTGCGAAATCCTGGCAGAATATTCACTCGCAGTGCTTTGCTCGACAGCGTTTGGTTATCCTCTGAATCTTCTGGAGAGGAAGCTGTGACAACCCAAATTAAAGGTTTGCGGCAAAAGTTAAAAGCAGTGGGAATGACCCAAGATTTGATTGAGACACTTTACGGATTGGGTTATCGGCTCCGAAAACATGAAAAAGACACTATTAGACAAGACTCAAACAAGCACAATAGGCGCAGATCTTTATCATCTTCTGAGCTTTCGCAAAAGCGCAAAGCCGAAGCAGAAGTTATAGTTCTTGTCAAAAAGATGTGGGAAGAGTTTAAAGGGAGCCGTCTACAGGAACAGTTGCAGTTATTTGAACAAGTGCTAGCACACTTATCCACTGGAAACCCAGACAGCTATCTGATGCAGCAAGCACAGACAGAGGCTCACCGCTTGGCTGGTACTTTAGGCTGTTACGGCTTTCATGAAGGTTCAAAACTAGCACGCCAAATCGAAGTCGTGCTGCAAAGTTTAACAAGTTGGCAGCAGTACCCAGTTTGGCAGTTGGAGAGATTGGAGAAATTAATAACATCACTGCAAAACATATTGCAGCAGTCATCTCAAGCTGCTACCCTTGCAACCTCTAAACTACCATTGCCGCGACTGCTGATCATTGATAATGATACTATTCTAACAGAACGAATCAAATTAGATGCCGCAGCTTGGGGCTTACAGGTAGAGATAGCTACAGACTTGACCACGGCAAAAAGCGTACTTGCCTCATACTCTCCCAATGTGATTTTACTAGACTTGACTTTTTCCAACTCACAGGAAAATGGTTTAAACTTCCTATCAGAAATTACCCAGAATCATCCTAAAATACCTGTTATAATTTTTACCGCTACCCATCAATTTCGTTGTCGGGTAGAAGCTGCTCGTCTCGGGGCACATACCTTTTTCCACAAAACTACGCCTGTGGATGAAGTGCTTTCTGTTGTCAGGAAATCACTGAATCAGTCTGTTGCTACTGATGAAGCTAAAATTATGGTTGTAGATGATGACCCCGTTGTGCTAAATCATGTGAAATCGTTGCTTTTACCTTTGGGATTTCAAGTCACTACACTGCAACAGCCTCAACATTTTTGGAAGGAATTAGAAACTTTTAGCCCCGAATTACTGATTTTAGACATTGAGATGCCAAATTTTAATGGCATTGAACTATGCCAAGTAGTCCGCACTGACAGCCGTTGGAATCATTTACCCGTGCTGTTTCTCTCTGTCCATTCCGATGCAAAAATAGTGCGTCAAGTGTACGCGGTAGGAGCTGATGATTATCTGCGTAAGCCAATAGTGGAACAAGAACTGATAACCCGTGTTCTTAATAGGCTAGAACGGACACAACAAAAGACAACAATTACAAAAATTAGAAGGATTACAGATTAAATAACGTGCAATTTATCTGGTTAAGATTGAGTGAATAAGACAAGGGAGATGAATAGACATGGGGACGCGGAAAGTTTTGAATGATATAGTAGTTTTCTGTTAGGTGAGTATTGCTCACTTTTGTAAGCAATGCTGACCCGACAGATTTGTGGTTTCATCATAGAATCAGCGGTGTAAATAATTAAACGGATTTGATATTACAGGTAAAAACGGCTCAATTGTAAGGTGTTAAAAATGATTTTATAATTTGAGAAAAATTGCGTAATAAATAGTTTGCATTCACAACATATAATAAGCTTTCAGTTAGTAGCTTTAACAAAAGTAAAATAAATTGATTAATTAAAGTAAATTATAGTAATTATTATGTGTAAAGTTAATGAAAGAAGCAAGATTAGTCAGCACCTGAGCATGGCTTTGGAAGCCGCGAAAATGGTGATTTGGGAATGGGATTTGCTCACTAATTGTGTGGTTTGGTCAAGCAGTCAAGAAGAATTATTTGGGTTGGCACCTGGAAGTTTTCCAGAAACTTACGAATCTGCTATAGCTCGTGTTCATCCAAGTGACCTAGAAGCTGCGACTTTATGTTTGAATCAGGCACGTGTTGAGCGGCATGATTATCATCAAGAACTACGGATTTTTGGGTCTGATGGTAGTATCCACTGGATTGAGGCAAAGGGAAGATTTTTTTATAACGATGAAGGTCAAGCGGTGCGGATGCTGGGAACTGTAATGGAGATTAGCGATCGCAAAGCCAGAGAAGAACAACTGCGTCTGTTGCAATCTGTCGTCGTTCATACAAATGACGGAGTAATAATTAGCGAGGCAAACCCCACTGACCCTATGGCTTCCCCGATTGTCTACGCCAACCCTGCTTTTACCCAAATGACAGGTTATACCTTAGAGGAAGTCTTGGGCAAGACATCGCGTATTCTCCAAGGTGAAAAAACTGACCCAGCAACTTTAGATAAAATTCGTACAGCACGGCAAAGTGGTCAACCAGTGCAGGTTGAAGGGATTAACTATACCAAAGACGGCAGAGAATTTTGGGTTGAAGTTAATATTTTCCCGATAGAGGATGAAAGCAATCAGGTGACTCATTGGGTATCAGTGGGGCGGGACATCACTGAGCGTAAGCAGACAGAAGCTGCTTTGAAAGAAAGCGAGGAGCGGTTTCGCCAAATAGCAGAGAATATCCAAGATGTTTTCTGGATATTAGATCCTCAAAAGCGCGAAATAGTTTATATTAGCCCTGTCTATGAAAGAATTTGGGGGCGCAAGTGTGAAAGTTTGTATGCCACTCGAATGGATTGGATGAATAGCATACATCCTGATGACACCGAAAGAGTGCAAGCGATTCTTGGTGATAAAGTACACACAGAACTGTTTGAGCATGAGTATCGTATCGTGCGTCCAGATGGAACAGTGCGTTGGATTCGAGACCGAGGGTTTCCGGTTAAGGATGAGCTCGGACAACTCCAGCGTATAACAGGGATAGCAGAGGACATCACAGAGCAGAAGCTCTCAGAAGTTGCTTTGAGAGAAAGCGAGGAGCGATTTCGCCACCTTGCAGAGAACATCGAAGATGTTTTTTGGATATCAGACCCCACAAAGCCCCAGTTGCTCTACATCAGCCCAGCATACGAAAAAATTTGGGGGCGTTCCATAGAAAGCTTATACGCCAGTAACATAAACTTTATTAATAGTACCCATCCGGATGACCGGGAAGCAGTGCTAGCGACTTTTGTTGAAAAATCACATTTAGAAGTGTTTGAGCATGAGTATCGCATTGTGCGCCCAGATGGAACGGTGCGGTGGATTCGAGACCGAGGATTTCCGGTTAAGGATGAAGGGCAAGTCAAGTACATTACAGGAATAGCACAAGATATCACAGAACGTAAACTTGCCGAAGCTGCCCTACAGCAACTTAATGAGGAGTTAGAAATCCGAATTAAACAGCGGACTGTTGAGTTAGAACGCTCTCAACTCATTTTGGAACAGCAGCTCAGACGAGAGCAGTTAATCAAAAGGCTCACGCAACAAATACGCCAGTCCCTCGACTTGGAAATAATCCTTAACACTGTTGTTACTGAAGTCCAAAAATTGCTGGCATCTGACCGAGTTTTAGTCCACCAAATTCAGCCAGATGGTACTGGCAGTATCGTTGCCGAAGCTGTTGTGGGAGACTGGACTAGGATTTTACACCAGAAATTTCCCGAAGAGATTTTCCCCGAACGATCCCAAAAACGGGATCTCGAAGGACAGATTTACACCCTTACCAATCGTGATAACGAGGAAATATTACCCTGTTTTGCGGACTTTTTAGCAAAAATTCAAGTTAGGGCAGAACTGGTGGTTCCCATTATCCAACAAGACACGGTTTGGGGACTGCTGATTGTCCACGAGTGCAGTGAACCAAGAGAATGGCAAACTTGGGAAATAGATTTGCTCAAGCAATTAAGTAGCCAAGTGGCGATCGCCATTCAACAATCAGAACTTTATCAGCAACTTAAGGAAGAACTACGCGATCGCCAACGGGCAGAAGTCGCATTGCGGCAAAGCGAAGCCTTGTTTCGTTCTCTAACGGAGTTTGCACCCGTGGGCATTTTCAGATGTGATGCTCAGGGGCAAATTATCTATACTAATCCTCACTGTCAGGCAATTTTTGGCTATACCTTTGAGGAAGGTTTGGGGTATGGCTGGATGCAATTTCTTCACCCAGAGGATTTAGAAACTATTATGCCCCAATGGGCTGCAGCAGTGGCAGCAAAGCAGGGATACCGCAGTGAAATTCGTTGTATCCACAAGGACAAAACTATCCGGTTTGGTCGAACTATGTCAGTTCCCATCTTTTGCGAGTCTGGTGAACTTACAGGTTATGTTGGCATAGTAGAAGATATCACGGAAAGTCGGGCAATTGAGAAAATGAAAAAAGAATTTATCTCGATTGTCAGCCATGAACTACGAACCCCTCTGACTGCAATTCGCGGTTCTTTGGGATTACTCGCCGCTGGCGTACTCAAAGACCAACCGGACACTGCAAAACAAATGTTAGAAATCGCCGCCAAGGACACAGAACGTTTGGTACGTTTGGTGAATGATATTCTCGACTTAGAGCGCTTGGAAGCGAACAAAGTCTTTTTCGTAAAGCAATGGTGCGATGCTACGACATTAATGCATCAGTCTCTAAAAACCGTGCAATTTCTAGCGGTAGAAAACAAGATTACGCTTTGTGTTGTGCCTTCTTCGGTGCAAGTATGGGCAGATTCAGACCGGATGATTCAAACTCTTGTTAATTTGCTAAGCAACGCAATTAAATTTTCGCCGACCGAGAGTACAGTAACGCTGAGTGTCCAAGCGCTGCCAGACCACGTTTTATTTAAAATTCAAGATCAAGGACGAGGCATTCCCCATGACCAGCTAAAAACTATTTTTAGACGCTTTCAACAAGTCGATGCGAGTGACTCCCGCCAAAAAGGAGGAACAGGTTTGGGTTTAGCTATCTGCCGTAGTATAGTACAACAGCATGGCGGCAGAATTTGGGCTGAGAGTGTGTTAGGACTCGGTACTGTTTTCTATTTTACTCTACCTCAACCGCTTGAGAGCTAAGGCTGTTGAGAACCGTAGGTGTTGCAGAATCAAAATTTATGTACGAATAGACACATAATTATAAGCAATAATAGCTACAAAACCCTGATTATTTTCTTATTTTTTTTATTTATCTTTAATACTGCGCTGAATCGCTTATACTTACTTAGTTAGAAAAAAATCATTATGTCCATGGGTTAGCTGCCCTTACGGGGCTATAGCATTTCTAGGTAATTACAGAATTTGCGCTCAAAAGCTTGTGAAAAAATGTGTTGTTTTGACTTGGCTGTCTTCGCAAATGGCTTGAAAGCTAAAACTGAACTATGTTAGCAAAGCGGATTTTGGTTATCGATGACGAAATAAACCTGTGTACTGTTATTAAGGTTTGTTTAGAACGCATAGGGGGTTGGCAAGTGCTGATAGCTCAATCTGGTAGCGAAGGACTGGTATTAGCTGAAACTGAACTCCCTGATGCTATTCTACTAGATGTTATGATGCCAGATACGGACGGATTGGTTGTGTTACATACATTGCACATTAATCCGGTTACCGAAACAATTCCAGTGATTTTACTGACTGCTAAACCACAGCCTGTAAACTTGAATCAATCTGCACAGTTAGGCTTTGTAGGGGTTATTCCCAAACCTTTTGACCCTCTAGAGTTGGCGGATCAGGTAGCCGAATTGCTGGGATGGGAATAAGCTTGCCTTAGTTTCATTCATATTACCCTCATACACACAAAATTCCAAGCACTACAAGTTTTTGGCAATCCTCAGAATTTCCTCATTCTTTTTGCATAACTTCATAAAATAACGATCCAAATCTTTTAGGGCTTACGCACACTCTACGAATTCTTGGCGCTCTTAGCGTCTTGGCGGTAGCCTGCGGCACGCCCTTCGGGTATGTCTTCGACACGCCTGAGTCCTTCGGACACGCTGAGTCCCTGTCGGGGCACGCTTCGCGAACGCGAACGGCGAACGCAGTCGCCTGGCTGTCGGGAAACCCTCCAAAGGGCGCTGCCTCACCGCTGCGCGTCTACCATAAATTAAGCTTAGGGGCGATTTTTGCGTAAGTCCTGTCTTTCTAAACAGTTGTGAGTTCTTAATTGTTCTGCAAAAAAATTCTACGGTTTGAATACATTCGTAATTCTGAAAGGGATGTATATTTTTTGACTATAAATCAGCAGGAATAAGAGATGATGGTAAAACCTGTTACTAAAAGAGTTTTATATATTGATGACGAACCGGATATGCAACTGATTGTGAAAACCTGTCTCCAGACATTAGGAGGGTGGGAGGTAGAAGTCGCGAAATCAGCCACAGAGGGTTTAGTTAAAGCAGAGGAGTTGAAACCAGATGCGATCATTTTAGACGTGATTATGCCCGAAATGGATGGTGTTGCTTGTTTAGAAAAACTAAAGTTAAATGCCAAGACTCAAACCATACCAGTAATTTTTTTAACATCAAGGTGGAATATCACTGAACGGTATCGGTTTTCAGCGTTGGGTGCTGTGGGGGCGATCGCTAAACCATTTAACGCTTTGACTCTGGTTCCTGAGATTGCAAAATTTCTTGGTTGGAATTAAGAAATAATGCACTAAACTAAAAAACTTTCCACATTTTTTGTCATACTAAATGAGTTTATTTAGATGTTCAAGATTTTTGGGATATCTAAGTATTACTGTAACCTCTATCTAAGAATTACATGAAACTTCTTGCAAAAGTTCATGATGAAGTGGATATGAAACAGCACTTTTTAGCAGATAAACGCAGAGAAAAATAGACATTTTTGACTTATGCAAGAGGTCTATTATTCAGCATTGTTAGTAGTTCAACCTAATTAAATCTCGTTTTTTCAGCAAGAATATAATTTGGAATTCCTAATTTATTGGCATTGTAATTACCGAAGAAAGGCAGAGGGCAGAGGGCAGAGGGCAGAAGGAAAGAAGGTAAGCTTTGATACAAAAATAAGTCCTCTGTTCTCTGCCATAAGGTTTAAAGCCCCTGAATTTATTTATGGAGAAAAATAAACGCGTAGCAACTTTATTAAATCCCCCGAATTCATTCGTGGGGACGCCTTCTGCCTTCTGCCTTCGTACTTCTGCCTTCTTAAAAGTTAATAATTAATAATTTTCTTATTGAAATTAAGGCAGGAGTATGGCTTTGCTTGAAAAAATTCTTATTGTAGACGATTCTCTGAGCCAATTGGATCTCATGTGTCATTATCTTAGAGATAGTGTTTACCGCATTATTAAAGTGACTAGCGCTCAACAAGCTTTAAAAATCGCCTTACAAGAAGAACTTGACTTGATAATTACTGATGTCGTTATGCCTGAAATGAGCGGGTTTGAGTTGTGCCGTTTCCTGAAAAAGAATCCAGCAACTCAAAAAGTGCCAATTGTGATTTGCAGTTCCAAAAATCAGAAAGTTGACCGTTTGTGGGGGATGAAGCAAGGCGCTGTCGCCTATGTCTCTAAACCCTTTACCCGCGAACAGTTCCTAGATGCTATTGAATCAGTGGCAGTATCAATGTAAAGTTACAGTGTAAATCTCATCACATTTTTTTCTTTGAGTGTGACAGAAACAGAGTATACAAAAAAATGAGTTTCTGATAGTATTTAATTTACTAAGCTACAAGCAATATTTAGCTTATTTCCCTATTAATGTTAATGTAGGCGAAACCATTTAATTTTATTTGTGTGACACCTATAAGCTATTGTTCAGTCTTTGTTTTCATCTCAAAACTTGCATCTACCACTAGCAATTTTTAAACGTTACTCATTTAAGCACAAGGTTCTTGAGGATTGGTAGATGGTTAGAATAGTTGACAAAGATACAAATTATGCTATGGGCAAAAATGAAGATATTGAACAGAATTTCTTCATAACATCGTTACAGCAAAATACTGTCATACAGCCTAAAGTTAACTTTCGTAATTCCCGCCGCCGTCGTATGATTTCTTGGCTGAGGCGGACAAGCTTACGTACCAAAGCGATCGCTTTTATCTTTATTATTGGTACTTTGCCAGTATTTGGAATTGGGGCAATCACCTATTACTTGGTAAACCAATCAACGACAAAGGAAATTGTTAACAACAAGCAAGATAGAGCTTCTTTGTTGGCAAACAATATCAGCAGTTTCATGCTGAGACGGTATGGAGATATTCAAATCCTCTCTAGACTGACATTTCTGCAAAATCGCCAATTGAGGGCAGTGATCAGCCGTGAGCAGATGCAAGCACGGCTGAGGAACTATTTAGATATTGAAAACAGTTATGAAAGCATTGCGGTTTTTGATATCAAGGGTAATCTGGTTGCCGATTCAGCAGGAGAATCTATTCCTAACCAAAAAAACGAAGAGTATTTTCAAGAAGTACTCAAAACTAAAACGCCCTATATTAGCCAGCCGAAAGCCACAAAAAGCGTAGATCAATCTAAAATTTACATGGCTGCGCCTGTCAAAGATAGTGACACGGGTGAAACAATTTATATTGTTCGGACAGTGATACCCGTGAAATCTTTAGAAAAGGTAGTCCTGAACCCGCAAATTAATCAAGATGATTACAAGGTTGTAGATAGTTCTGGAAACATATTCCTGTCTAGAACAGGGAGGAAAACAGGTTTAAATGTAAAACAAGAAATTCCTCAGTGGAAAGAAATACAAGCAAAGAAGCAAATAACGACTCAGATTTTATTTAATAAAAAGGACAATGCTGAAAAACTAGTAACCTACGTGCCTTGGCAAAAAGTAGAAGGGTTGCCAGATTTAAAATGGACATTACTTTTGAGTCTAGATACAGCAACTGCATTCGCAACGCAACAACAATTATTACTGGCATTGGAGATAGGGACGCTAATAACAGCATTGCTGGTTGGTAGCATCGCGGCAATTATAGCTACTCGTGTGCTCAAGCCAATTGAAGCTGCGATTATGGCAGTGGAAAAATTGGGTAAAGGTAATCTTGATACCCGAATTGCCATCAAAGGCGAAGACGAACTTGGAATCTTGGCTTCTCACATCAACCAAATGGCAGACCAAGTGCAAGGCTTCCTACACAAACAAACCGCGGAAGCTGAGCAATTAAAGTTGTTGACAAACATCTTGCTCTCAATTCGCTCCTCTGTCAATTCTGAAGAATTGTTCAACATTACAGTCACAGAAGCAAAACTTGCCCTCAAAGCGGATCGAGTCGTGATTTATCGCTTCAATGCTAATGGAGGCGGACAAGTTATAGCTGAATCAGTGAATCCTGGTTTGCCTGTGGCTTTTGGGGAGATAGTTGAAGATGGTTGTATTCATAAGGACATCATAGACGCTTACAGACAAGGTCGGGTGATGGCTGTGAACAACGTCAGTGAAGCAGGCTTTTCTCCCGAACATCAGAAGTTCATGGAAAGATTGCAAGTCAAGGCGAACTTGGTGACGCCAATTTTAAAAGATAACCAAGTCTTAGGCTTTTTGATTGCTCATCACTGTCAAGAAGTTCATGCTTGGCAGCCCTATGAAATTAATTTCTTGCGGCAGTTAGCAATTCAAGTTGGGCTGACTTTAGAACGTGTCAGTTTATTGGAGGTAACACAGACACTCAAAGACCTTGCTATCCACTTGTCTAGAACTCATAACTCGCAAGATATCTACAATTTGGCGGTTCAAAGCATCCGCAAAGCCTTGAAGGTGGAGCGAGCAGTCATTTACAAAATAGACGAAAATTTGCAAGGAAGCGTAATTGCAGAATCAGTCGTTGCGGGCTGGCCGGCTTCTCTTGGGGCAGAAATTTACGACCCATGTTTGAAAAATTATGTTGATAAGTATCGGCAAGGTCGTGTTGTCGCCATTAACGATATTTACCAAGCTAATTTGAGCGAGTGTTACATCAACCAATTAGAACCGTTTGCAGTCAAAGCAAATTTGGTCACACCGATCCTGATCGGTGACCAACTGCTGGGCTTGTTAATTGCCCATCAGTGTGAGCAACCTCGTTTATGGCAACAGTCTGAAATTGATTTGTTTGAGCAATTTGCCAGAATTGTGGGACTGGCTTTAGAGCGAGCCAATTTTTTAGAGCAAGCCGAACAAGGACGCCAAGAAGCAGAAAAAGCTTCTCAACTGCAACGTCAGCAGAAAGAAAGGCTGCAACTGCAACTGCTAAGATTAATAGACGATCTTGAAGGAGCATCTCAAGGAGACTTGACAGTGCGTGCGCAAGTCACCGCTGGAGAAATTGGCACTGTGGCTGACTTTTTCAACTCCTTGTTGGAAAGTTGGCAGGAGATTGTTACCCAAGTCAAACTAGCCGCTACTCAGGTAAATAATGCAATTGCAGACAACTCAGGATCGATGGGTCATTTGGCAATTGAAGCACTCAAACAAGCAGAGGAAATTAGCCGTACCCTCGATGCTGTTGACCAAATGAGGCAATCGATTAAAGCCGTAGCAAAAAATGCGAAGCAAGCCGAAGAAGTTGCCCGTACGGCATATCACGCCGCCGAAACCGGAGATACAGCAATAGACCTAACAGTCGAAAATATTATAAGTTTGCGTGAGACAATAGGGGAAACCGGGAAAAAAGTCAAGCGTCTTGGAGAATCTTCGCAACAAATTTCGCGTGTGGTGGCATTGATTAAGCAACTTGCCATGCAAACCAACTTGTTAGCTATCAACACGGGTATTGAAGCGGCGCGTGCTGGTGAAGAAGCTCAAGGTTTTGCGGTGATTGCGGAAGAAGTCGCCGTACTAGCAGCTCAAAGTAGCGAAGCAACTGAGGAAATTGAAGAAATTGTTGCCAATATTCAACGCGAAACCAGGGAAGTTGTTAAGGCTATGGAGTTGGGAACCACGCAGGTTGTTGAAGGGACGCGTCTAGTTCAAAATAGTAAGTACAGTTTCAACCACATTCTTGAGGTGTGTCGCCAAATTGACCAATTGGTGCAGTCAATTTCTCACGCTACAGTATCTCAGGTGCAAACTTCCCAAGAGGTTTCCATTCTCATGCAAGATATCGCCCAAATATCTGAAATGACCAGCAATTCATCTCGTCAAGTTTCCACATCTCTCCAAGAAACAGTGGAGATTTCCCAGCAATTGCAAGAAAGTGTGCGGACATTCAAGGTGAATTAGATGGGGATGAAAGTCAAAAGTCAAAAGTCAAAAGTCAAAAGAATTTTTTACAGAAAATCGCAGAGAAAGCCCACGGCTTCTAGTCGTGGGATGAATCTGCTGACCCTTTAGGGTCAGTCCTTTTAAGTCTACGCCGCAGTCCCCTAATAAGCTCTCTTAGCACTTCAGTTTGATTTCTCACTTCTTGATCGCAATATTTCTTTAGTAATTCTTTCTCGTCTTGAGTGACGCGAAACGTGATAAATACTTCGGGCTTAGGCATTGACGGATACCACAGTTAAAGGTATCTTAATTATAGTGGCTAGGGTAATCAACCACTTAAAAAACCCAGTCGCCCTTGGGCAACGCACCTTGAAAACTGAAGATATGGGGTTCTAGCAGGAAAGGCACTGCTAGGTAAAATCTTCATGCACCAAGGAAGGCGAAAACCAAGATTTATGGTTGAAACCGTACGGTGGGGCGCACCGGAACGGGCTTCTGTAATGGAGTAAAAAGCTTGAGGAGAGAACCACCTCTGGCGCAGTCGGGTAACTGATTGTGGTAAGTGGACTCGTAGAGACAAGAATCCCACGGCTTTAACGTAAGTGGAGCCGTGAGAGCGTCAATTTTCCACAACCCTCAAATCCTGTAATACAGCAGAAGCTGATTGATAGCGATCGCTAAAGTGGTAACGCACCATCTTATCTAAAATCTCCGCCAACTCCTCGCTCACTTGCGCCCATTGACGCCACATTACAGTACCAGTATCATTATTTGGCTGGAGTTCGTGAGGTGACAATCCAGTAACCGCCTGAATGCCAATCATCCCCAAAGCATAAATATCACTGGACAAACGGGGATGACCAGCAAACTGTTCTGGTGGTGCGTAACCCCGCGTCCCAATAGCTACTGTCGCTAATTCAGTTTCCTCCTGATTGAGTGGTTGCATCATCTTAACTGCACCAAAATCAATCAGTACTAACTGATTATCTGTAGCACGCCTGATAATGTTAGTTGGTTTAATATCTCGATGAATCACACGACGCTCGTGAACAAAGGCAAGAACTTCTAAAATCTCTTTAAGCATATCGATAACAAACAGTTCATTTTGCACCCCCCGCACAGGTGGTAATTCCTCACTTAAAGTATGTCCCTCAATATATTCTTGTACTAAATAAAATTCATGATTGTCTTCAAAATATGCTAAGAGCTGCGGAATTTGATCATGTTTTCCCAAAGCCTCTAAAATTTCGGCTTCGGCATCAAATAATCTTCTTGCAACTTGCAAAAATCTTGTATCCCGGCGGGCGGGCATCAGTTGTTTAACGACACAGATAGGATTGCCTGGGCGCTGAGTATCTTCTGCTAAATAAGTGCAACCAAATCCACCTGAACCAAGAACTCTAGTAATTTTGTAGCGTCCGCTTAAGACCGTATCACCAGTTCTTTTTTCTAGAGTATCAATTTTTGATGAACTGTGAAGATGTTTGTCTTTAATTGCTGTACTTTCTTTTAACAGTGTATTTAACTGTTCTATAGCCTCTTGTTGTTTTTCTACTTGCAGAACAATGATTTTTGTTTGCTGCTGAGTTTGGTATGTGGTGTAAGCCATCACACTGACTCCACTGATTACCAATGCTATAGCAGGCGGTACTATCGGCACCCACTCTGCTTGCACAAACAAAATAATGCAAATCACCACCAAGCCACTTAGAGTCATACCTCCTACAACAACCAGCAATAAAGGATGTCGCAAACGCCACGCTAAAGCAGCACCTAACAGCGACCAAACCCAAACCCATACAGCTTCAGACGAGTCAGAAAAGTACCAAATGACACGTCGCCTATCCAAAACTGTACTGAGCATCTGACTAGCTATCTGTGCATGAATCAAGACAGCAGGCATTCTTGCAGGTTGGTTTGGCAAAGCACTGTAGGGTGTGTAGAAGCCACGATCAAGGCTAGGAGACTTAGTCCCAATAATGACGAGACGGTCTTTTATCCAGTTAGGATTTATACTGCCGTTCAGGACTTGTGAGAAAGTGACTTCTTGGGCTAGGCTATCCGGATGGCGATAATTCAACATGATTTGGTAGCCGCCATCATCCATCCTTTTATAACTACCTGCATTGCTGTCGAGAACTTTAAAACTGGCTTTTACCTTTTGTGAATGAGTATCAACCAGCTTGAAATTATTTTCATCGCTGAAATCAGGTGCAATTCCTTCTTTTTCTAAATATTTAACTGCAACTAAAGCAGCAAACGAGAAGTTCGTTGTACATTTCTTATCTTCTGGGGAATTCGCAAACAACAAACTGCGGCGGACAATGCTATCTTCATCAGATATCAGGTCAGTAAATCCGACATTATCTATAGGAAAATTCGATGGTGGTGCAATTTCCGGCGTCCCCACGCTGCTGAATGCACACGTACTGAAGATGTTGTCTCGACGCTTTAAAGAAGCCCCCAGATTTGCTTGTTCTGGTCTATATATATTTACACCAATGACACGCGGTTGATAGGACTGTAATTTCGCCAACAACTCGTTCATTTTATTGTCCGACACAGGCCATCTGTATTGCCGAACATCATCTTCAGTAACAGTCACCACCAAAATACGCGGATCAGGTGCTTCAGTGGGACGTAACCGTAACATCTCGTCATATGCTCTTAACTCCCAAGACTGCAACCATTTTAGTTCCCGTACTCCCAAAACTAAAGCAGTGACGCCCAAACTGGCGACAAGAACAGTTCGCAGCCAGCCTTTAGGAGCATTGTTGTGCCCAGAAGTGCCTTCTTTGGGAGCCTCAGTTAAACCAAGTTCCTCAGGCTTGCGTTCAACAAGCATATCGCGACGATTTAACATCTGCAAAGGAGATGGGGAGGCTGGAAAGGTCAAACAACCCCTATTTTTTGCCCATGAAGCACGCAGTTTTTGTAATAGTCCTGTAATCACGGAGATGCGGCACTAGCCAAAATGTGGTAGACTTCTCAAACCTGGAACTGAAGTTCCAGACTACAGACTAGGAAAAATTGAGATTATCCCAGGTACTATTCACTCTAGCAATTTAATTGCTAGAAAGAACTTCGTACACTGCCATAAAAAAACCTCACTTTCAGCCCGCCCACGGTGAGCCAGCGCGAATGACGGCTTTCCCGACAGCCAGGCGACTGGCGCTCGCGTTCGCGGAGCGTGCGCTTTGCGCTCAGCGTATCCGAAGGATTCACCCCGAAGGGGCGCTGGCTCCTCCGTGGGGGTCCGGAGTTCCCTACAAAAGTAAGCAAGATCCCCGACTTCTTTAAGAAGTCGGGGATCTAAACCAATTGATTTTCACAAGAAACGCTTATTTATTCAAGTGGATATTTTTCAGATGGACAAGCTGACCATTCCCACATTGAACCTGCATAATTCTTCACATCAGAAAAGGCTAAGTTAACAAGAACAGCGACAAAAAAAGCCGAGCGAATTCCACCCGTACAATAAGTCACAGTAGGAGTATCACGCTGAATTCCTAAGGTTTCTAATTTGGCGATAATTTCCTCTGGCTTAAGTAAAGTTCCCTGACTATCCATTAAATCTTTAAAGTAGAAATGCACAGCACCAGGGATATGTCCCCCTCGCTGTTCACCATAGGGAGTTTCTCCAGCATATTCTCGCTTTTGCCGAGTATCAATGACAGCCAACTTGTTTTCTGAAAGATTGACTTGAAGTTCATCACGCTGAATTTCCCATAAAGCAGTGCGATTAACAACAAAATCTCCTATTTCTGGTGGTTGATTAAGTCCGCGAGTCGTCGGAACACCTGCTTTAACTAGTGCATTGTACCCCCCATCAACAAAAGCTGTATTTTGATGTCCTAAAGTCCGTAACATCCAAACTATGCGCCCTTCTTCCCCAAAATTGTCAGGCGGATTGCCAATGACAATCACAGGTTTTGAGTTAAAAATACCAACTTGACGTAGTTTTTGTTCTAAAATCTTTGCATCTGCAAGGAGTGTTCCCCGATAGGGTTTTTGGTTATTTGAAAATTGCTGCCAAGTGACGTGAACAGCACCAGGAATATGTGAAATCAACCACGCCAACTTGTTGCGAGTGTCAAGAATTGTCGCCCCTTGAGATATCAATTGCTTGGCTTCGTCTGCGTTAACTATCCATTGCATATTTTTTTTAAGCAATGACTATAAGTTTTGGCTTGTGCAATAAAGCCCAGGAAGAACGGCTTCCAGTTGTACCACAGCTTTCAGTTTACCTCTGGCAAAGAACTCTTGGTGCAACATTCACCAGCTAAACTAGACTTACAACCGCCACGTCAAATATATACGCAGATGCTATGTCTTTCGCTCCAGACATAAGAAATTCGGAAAACACTGTGGAAGATGTTATCTTTCCACCTAGTGACTTATATAGTGACGAACCGCCATTAGAAACGGATTTACATCGGTTACAAATGACGCTGCTCATTCAATGTTTAGAATGGGTGTGGCGCGTTAGCGAAGCTCCTCTGAAGGAGGCTCGCAATAACTTCTACGCTTCTGGGAACCTGACAATTTACTACAGTCCTCGTCAGCGCAATTCTGAACAATTCAGAGGTCCCGACTTTTTTGTTGTCCTGGATACTGAACGCAAACCCCGTAAAAGCTGGGTCGTTTGGGAAGAGGATGGCAAATATCCTAACGTGATTGTGGAAATTCTCTCTTCTGCAACAGCTGACACCGACCGAGGTTTAACGGACTCGCGGAAGTCCCCACCCTCTACGAAGTAGGGTGGGGATCGATAGCGGTCAATGAAGAAGACATCCCCGACCGATATCAGCCGTTGGGCTGTTGAGGGAGTGGGATGACTGATGAATTGACAATTTTTGCATTGGGGAGCGAATCTATATAATCTTCTATTACGGCAGTCATTGTTTTGTCCGTCATAACTGCATATTCTCTAAGTATATTAAGTCTACGGTCTGACAGTCTTAAGTTGAAGTATTTCTTTTTTCTTGTCGTTATTATGTCGTGCTATGTGTTAGTATAACCCGAGGGTGAAAAAGAGGTAAAACAAAGGGTGGCAACAAGGCGAATGACGTTTCGGTTATACCCAACAAAGCGAATAGAACAGTCTTTGAAGTATCACCGTAAACTTCACAAAGACTTGTATAATGCTGCTCTCTACAACAGATTTACGCAGTACGAAAAGTTTAACCATTCTGTTACTTATATTGAGCAGCAAAATAGTCTGCCTACATTTAAAGAGGTTTGGCATGAGTACAAAGAGATAAATTCTCAAGCTTTACAAGCCACTTTGAAGCGGGTAGATTTTGCATTTGAGCGATTCTTTAAAGGATTAGGAAAACGTCCAAAGTTCAAGTCAATTCGTCATTATTCGGGATGGACTTATCCAGCGAAAACTGGCTACTCTGTTGAGTCTAATGGAGAAAACGGACATCTTGTACTGTCGAAAATTGGACGAATAGTAATGCGGGGCAAAGCTAAGTATTGGGGAACTCCAACTACTTGCACAATTGTTTACCGCAAGGGGAAATGGTACGCATCTATCACCGTTGATGTTTTAGAACAAGTACTCAAGCCTGAAATACTACCAGTAGGTGCAGTTGGAATTGATTTAGGCTGTAAGTCGGCATTGTCTATAACAGATGGGGAGAATCATGTTCAAATTTCAGCACCCAAATTCTTGCGTAATGCTGAACGCGATATAAAACGAGCGTCTAAACAAAAAAGACGCAAACAGCCACCAAACAGAAAGAAAAAAGTTAAAGCTTCTAGAAGATGGAAGAAAGCCCAAGCAAAGGTTAGTAAAATAATCCGTAAGGTTGCTAACCAACGGCAAGATTGGGTGCATCAAGTTGCAGCAGAGATTGTAAGCGGTAATAGCTTCGTTGCAACTGAAAAGCTAGAAGTTACTAACATGACCCGTAAAGCAAAGAAAGGCGACGCATTGTCCCCTAAAAATCGGGCAGCCTTATTACAACGAGTACCCGACTACGCCGACAGATCAACAAAACAAAGGCTGCCCGATTTTTTACGTGTAAGACCCCGTAAACGCAAAAAACAATCATGCGGGCTAAATAAGTCAATACTTGACGTTGGATTTGGAATGCTACGAAGCACGATCAAATACAAAGTAGAAGAAATTGGTGGTGTGTTTATCGAAGTTCCAACCAAGAAAGTTAAGCAAGCGTCAAACCTGTCCTAAATGTGGACACCAACACAAAAAGACACTTGATGAAAGAATTCATCAGTGTCAACATTGTGGATATATACAAGACAGGGATATTGCTGCCGCCGAAGTGATGCTGTACTGGTCAAAAGGAATTCTACCGGGGTTTGGAACAAGCCTCGTAGACGCTGATGTTGCCAGCGCTACTTCATGCCCTAGCAAAAAAGCTGGAAGCATGAAGCAACTGGGACGCGCGAAGCGTCAAAAATCTACTCTTACTGGGCTGGATGTAGAAACCCGCACGAATACGAAGTAAGGGCGGGTAGTTCATAGTACCTGTGTTGTTAACAAACCTGAAACGGCGAAACAATCATGGCAATCTATTTGGACTCGGCAATTCTATCTGAAGCTGAAATTGCCAGTAAAATGGGCTGGGTAAAGGGCATCACCACGAATCCGACACTTTTAGCTAAAAGCGATGAGCCACCGGAAACTACGCTGAAAAAATTGGCACCGTTAACCTCAGGACCACTATTCTACCAGCTCGTGTCGTCTGATTTTGAGGGAATGCTGGCGGAAGGGAGGAAAGCTTTTGAGATTATTGGCAAACAAACGGTGTTGAAAATTCCAGCAACACAAGTCGGGTTTGCAGTGGTGGCGAGTCTGTCGCCGGAGATAACTTGTTCAGTGACGGCGATTTACAGTGCAGCACAGGCAGCAGTGGCACGGGAGGCGGGTGCTAAAATGGCGATCGCTTATGTCAATCGTGCAACCCGGTTGTTAGGCGACGGAATTGCCCTGGTACGGGATATGGCTAGCGTACTTACTGGCAGTGATACTGAAATTCTAGCAGCTAGTATCAAATCACCAGAAGAAGCCGCAGCATCGCTACAAGCTGGAGCGCATCATCTCACTTTACCTTTGCCAATGTTACAAGCCATGACTACCCATGAATTCTCCGACAAAACCGTGGAAGAATTTGCCAAAAACGGCATTGGTTTAAAGATTTAATGCTTTACTTAGGATAATAAAAAAGCCTGGTAGCTATAATGCAACCAGGCTAATATTTAAGTTACAGAGTAATGAGGAAGAAATCTATACTGCACAGTTGAAATTTACAACAATTTAGTGAGCAGCTTGTTCTAGATTAACTTTGACGACTGTGTTTTTCGCTTCTTCCTTCTTAGGTAATGCCAGATTCAAAATACCATCTTTGTATTCTGCGGTGACTTTGGTGTTTTGAATGTGAGTAGGTAAAGGAATGACGCGTTGAAATTTGCCATATTGGAATTCACTGCGGGTATAGCCTTTCTCTTCAGTTTTGGTTTCAGACTTACGCTCCCCACTGATAGAAACGGCATTTTCTGTTACTTGAATATCTATATCTTTGGCTTCCAAGCCTGGAACTTCTAACTTCAGATGGATGGCATCATCTGCTTCAATGAGTTCAGCCGCAGGAAATCTTGTGAAGCCTTCCCAAGTTTTTGTTGGCGCTATTTCATCAAATAGGCGGTTAAGTTGATTGCTTAAAGCGTTAAATTCTTGCCTGGCGTTCCAACGACTTAACATATATACTTCTCCCTCTTATATAAAAAGTTGTTGTTTCAATCAAGTCAGGAATCAATTCCTTCCTTTGATTCTCATATTATTGCAAGATAAAAATACTGTTGGTTCGGTTCTTCTCACCCAAGAAATCTTAATGACCGACCATAATATTAGACATAATAAATATTAGACATAATATAACCCACCTTCCGCACTGTACAAATTCATTATCCTGTGCATCAACGAAAATAAAATCGCTTCAGGCTTTTCTCAATCATCCTTTGATTTGTTGATCGGCAGCGTTAAGCGTAGCTCTGCCGTAGGCAATCGCCTAAAAGTTGTCGCCAAATCAAGGTTGAATGCCTCAAACCCGTACACATATTTTTTGTTCCCTGTCTATCCATAAGTTTTCTTAGCGTCTTCCTTTAGATTCTCTGTTGCCATATTGCTGTCATCCCACTCTCTACCGTCAGGTTCAGCAATGGTTTGATTTGGCGTATGATTCAAGTTCTCAGTTCTTGTTTCATTAACCATACATTAGATTCTTCTGATTCCTTGTGTCAAGCCTAATTGAGATACTCTTACCCTGAGAAAGGAGTGAATACAGGCAAAAGCAAAATGCTCTTAAAGATAAGCTCAACCTGTCTTCTAAATTTTTGGATAGATCGCTTGCGTTAAGTGTTTTCACTAGTGCAAGCTGGACGGGCAATTGACTGATTGCTTTCGCATAGCCTGCACTGACATAGGAATGATACTGTTGTTGATTCATGAGATACGTCTTAAAAAAAGCGACATTGAGTGCCTTAATATACTGATGCACAAGTGCAGGATTAGTCCCAACAAGGAATGGAAGAACCGGAACCACCTCATTTGGAGAGGGAGCAAGCGCAGAAAAATGAGTTGCACCCGTCATCAGGGCTAGATATTTATTAGGTGTTGTTAGCCAAGTGAACGGTTGAATTTGTTCGGGTATAGCGGGCGCGAGCATATCTGCACTGCTGGCAACAATCATCGTTGGCACTTTAATCTGACTTAGCCCAGCTTGCCCAAAGATTGCACTGCTAAAAGGGTTGATTGCGATCGCGGCTTTAATTCGAGGATCGGACAAATGGGAGGGCAGTTGAGGGAGTCGTGTTGCCTCGCATTGCAGCAACAGCGACGGATTCAGCGAATCTTGAGACGTTTGACACCGTGCTTTGAGATTTTGCACTTGAAGCGTCGCGCCTGCAAGGATTAGAGCCGTGTTTCCTCCAAATGACTGCCCAACAATCCCTACGTTTTGCAAGTCTAATCGCCCCTGAAGGTTAGGATCGATGTGAGATAACTGCTCCAACTTGTTCAGCAACTTGCTCACATCTATTGGGCGATCGACAAATTCTTGTGGCGGGATGATATCTCTGGTTCTTCCTGCTAGTAATGCTGCTAGCTGATTTGAATTACTCCCAGAATGTTCTGGAACGACAACAGCAAATCCATAAGAAGCGAGATGTTCCGCCAGGTAAGCAAAGCTGAAGCGATCAGAACCCAGCCCGTGAGAAATGACTACAATCGGATGCCGTGTTCTCGAACGCGGAACATAGAGATCGGTTATAATTTGTCGAGCGCGCTCTGGATCGCTCAAGGTCAAGGTTTGCTTCTGCCAAGCCAATTTTCCGGGTTGCTGCAAGTTTTCAGATTTTGAGAGGTCAGAGGGAAACTGTGCCTCTAGCGTCGCTTTTTGATTGACAACCATACTTGCATCGTGAGTCTGATTCACAAACTGATTCACTTCTCCAACCAAAGCAAGGGCTTCTTCGATCTTGATGTAAGCAGTTTTAGAGGGAAAGTGTTGTAAAACCTCTAAAGCTGTGAATCCCTGTGGATTTCTTGCAGCTAGAATTATCGCGTCTCGTAGGGCATGAGATTTGGATTCGTGACCATCAGTTTGAATCACTTGCTCTAAACGTCCTAGCAGTTTCTCTCCGATTGGAGTCTGTAAAAACTGAGAAACGGCAACAGAATCGAGTGGAATTTTAGTGTACAATAATTGTTGCAATTGAGTGAGTTGCTTTGAACTGGTTCTGCCAGAATCAGCGAGTTTGCTGTCAATCTGACCTGTGCGAGCATAAGTTTGCAAAGATGAGATCGAAGTTGAGCCTGATAAAAAACTATAGGATACTCCAATCCGCTCTGCACTTCGCGCAGGATGCACGACAGCAGTAACAGATAAAACGCATGACAATGTAAGCGTTAATCGGCTGATTAACTTGCTGTTAAAAAGATTCATTGTTCTAGCCCAAATCTCTTATAGAACCTATTTGAGAACTCTGCTTGAAACACAAGATAAGCAGGAAAGCTGTTTGAGAAAAATCAACGCTTCAGGAACCTGGGTTCGACGTAAGAAAATGACCTCAAATCGTTATCCCATAAAACTTTGGGCGAAAACAACCGTCCGGGTTTTCTTATCAACAAGCCAAAGATATTGAGAATTGATAGTAGGTTCTCAATAAAATTGGTTAATTATCAATAAGCATTCGGTTTCACCGAGATGTCAAATGAGCCGATACCTTTGTCCTGCATAAATTACAAGCGTTTTCCTTATATCGAACTCAGGTTTCAGGAAGAAAATCAACAAGCATGGAATCCAGAGAATCTTAGCCTTGAGAATATAACAAAAGATATCAAATAGGTTCCATCGTCGTTGATATTGGAGTACTTCAGCACTGTGTAGATAGCCTTTCGCCGATGAATCCAACTTGAAAAGTCATTGGCTAAACACTATTGCAACTATTACAAGGAGTTTGACTTACGATTAAGCTCACTACTCGCTGGCTCACTTTTCGCATCCGGTGCGCTTTGTGCGGGAGGTCTAATATTCGAGCCTGGTAAACTAGCACCAGTCGTCGCAATTGTAGCAAACATTTCAACTATCTTGTCTGTGATTGCAGTCATGTTACCTTTCATAGATTACTCCTTTGCATTTGCTGAGTGAGTTGAAGCTTGTTAGGTCGTTGAACGTTTTCATGTATCCACAATATTGAAAAAAGTTTCAACGAGCAGTAGGGGAAAATAGGATGTTGATTTATATTTGACTCTTTAGGGCTTCTAACGTAACCCCAAGCATCATTATTGGAAATACGTCACAGTGCGGTTATAATATTGGGTATCCCCACCATAGGGAGTATTCTGTATAAGCAAAACATGGCGACAATTCAAATAGTTTTGATTTCCTGAAACTTTCGCGCCAGCAGGAGCTATGTATGTCAAAGTGGAGACTGTAGCAAGTGCAAAAAATAGTGTTTTTTTCATTATTAATTTTGCTGATAAATTTTTGTCTTTCTAGCTAAGAATGCTTAGATTTGATTAATCGTTCTGGGTTTGTCTTGTCTCTTAGCTATAATCATGCCCTATTGCTTTTATGTCTACAAGGGTCTGTTCCATGCCACTTTTTGAAGTGACAAATTTATTAAAGAGAAAAATAATATATGCAAGTGAAACGAAAATGAAATGAGATTAATACCAAAGTGAACAAAAAATGGAAAAAATACCTAACTTCTTTAAGAAGTTAGGTATCTGAGTTTTTCAGCTGTACTTGTATTTGATTTAATCAAAATCCTTGTCCTACTCTCTGGGACATAACTCCTTCGCCTCATCAGGACGAGTCGCCAAATAACCATCCAACCAACGACACCCCTGCGCTAGTAAACTATCTAAGTCCAAATTCCACAATTTGATGGTAGTGTCCGAACTTCCAGAAGCTAGAGTTTTGCCATCCGGACTAAATCCCACGCTGAAGACTGTACCAGTATGCCCGGTGAAGGTAAAAATTAGTTGACCCGTGCTGATATTCCACAATTTGATGGTTTTGTCCTCACTTGCAGAAGCTAGAGTTTTGCCATCCGGACTAAATTCCACGCTTTTGACTGCACCAGTATACCTGGTGAAGGTGGAAATTAGTTTACCGGTGCTGATATTCCACAATTTGATGGTATTGTCCTCACTTGCAGAAGCGACAGTTTTGCCATCCGGACTAAATGCCACGCTGAAGACTTTATCAGTATGCCCGGTGAAGGTGGAAATTTGTTGACCCGTGCTAATATTCCACAATTTGATGGTTTTGTCAATACTTGCAGAAGCTAGAGTTTTGCCATCCGGACTAAATGCCACGCTGAAGACTTTATCAGTATGCCCGGTGAAGGTGGAAATTTGTTGACCCGTGCTAATATTCCACAATTTGATGGTTTTGTCCTCACTTGCAGAAGCGACAGTTTTGCCATCCGGACTAAATGCCACGCTTTTGACTGCACCAGTATGCCCGGTGAAGGTGGAAATTAGTTGACCCGTGCTGATATTCCACAATTTGATGGTTTTGTCCTCACTTGCAGAAGCGACAGTTTTGCCATCCGGACTAAATGCCACGCTGAAGACAAAACTAGTATGCCCTCTGAAGGTGGAAATTAGTTGACCCGTGCTGATATTCCACAATTTGATGGTTTCGTGCTCAGTTGCAGAAGCGACAGTTTTGCCATCCGGACTAAATGCCACGCTGAAGACAAAACCAGTATACCCAGTGCCAGTATACCCAGTGAAGGTGGAAATTTGTTGACCCGTGCTGATATTCCACAATTTGATGGTATTGTCTCTACCTGCAGAAGCTAGAGTTTTGCCATCCGGACTAAATGCCACGCTTTCGACTGCATAAGTATGCCCGCTTAAGGTAGAAATTTGTTGACCCGTGCTGATATTCCACAATTTGATGGTATTGTCAAGACTTGCAGAAGCTAGAGTTTTGCCATCCGGACTAAATGCCACGCTAAAGACTTCACGAGTATGCCCGCTTAAGGTAGAAATTTGTTTACCGGTGCTGATATTCCACAATTTGATGGTATTGTCCTCACTTGCAGAAGCTAGTAGAGTTTTGCCATCCGGACTAAATGCCACGCTTTTGACTGCACCAGTATACCTGGTGAAGGTGTAAATTTGTTTAAGAGTGCTGATATTCCACAATTTGATGGAATTGTCCCCACTTCCAGAAGCTAAAGTTTTGCCATCCGGACTAAATGCCACGCTTTCGACTTCAGCAGTATGCCCGGTGAAGGTGTAAATTTGTTTAAGAGTGCTGATATTCCACAATTTGATGGTATTGTCAAGACTTGCAGAAGCTAAAGTTTTGCCATCCGGACTAAATGCCACGCTTTCGACTTCAGCAGTATGCCCGGTGAAGGTGTAAATTTGTTTAAGAGTGCTGATATTCCACAATTTGATGGTATTGTCAAGACTTGCAGAAGCTAAAGTTTTGCCATCCGGACTAAATGCCACGCTTTCGACTTCAGCAGTATGCCCGGTGAAGGTGTAAATTTGTTTAAGAGTGCTGATATTCCACAATTTGATGGTATTGTCAAGACTTGCAGAAGCTAGAATTTTGCCATTTGGACTAAATGCCACGCTAAAGACTTCACGAGTATGCCCGCTTAAGGTAGAAATTTGTTTAAGAGTGCTGATATTCCACAATTTGATGGTATTGTCATCACTTGTAAAAGCTAAAGTTTTGCCATCCGGACTAAATGCCACGCTTAAGACTTTAGCAGTATGCCCTTCTAGGCGATTTTTTTCGCGAATATCCCGTAAAATCGTCTGTAAACTAAATACAGGACTGTATGCAGGATAATCTGCTAAAGATTGTTTCTGTTCAATTAAACTTTTCAATTCCCGTCCAGTTTGCATTGCTGATCGCAAACCATCAATTTCCCTTCCACTGTTAAAGTCTCGTAATGCATTTGTCGCTTCTTGTTCCAGTCGCGTAGCTGTTAGAGCATTTTGACGAGAAAGTTCTGCTTGTCTTGCCCCAAATAACGACAGTAGCAACAGCACCAAGGAGATCACCAAAATAATACCACCAATACGAACCCGTCGATTAGCTTTCTTATTTGCCTTCTTTAAAGTATTATTAGCTTGCATTTGTGCCTCGGCGCTTTTTCTTTCCGCCTCAGCGCTTTTTCTTTCCGCTTCTAAGTTAACTTGATATTCCAGCGAATCTAGTTCTCTAGCTTTTCTTTCTTGTTCAAGTGCAATTTCAGCTTGCCGCTTTTCTATTTCAGCTTGCTGCTTTTCTAATGCATCACTTGCCCTCAAAAATTCATTATCCCTGTCACCCAAACTTTTACCCATCGCCCAAGCATTAGCATCAAGCAACGCTTGTCCTCGTAGTAAGCGCGACTCATCCTGACAATTTGAATCAAACCATGCTTGTAAAGATTGTGCATAAGGACGAAGTTTCGCTAATTCCTTTTCTACCCAATTCCAATTAAAAACTGATTCATATATCCGATTGTAAACTTGTAAAATATTGTTACTTTTAACAACTAACCCTGATAGTCGTAATTCTACCTGTTCTGTGCTTTCATCCACAATAACCTTTAATTGCCTATCACTCGCACCAGTCGTAGTTGAAAGTAATATGCGTTGGTAAAGTCCTAGCAGGCGACTTCTATATTTTTCATTCTTCTTACTGATTATTCGGTTGAGTATTGTGCGTAAAATTTCTGGTTCATCCTGAGATTCCCAGTTGGTAATAATTCGATTTTTTACAATCTCTTCTACCCATTGCGCTTCACCATTTTCTTGTGGTTCGCTACTTGATTGAACAAGTAAATTACAGACTTTTTGGGTTAAAAAGGGTTGTCCCCCAGTCCAATTTAATACTTCTTGCAATACAATTTCTGGTTGCTCTACTTTACCCGCTAAAGGGGGTATTAATGTAGGTTTTGCTTCTGCTAAAGTAAACCCGGTTAACTCAATTGCTTGACCAATATTAAATGGTGTTCTAGTTTTATCGGCAATTAAGTCTGAAGGAGTTGCAACCCCCAACAAACAAAATGTCAGGTGATTATATATAGGCTTATCTGCTCGTTGATTATAGCAAGCGCGAATCAAAGCAAAAAAATCATCGCTACCAAACTTTAAGCTGAGAATGCTATCAATCTCATCAATAAAAATAACTATCTTTTGATTATTATTCTCTGCTACTTGTACTAATAAAATAGTTTCGATAAACTTACTAAAGCGCTTGACAGGAGAGAGTAATTCAAGCTTTGACCACCAAGAATCTAAATCTATGTCTAAGTTGAATATATCTACAAGTGTATCAATAATATCTGCGTACCATTGCTCTGGGGTAGCATAATTAGTACCACCCATCGATAAGTCAATTGCCGCACAAGCAATATTATCATCATTTTGCAGACGACGCATTATTTGTACGCGCAAGCTTGACTTACCTGTTTTACGCGAGTTGAAGACATAACAAAACCTACCTGCTTTTAAAGCTTCATACAATTCGGTATCAGCTTTACGTTTTGTGTAAGTAGGAGAATTAATGTCTAAAGTGGCTGAATATACATATTCGTATGGTATCTGTGTGTCCATTCTCCCAGTTTTTTGTTAAGTACTTTACTTGTTAATTACACAAATTGTTTTGGGCATCATGTGTTAATTCTTGTCTCATGACGACTGAATTCTGCTATAATCCCAACCGCGAACTGAAGTACTGACGATACAAATTGCAACTAGGGGTAACGCAATTATCAACTAGCTTGACAAGTCCCATTCGGTGCAATTTAAATGCTAGCTGAGAGTCAATATCTACAGGTTCAACAGAACAGACGCACTTGAAAAATGCTGATGCTAATTCTGGAGACTTTCGCAAGTTATGTAAGTGTCTTCCCAAATGGTCTCTAAATACTCCTGACTCGGTAGCCGCTGATTTTAATAATTCTTCTACATCAAGATTTTGCTGTGCAGCACTATCAAGCGCTTTACGTACTAATGCTGGATTTCCACCTATAAGCATCATTAATTTATTCACATCCTCAGCATTCCAATTAAGTCGATACTGTTGTGCCAAAGAAAGTACTTGTTCAAGCTGAAAATCAGTTGGTTCCAATGTTAGTCCCACACCACCAAGAGGAGAAGAATTAATATCCATTGTCCGGTAAACTTCGGTAGAATGAACGATGACAAACCGGATTTTCTTCCAGATTTCACCAATATGGTCAGTTGACCTTGCTTGGTCGTACCAATACCGGATTAATTTACCAAAGTTATTAAATATTTCGGGTTTTTCAAAAATTAAATCTACATTGTCTAATCCGAATACCATCGGGATATTAATATTACTTAATAGATAATTTTGGAAATACCGCGTACAATTTTTATTAGAACCATACATTTTCTTCCAATATTCATCTATTTTATCTTCCAGATCTAAATCTTCACTGACAAGCAGGCAGATCCACTGTAAAAAGCTATCATAATCGCTAAAAATAGTACTATCAGCAAGCCGAAAATCAAGCTTAACAGTCTTATATCCCTGCGCGATCGCAAAACCCAAACCTTTTTCTAATAGCCAAGTTTTCCCCATTTGTTCGGGTGCTTTAATTCTAGTAAAAGACCCTGGTTTTTGTATTTCCTCATACAATATCTCTTCAAGAGATTTAGGCTTTTCTATTGATTTACGTTCAATGTAAAAGGGAGATTCAACAGGATTTTCGTTATCGTGTTCGATAATCTCTTCCCAATTCAACTCTAAAACCTCGCAGAAAGCTCTAAACGCTGCAGCCTTAATTACCTTAGTTCCGTATAAAAAACGCCGAAACGTAGTTAGTGATACTCCATTAGCAAAACATTTCATTTTCTTCCAATCTTTTTCGGAATCTAGTACAGTACTTGCTAAGTACAGCCACTCTTCGTCTTCAATCGCTAAGCCTTTCTGCTCTCTGGCATACCTAATCTTTTCCATTCCTTGAGTTGAAGCTTTCAGTGTCAGCACGCTGATTTCCTCTATCAATACTACTATTAAAGGTAAAAGCTATAGCATACCGAATGCAATATCATTTTTTGTTCACTTTGACCGAAAAAGAAAAGGATACAAGCCCCCAACGCGCGGTTATGGAGAATGTAAAAAATGTTTTCCGCTCTGGCACAGCGCGCTTGATACGGCGTCCTTGTTTCAAGCCCCGCTCCTTATGGTATGGGGTTCAAAATGTTTGAACGCGTGAATGCGTGAATGCGTGAATTTGAGCGAAGCGAGTGACACTCCCTACCCTACCTGACGGCTGAGGGTGGGGAGTACGTCAATGTCTTGTTAATAGCATTTGAGATGCGCTTACGCTGGTACCAGTCAGATTAGCTTTTCTAAAATCTGTATTTTTGAGGGTGGCGCTTGTAAAATTAGCATCAGTTAAATCTGCACTGCGAAAGCTTGTACCGCCAATACTTAAGAAAGCTACAGCGCTGTTGCGAATCAGGGCGTATTTTGGATCTCCCTTCAATGCACGCCAACTTATATATGCGCTAAATAATACTAAGGCTAAGGCTGCGGCTGTAGCTGTAGTTAAGGTAAAAAGTCTGGCTCCAGCTCCGGCTAAGACTAAGATGAAGACTCCAGCTACGACGAAGGCGTAGGCTAAGGCTACCGTGAAGGCTTCGGCTTCGATGGCTACAGCAAAGGCTAAGGCTACGGCTCCAGCTTCAGCTCCGATGGCTACGGCGAAGGCTTTGACGCTTATGGCTACGACTAAGGTTAAGGCTACGGCTAAAGCTACGGCTAAGGCTAAGCCTCCGCCTTCGTCTCTAGCTATGTATAAGGCTACGGCTCCGGCTGTGACTACGGCTCCGACTTTGGCTAAAGGTGTGATTCCGGCTGTGATTAAGGTTAAGGCTCCGGCTACGGCTCCGGCTAAGGCTACGGCTACGGCTTTGGCTAAGGCTTTGCCTTTGGCTAAGGCTACGGTAAAGGTTACGGCTCCGGCTACGACGAAAGCTACGCCTACGCCTCCGGCTACGACGAAAGTTCCATTGTCTACGACAAAGGCGGAGCCTTTGGCTAAGGCTACGGCTTGGGTGAAGGCTACGGCTACGGCTGCGGCTACGCCTAAGGTTAAGTGTCCGGCTCCGGCTATGGCTGCGGCTCCGGCTATGGCTACGGCTTTGACGAAGGCTCTGGTTATGACTTTGGTTCCGACTACCGCAAAGGCTCCGATTAAGGCGAAGATAATGGTTGTTTTTAAGTCTCTGTTTTCGATGAAGAAGACTAAAGGTCCAGCTCCGACTACAGCAAAGAATAAGGCTACGTCTACGGCATCTATTGCCTGTTGTATTCCTTGGTAAATTGTAATGAAAAGGAAGAAAACTAATGTGCCTATCATAGTCCAGCCTGCAATTTGACACATTCTTGCACTTGCAATTTGATCCATTATTTGATAATTTCTGTGTAGCGTAAATATTACGAACACCACTAAAACGCCACCAAAAGCTGATAGAACCATTAGCAACCACGAAACAAGCACCCAGAAAATAGCCCAACGCTTTTGTAATCCTGCTTTGGCATGGCTGAAATTTGCACCTCTAAGGATAGCACCGCTAAAATCAGCGCTTCGGATATCTGCGTAGCTAAAGTTTGCTCCAGTCAAATTTTGACCAGTGAAAGAACGACCTTTAAGATTTTGTCCTGAGTAATCTGCTAGCATAACTAAAGTTAGGTAAATTGATATAAATCCGGTCAACTATATTCCCGGTTTTTTAGAAAATTACACAAACATTCTGATGACAAAAGAATTCCTCTGGGTAAGCTCAATGCAAGAAGCATTGCGTTTACCCTGCTAATAATGGTTGGAAAGCTTGATTAAATCTTGCTCTAGTTTTGTCTTTACGTTGAGCTATCGTCTACAATAACGCATTGCTTTTATGTCTACAATGTCGGTTTCATGTCACTTTTTTCAGTTAGCAATTTATTAAAGGTATGCAAGTGAAATAAAAATGAAATTAAATTAATCCCAAAGTGAACAAGAAATGAAAAAATACATACAGTAGAATTCAGGAGTCAGGAGTCAGAAGTCAAAAGGGCTTTCTGTCTGCCTTTTAGACCTCAGTACTGTACTTCATTTACTTGTAATGTGCTGTAACTTCTAATCAATTAGGTATCTGAGTTTTTCAGGTGTACTTTGTATTTGATTTAATCAAAATCCTTGTCCTACTCTCTGGGACATAACTCCTTCGCCTTATCAGGACGAGTTGCCAAATAACCATCTAACCAGCGACACCCCTGCGTTAGTAAATTATCTAAGTCCAAATTCCACAAAATGATTGTTTTGTCCTTACTTCCAGAAGCTAAAGTTTTGCCATCCGGACTAAATACCACGCTTGTGACTTCACCAGTATGCCCGATGAGCGTGAAAATTTGTTTACCGGTGCTGATATTCCACAAAATGATTGTTTTGTCCATACTTCCAGAAGCTAGAGTTTTGCCATCCGGACTAAATGCCACGCCCCAGACTAGATAAGTATGCCCGATGAGCGTGGAAATTTGTTTACCGGTGCTGATATTCCACAATTTGATGGTAGTGTCAATACTTGCAGAAGCTAGAGTTTTGCCATCCGGACTAAATGCCATGCTTAAGACTGGACCAGTATGCCTGGTGAAAGTGGAAATTTGTTTACCCGTGCTGATATTCCACAATTTGATGGTATAGTCCGTACTTCCAGAAGCTAAAGTTTTGCCATCCAGACTAAATGCCACGCTGAAGACTGGACGAGTATGCCCGGTGAAAGTGGAAATTTGTTTACCCGTGCTGATATTCCACAATTTGATGGTATAGTCCGTACTTCCAGAAGCTAAAGTTTTGCCATCCGGACTAAATGCCACGCTTAAGACTGCATCAGTATGCCCGGTGAAAGTGGAAATTTCTTTAAGAGTGCTGATATTCCACAATTTGATGGTTTTGTCCATACTTGCAGAAGCTAAAGTTTTGCCATCCGGACTAAATGCCACGCTTGTGACTGCATCAGTATGCCCGGTGAAAATGGAAATTTGTTTACCCGTGCTGATATTCCACAATTTGATGGTAGTGTCATTACTTGGAGAAGCTAAAGTTTTGCCATCCGGACTAAATGCCACGCTTAAGACAAAACCAGTATGCCCGGTGAAAGTGGAAATTTCTTTAAGAGTGCTGATATTCCACAAATTGGTGGTATAGTCCGTACTTCCAGAAGCTAGAGTTTTGCCATCCGGACTAAATGCCACGCTATAGACATAATCAATATGCGCGATGAGCGTGGAAATTGGTTTCTTCGCGCTGATATTCCACAATTTGATGGTAGTGTCATTACTTGCAGAAGCTAAAGTTTTGCCATCCGGACTAAATGCCACGCTACTGACTGCATCAGTATGCCCGATGAAAGTGGAAATTAGTTTACCCGTGCTGATATTCCACAATTTGATGGTATTGTCCTTACTTCCAGAAGCTAAAGTTTTGCCATCCGGACTAAATGCCACGCTTAAGACTGTATTACTATGCCCGGTGAAGGTGGAAATTTGTTTACCGGTGCTGATATTCCACAAAATGATTGTTTTGTCTAAACTTGCAGAAGCTAAAGTTTTGCCATCCGGACTAAATGCCACGCTACTGACTGTATTACTATGCCCGATGAAAGTGGAAATTAGTTTACCCGTGCTGATATTCCACAAAATGATTGTTTTGTCCCAACTTGCAGAAGCTAGAGTTTTGCCATCGGGACTAAATGCTACGCCCCAGACTGCACCAGTATGCCCGGTTAGGGTGGAAATTGGTTTACCGGTGCTGATATTCCACAAAATGATTGTTTTGTCTAAACTTGCAGAAGCTAAAGTTTTGCCATCCGGACTAAATGCCACGCTACTGACTGCATCAGTATGCCCGATGAAAGTGGAAATTAGTTTACCCGTGCTGATATTCCACAATTTGATGGTATTGTCCCAACTAGCAGAAGCTAGAGTTTTGCCATCCGGACTAAATGCCACGCTATTGACCGCACTAGTATGCCCTTCTAGGCGATTTTTTTCGCGAATATTCAATAAAATTGTCTGTAAACTAAATACAGGACTGTATGCTGGGTAATCTGCTAAAGATTGTTTCGGTTTAACTAAACTTTTCAATTCCCGTCCACTTTGCATTGCTAACAGTAAATCATCAATATTGCTTTGCCTCTCGCTCTGTCGCAATAAGCTTATTCCATCTTGTTCCAGTCGCGTAGCTGTTAGGGCATTTTGACGAGAAACCTCTGCTTGTCTTACTACAAAAAACGATAGCAGTAAGGAGAGTACCAAAATAATACTGCCAATAAGAACCCGTCGATTAGCTTTCTTATTTGCCTTCTTTAAAGTATTATTGGCTTGCTTTTCTGCCTCGGCGCTTTTTCTTTCCGCCTCGGCGCTTTTTCGTTCCGCTTCTAAGTTAACTGAATATTCCAGCGAATCTAGTTCTCTAGCTTTTCTTTCTTGTTCAAGTGCAATTTCAGCTTGCCGCTTTTCTATTTCAGCTTGCTGCTTTTCTAATGCATCACTTGCCCTCAAAAATTCATTATCCCTGTCACCCAAACTTTTACCCATCGCCCAAGCATTAGCATCAAGCAACGCTTGTCCCCGTAATAAGCGCGACTCATCCTGACAATTTGATTTAAACCATGCTTGTAATCCATCCGCGTAAGGACGAATTTTCGCTAATTCCTTTTCTACCCAATTCCCATCAAAAACTGATTCATAGATCCGATTGTAAACTTGTAAAATCGCGTCACTTTTAACAACTAATCCTGATAGTCGTAATTCTACCTGTTCAGCGCTTTCATCCACGACAACCTTTGATTGTCTATCACTTGTACCAGTCGTAGTTGAAAGTAATATGCGTTGGTAAAGTCCTAGCAGGCGACTTCTATATTTTTCATTCTCATTACTGATTATTCGGTTGAAAATTGTGCGCAAATGTTGTGGTTCATCCTGAGATTGCCAATTGGTAATAATTCGATTTCTCACAATCTCTTCTACCCATTGCGCTTCACCATTTTCTTGTGGTTTAGTACTTGATTGAACGAGCAATTGACAGACTTTTTGGGTTAAAAACGGTTGCCCTCCAGTCCACTTTAAGACTTCTTGCAATACAATTTCCGGCTTATCTACTTTCTGCGCTAAAGGGGGCATTAATGTCGGTTTCGCTTCTGCTAAAGTAAACCCCGTTAACTCAATTGCTTGACCAATATTAAATGGTGTTCTAGTTTTATCGGTAATTAAATCTGAGGGAGTAGTAGTTCCTATGAAACAAAACGTGAGATGCTTGTATTTAGGATCATCTGCTCGTTGGTTATAAAAAGCTCTCAGCAGGGCAAAAAAATTATCTGTGGAGAAACTTAAACTGCGAATGCTATCGATTTCGTCGATAAATATGACAATCTTTCTATCTGGATTGTTCTGCCGTAATTTTACTAATAAAACTGTGTCTATAAAGTTACTAAACCGTTTCACATAACCAAACGATTCTTGCTTTGACCACCAAGACTCAAAATCAAAATCTTCTAACTTAAAGTTATTAACTAGCGTATCAATTATACCAGCGTACCACTGCTCTTGAGTCATATCGTTCTGACCCTCAGGAGACAAGTCAACATAAGCACAAGCAATACCCTCATTTTGCAGAAGATGGATTGTTTGCACCCGCAAGCTTGACTTACCAGTTTGACGTGCATTAAAAACATAACAGAAATTTCCTGCCTTCAAACCCCGATACAGTTCATCATCAGCTTTGCGTATCGTGTAAGTAGGAGAATCTAATTCTAAAGTGCCTCCACATTGATACTCACTTTGATTAGGCTGGCTCATTGTCTTATTTTTTCAGGATTGGTGTCTAAATTCCCTTATCAACACTGTTATTAAGTACGCTTGGGCTAAATAAAACTCTACGCTCAAACAATAATATTATTCAAGATAAAGACTACAGCATACTTAATGCAATATCACTTTTTTTCACTATAAAACCCCCATTTCTAAATTTTCTTGACTACCTATCGCTACTTATTCTCAATTGCTGAATTGTTACCTACTCTTTTTTTAGTTTTTATGTACTACTTTTCCTTCATCTTATTCATGTGCGACATTTAGGGTGCGGAATGGGGGATATAAGCTCAACACAGGGTATTGCCCACTATCCTGCTACAAGGTAAACTAAATTCTATGTTTCCAAGTTTTTTACCGATTTCAGTTGGGGATCTCACAGAATCCACTTCGATCGCTCTTGCTCAGAGCATTGAACAGATAGCGCTAGCCACTCCCTTGAGTACACAACCAATCACCACCACCTATGTGCGTCAAGGTAGTGGGGGTACACCTTTGCTGTTGATTCACGGCTTTGACGGTTCTGTGTTAGAGTTTCGCCGCCTTGTGCCTCTACTTGCGGTACAAAATGAGACATGGGCAGTGGATTTATTGGGTTTTGGGTTCACAGATAGACCAGACGGAGTCAAGTTTAGCCCCAGTGCAATAAAAACCCATCTCTATTATTTCTGGAAAACCCTGATTAACAAACCTGTCATTTTAGTGGGCGCTTCAATGGGGGGTGCAGCGGCGATTGATTTCACCCTCACTTACCCAGAAGTCGTGCAAAAGCTGGTGTTAATTGATAGTGCTGGTTTGGCAAGTGGTTCGCCGTTAGGCAAACTCATGTTTCCACCGCTAGATTATTGGGCAACTCAGTTTTTGCGTAATCCTAAAGTTCGGGCAAGTATTTCCCGCACAGCGTACAAAAACAGGGAGTTAGCATCACTTGATGCTCAATTGTGTGCAGCATTGCACCTAGAATGCGTAGACTGGCATAAAGCTTTGATAGCTTTTACCAAAAGTGGTGGTTACACTGCTTTTAGATTTAAGAAACTAGCAGAAATTGTGCAACCAACGCTTATTTTATGGGGTGATTCTGACAGGATTTTAGGTATCAGGGATGCCAACAGGTTCAAGCTGGCGATTCCAAATAGTAAACTTATCTGGATTAAAGATTGCGGTCATGTGCCTCATTTGGAACAGCCACAAATAACTGCACAGCGTATTTTAGAGTTTAGATAAGACAAAAGTTGTACATCACCTGAATGTCTTAATGCTGCTATAAATTCGAGATAGGTTTTGACAAAAAGCTAATAGTTGTTCGGATATGCAGTTTCAATTCCACCCATTGACGAGAAAAGAAGCTACCGAACTCATCTCATGGCGATATGATAGACCATTAGACATTTACAACATTAAGGTCGATACTGATAGTCTCCAAAACACGGTTGATTTTTTCGTAGATCCAAAAAATTCCTACTTCGCGATTTCCTCTGATTTGCATGAATTCACGGCATTCTGCTGTTTTGGAGCTGACGCTCAGGTTCCAGGTGGTGACTATTCGCTCGATGCTCTTGATATCGGACTTGGAATTCGTCCAGAACTGACTGGTCAGGGTCTTGGATCTCTCATAGCGATCGCTACAATCGATTATGCCAAACACTCGTTTTCTCCTCAACGTCTTCGCGTCACAATTGCAGCGTTCAACTTTAGAGCCTTGAAAGTCTGGCAAAACCTGGAATTTATGCCTGTCCAGACGTTTCGCAAGCAAAACGGGGGCAATGAGTACCTTGTTCTTATACGTAATACGTAAGTTCAAACATGAAAATTGACTACCCTTCAGATCCCCGACTTCTCTAAGAAGTCGGGGATCTTGTTTTTCAATATATAGTGCGTTAACGCATATAACGCACCATACTATTGTGATTTTTAATTTTTTAATCAAGCAACCACATCGGGGAGGAATTGTCAACAGAATCTTCAGGCTTCTTGATAGGCTGTCTTTCTGGTAGGTGGTATGATTTTCTATAGCTGAGCGAGCTTTTTATTGATTGTGACGATTGACTGTTGTCCTTTTTCGGTTGTAATGATTGAGTGTTGTCCTTTCTCGGTTGTAATGATTGAGTGTTTTCTTTTCTCGGTTGTAATGATTGAGTGTTTTCTTTTCTCGGTTGTAATGATTGAGTGTTTTCTCTTTTCGGTTGTAATGATTGAGTGTTTTCCTTTTTCGGTTCTAATGTACTGATTGTTTCTGTCAGCTTGGAATTAGCGTCTGCTAGGTGCACGGCTGCCTGTTTTGCATCTTTCAGCTCTGTTTTCAGCTTTGCTGTTAATTCTTTTTGCTCAGATAATGCTGATTGCAAATCAATAATTTGCTGCTGAAAAGAAACTTGTTTTTGCTGTGCTTTGTCCAAAGCTTCTTTCAACTCTTTGGCAAGAGAAGCTTCTTTTTGGTGTGTTTTTTCAAAAGTTTCTTTCCACTCTTTGACAAGAGAAGTTTCTTTTTGTTGTGCTTTTTCTAAAGCTTCTTTCAACTCTTTGACAGTTGCTTCTAACTCAGCTTTTGTTGGGGTTGTACGCCGAGACGTTGTTGTCTCAGCAGCTTGTAGTGGTTCCTCTAATTGAGCAGAATCCTCTTCTTCCCCGGTATCATTATCCGAGGAGGTGGAGGGACTATCATCAGAGATAGCAACAACATCGATAGTAGGTTCACCTTCTGGTGGTGAAAATTTTTGTGCTTCTTCTTGTAATAAGTCAGAAAGACGTTTCTTAGCCATTATTCCCTCCAATCACGCTTTAGTTCTTCAGCTACGCGGCGGTAGTCTGACTCCGCCTCCCGTGCGTTCTTTCCTCGCCCTTGGGTAATTGGAACACCCTCAAGTGCAGCTCGTTCATGCGCTTTATAGGCGCGGATGAAGGCTTTACAAGCAGGAATTCCCATTTCCATAAGAGTATTTTGAGCTTCCAGCACTTCCCCCAAACTCCGCGTATCCACTTTAGTAAGCAGAACCCGATGAGGTTTCCCCACGGGAATGACTGCTTGCTGGACTGTCTCGATCAGGATAGCCAAATCCATTGGTGCACATGGTGTGGGCAAAACCAGATAATCTGCTCCAGCAACTACCGCCGCTAATGCTTCAGAGCGCAGCGCCGGAGGCGTATCTACTACTACTAAATCGTAACCTGTTATCCTTCGTAAATGACCTAAAAGTTTGGGGTCAGTTGATTGTGATAAATCAAATTTCATACTGTTCTGACTGCGACCAAACCACCAACTGGCAGAACCCTGAATATCTGCGTCGATTAAAAGAACCTTTTTTTGCTCTGCAAAAGTTGCAGCCAAATTGACTGCGGTCGTTGTTTTACCGACGCCTCCCTTACCGTTGAGGATAGCGATGATTTTTGGCACTGTTTGCTTCCGACGCTGCTTTCACAGAATATACCTCTTTATTTGCCTTTATTTGCCACTCCCTAGATAGGAATGGGCAATGGGGTATGCACCAATAGGGGAATACTTTTACCACCCTGACACTCCCACACCCTTTCCCCGAAAAGGTCACAATAGAATCGATAAGCGCTCAACGCTACAAATATCCTAAATATTTATGGAACCAACTAACAATCTGCCGGATGGACCTAAAATGCCAGTCTTCCTGCGGCGGATGAAATTAATTTTTCAGCCGTTGGAATATGTGGAAGATTTTGCCAAAGCCTTTGGTCACAGCTTTACCGTGTGGGGTGCAAAAGGTACTCCTACTGTGTACTTCAGCCATCCCCAAGCACTACAACAGATATTTAGTGCTGATTCTAGCCAGTTAGAAGTTGGCAGAGCAAATACAATTTTAAAATTTATGCTGGGGGCAAACTCCCTGCTTTTACTGGATGGCGATTCCCACCAACGTCAACGTCAACTATTAACCCCTCCCTTTCATGGCGACAGAATGCGGGCTTACGGTGAGACTATCCGCGAAATCACACAGCAGATCAGCGACGAGTGGAAGATTGGTAAGCCATTTCATATCCGTGCGCCAATGCAAGAAATCACCTTGCGCGTCATCTTGCGGGTGGTGTTTGGTTTAGATGAAGGACCCCGTTTGGAAAAAATTCGACAACTATTGAATTCACTGCTGGAGTCTATGGGTTCCCCTCTGGCGTCCGTCGGCTTATTTTTTCGATTTATACAAAAAGATTTCGGCGCGTGGAGTCCGTGGGGTCGGATGCTACGCCTGCTGCAACAAATTGATGAAATGATTTATGCGCTGATTCGGGAACGTCGCGCCCAATCTCATGAAAATCGGCAAGATATCCTCAGTTTAATGATGTCTGCTCGTTATGACGATGGTCAAGCGATGACTGATGAAGAGTTACGCGATGAGTTGATGACGCTGCTGACTGCGGGACATGAAACCACGGCTTCAGCATTGACATGGGCGTTTTACTGGGTTGACCATTACCCAGAGGTGCGCGACAAGTTGCTGAAAGAATTGGACACCCTAGGCGACAACCCAGATCCAAGTACTGTTGCTAGATTGCCTTACCTAACAGCAGTTTGCCAAGAAACCCTGCGAATATACCCGATGGCGATCAATGCTTTCCCTCGAATTGTGCGATCGCCTATTGAAATTATGGGCTATAAGTTGTCAGAGGGAACGATTATATTCCCCAGTATCTACTTGGCACATCACAGGGAAGAAACTTACCCACAATCAAAGCAGTTTAGACCAGAACGCTTTTTGGAAAGGCAATTTTCCCCATATGAGTATTTGCCCTTTGGTGGCGGAAATCGTCGTTGTATTGGGCTTGCCTTTGCCCAGTATGAAATGAAACTCGTTTTGGCAACCATTCTATCGCGATTTCAAGTCTCCCTGGTCAACAAGCGTCCCCTGCGTCCTGTGCGCCGTGGTCTTACCTTGGCATTACCAGCAGGCATACAGACGGTTGCAACGCCTGTACAGAAGCGTGCAAATACTCCTGTGCTTGTTTAGGCGATTAGGGTGGGCGATGCCCACTCTAATCTTCGCAATTTGCTAAGATTGGATTTACAAACATTTTGAGGTGATATTTATGCGAAAAATTTTAAATAAATTAAATAAAAATTTATGCATATTATTGCCCGTTCAAGAATTGCTGAGTTTTGGGAAAATCACCCTAACGCAGAAACCAGCCTAAGGCTATGGTACAAATTAGTATCGTTAGCACAATGGCAAAACTTTGTTGAGTTACGCCAAGTTTTCCCCTCAGCAAATCAAGTTAGTAATTTGACAGTTTTCAATATTGGCGGTAACAACTATCGGCTTATTGCCTTGGTAGATTATAAATATCAAAAAGTTTTTATCCGTCATGTCCTCACCCATGCAGAATACGATAAAGAGGACTGGAAAAATGACCCTTGGTACACCTAGCACTAACCCTTATATCGAGTTACTCACATCTTTTCCTCCTCGTCCAATCACTTCAGAAGAGGAATTGATTGCTACGCAGAAAGTCATTGATTCACTTATCGATAAAGGCGAATTAACACCAGATGAACAAGACTATCTCAATGTCTTAGGTACTCTCGTTCACGAGTACGAAGAAAAACATAAACTTATACCTGATATTTCTGGTGTAGAACTACTCAAAACTTTGATAGCTGAGCTTGGTTTGCGACAAAAAGATTTAGTTCCCATCTTCAAAACTGAATCTATAGTATCTGAAGTTATGAGCGGTCAACGCAATTTAACAGTGAACCATATTCGCCAATTGGCAGAGTTTTTTCACATTTCGCCTGCTGCATTTTTTGAGTCACGATGAGAGAGAAAATTTTACAAACAATTATCGCTGCATTACAACCCAAAGATTTTGTTTTAGCTTTATGGCAGGGGGGTTCAGCCGCGCACGGGTATACAGATGAGTGGTCTGATATTGATATTGTAGTGATTGTTGAGGACAATTTTGTTCAACAAACCTTTGATATCGTTGAGGAAGGTTTGCAAACAATTTCTGAAATTAGCTTTAAGTATAGAGTTCCTGAACCAACTTGGCATGGTCACTCACAATGCTTTTATCAGCTTGCGGGAGTGAGTCCTTTTTTAGCGATTGACTTTGCCGTAATGAAGCGTAGCAGTCGTAATGATTTTTTAGAGGTGGAACGACATGGAAATGCAGCGATCGCCTTCGATAAAGCAAATCTGGTTGTGCCAACACATTTAAATCAAGAAGAGCATTTTTCCAAAATGAAAGAAAGATTTCAGCAGTTACAAATGCTCTATAATTTTAAACAAATCTTTGTCAAAAAAGAAATAAATCGTGGGCATTTGGCACAGGCAATTGTCAACTATCAATCCCACACTCTGTCACCTTTAGTTGAACTACTGGGGATGATATACCGTCCCTACCGATACGATTTTATGAATTTGAAATATTTTTACCGAGATTTTCCGCCTGAAGTTGTAGCGCGTGTAGAACAGCTTTATTGTGTGACGGATTTGGCTGATTTGGCAAAGAAACAGCAACTTGCAGAAGAAATGTTTGCTGAAACTTTGCCGCGTGTGGAACAGGCGCTTCAGTTATTCAAACTACCCGAAGATTGCTAATGCTATCCATAACCCTCTTCTGTCACTCTCCGAAAATAAAAATTTTCAGGTAGCTTTTCTATCTATTTGGAAGAGAGGGCTTAAACTCATTCATAATGTTCACCAAATGTAAAAATGCGATGCTTAATTTTGGAATAGGAAACACCTCTAACCAAGGAGTCATTAAACACAAAAAGATTTTAGGCTGTATAATTAAGCGTAAGTTATTTAAGATATTTTTCCAGCCGGATTTACTGTGCCAGCAACGATGTAGACGGAACCTGTATACAACAGAAATCGCTTAAAAAGTATCACAGGCTACAAAAGTCCCGAATGCTCGCTTTTGTGGAGAAACTTTTCTATCTACTGAATGTAGGGTACTTCCCAGTCCGGAGGGTAAAATCAGGGTTTGAAGCTATGATTACACGATTTACCTGTTTCAGTATGAACAAAAAATGGGCGGTCAAGCGAATCACCGTTAACCTGGCATCAAATGAAGCCAAGAACCTTGAAAAGTATTGTGAACAGACTGGCAGACCAGCAACGGATGTGATTCGAGAACTTATTCGAGCCTTGCCAGTGACGAAGTAAAAGTAGATTTGCCAACCATTTAACCTTGGTTTATTCTCAAGATATAAGCATTAGAACTTGGTTTAATTGGAGGTGTTAAACTAACGAGTCTGGGCAATTTTTGGTGATGATTGAGAGGGATGAACAATTCAGTGATGGCGTGCTGCACCCACGCTAAGCGAGCGCAGCACGCCGAAAACAAGATGACGTGATAACCATGATTGGGTTGCACGATCAAGGCTGAGAGAATGTTTCTCAGGTTGGGCGACTATCCTTCTTATGTCGTCACTTTCGTCATAAAATAATCTCTAACCCTTGTTTTTAAATGTTTTCGCAACGATAGTATTTAAATGACAAATATCCAATCGTGATCGTCTAATCTATGATTATCGCTCTTTAATTACTATCGTCACAGTAAAATAAGACGCCTTGTCAAAATCTGCAACACCTTCTACTTGAGCTATGACCATTCTAGATTTTGGCTTTTCAGACCAAGTCTGAAAAGTCAGGTCACGGGCAACCCTTGAATAAGTTCCCGAATCACATCCGTTGGTGCTTTCCCTGTCTGTTCACAATACTTTTCAAGGTTCTCAGCTTCATCTGATGTCAAGTTTAAGGTAATGTCCTTGAGCGCCCTTGTTTTATTAAAGGTTGCAAAGCTAGAAAATCTATGTACGCTGGTTTGATTCATTAATTGATAGGTATGTATTTGCAAACTTTACTAGATCAAGATTGCCAATTTATAACTATCTTTACCAGTGAAAATCAGGATTTTAAAATTGAACTTAAGCTTGATGCCTCAAGGATATTACTGAAAAATTGATGTAGTATATTACTAGCATCATACTTAATGAATCAGCCATTACTTAGTACAACAAGCTTTCGGTTAAAGATATTATGTCAGTAATTCTCCAGAGACTAGATTGTCTGTTGAGCAAGTGGAGTTGACTTCCAAAAGAAGAGTGGATTGCCTAATGTGACTTTGAGCAGGGAATATTTTGGTATAAACTTCCTTTAATGCCTCTAATACATGAGATTATTTGTTTGTTATAGCTATCAAGTAATATATACAGCAACCTGCTTGATAATACCTTTCAATTAAAAGTGATTACGCGAACGGTAGATTAATAGATGACTTTACAGAATTGGAAACGCAAGCGTGGCGTTGCACTTACTACCAAGGGTTTGCAAAAAATTAAAGAAGCGAAGCGTAAGTCAGAAGCAAAGGAAAACTTTGGAAACAGGTACACTCTTGAAGAAATGAGCGCACGCTCTGGGTTATATTCCGCCACAATCTCGAAAGTACTGAATCGCGAAGGAGGGGTTGACAAACAGACTATTGAAAAGCTTTTTTCAGCTTTTTACTTAACATTAGAGAAAAATGACTATTTAAGCTCAAATAGTCATCTAGATTGGGGAGAAGCTATCTTTACATCAGTTTTTTATGGGCGTACAGAAGAACTTACTACGCTAAAGCAATGGATTCTCGATGAACACTGCCGATTAGTGGCACTATTGGGGATAGGAGGCATTGGTAAAACGGCGCTGTCTGTGAAGCTTGCCCAACAGATTCAGGACAACTTTGAGTATGTTATCTGGCGATCGCTACGAGAAGCTCCTCCTGTTAAAACTATTCTTGCTAACCTAATCCAAGTTCTATCTAACGAACAGGAAAGAGAAGGCAACTTACCAGAAAGCTTGAGTGATAGGGTATCGCGGCTACTATATTATTTGCAAAATCATCGTTGTCTAGTGATACTTGATAATACAGAATCACTTCTGCGCAGTGGTAGTCGAGCCGGACTTTATCGAGAAGGATATGAGGGGTATGCTGAGCTTTTTAGACGGGTAGGAGAAGCAACTCACCAAAGCAGCTTAGTCGTAACTAGTCGTGAAAAACCTAAAGAAGTGGCATTACTAGAAGGAAAAGCACTACCTGTTCGCTCATTACCACTAAATGGTTTAAAGGTAGTGGAAGGGCAAGAAATCTTAAAACTCAAAGGACTATCTGCGGCAGAGGATCAATGGAAAGTCATGATTGAACGCTATGCAGGCAATCCATTAGCCTTGAAGATAGTTGCCACAACAGTTCAAGATATCTTTGATGGTAATGTGACTGAGTTTTTGCAACAAAATACAGCTGTTTTTGGAGATATTCGCGATATTTTAGAGCAGCAATTTGAGCGCTTGTCAGATTTAGAAAAAAACCTAATGTACTGGCTAGCGATTAATCGTGAGTCGATGACACTCTCAGAATTGCGAGAAGATATTGTATCACCAGTACCACCAGCAAAATTACTGGAGGCTCTGGAATCTTTAGGAAGGCGATCGCTCATTGAAAAAACTGGATCACTTTTTACGCTCCAGCCTGTGGTCATGGAGTATGTGACTAGTAGATTGATAGAACACGTCTGTCAAGAGATTGCCACTCAAAATATTGATTTGTTCAAGTGTTATGCTCTGATGAAGGCAACTACGAAAGACTACATTAGGGACGCTCAAGTTCGCCTCATCCTCCAATCAGTTATAGATGGACTGTTGACTATATTTGGCAGCAAAAGACGCATTGAAAATCAGCTCGCTCAAATCTTAATCACATTACAAAAGACATCCCCGCTAGAACCAGGTTATACGGCTGGAAACATTCTCAATCTGCTTTTTAATCTGGAAACTGATCTGATGGGTTATGATTTTTCTTATTTGACCGTTTGGCAAGCAGACCTGCGTAGTGTCAATTTGCACAATGTAAATTTCAGCTACGCGAATCTAGCTAAGTGTGTTTTTGCTGAAACACTAGGCGGCATTCATTCAGTGGCATTTAGCCCAAATGGAAAATTCTTGGCTACCGGGGATACTCTTGGTGAGATTCGCCTATACCAGGTTGCAGATGGAAAACAACTGCTTGCGATTAAAGGTCACATGGGTTTTATATGGCCAATTACTTTTAGCCCAAATGGTGATATGCTTGCCAGTGGCGGTGATGACCAAACGGTAAAGCTGTGGGATACTAACAATGGGCAATGCCTCACAATTTTGCAGGGTCATAGTGGTGCGATATGGTCAGTCGCCTTTGCTTCTCCTATCGGAGACGCTGCGCGAACGCAACGCTGCGCGAACAGTTCACAAAGTATTATGCTTGCCAGTGGCAGCGAGGATCAAACTGTGAAGCTGTGGGATGCAAGGGATGGTAAGTGCCTCAAAACTTTGCAGGGACATACTAATCGGGTCACATCAGTTGTCTTTAGCCCGGATGGTCATATGCTTGCCAGTGGCAGTGATGACCAAACTGTGAAGCTGTGGGATGCAAGGGATGGTAAGTGCCTCAAAACTTTGCAGGTTGATAACACCGGGAGTCGAACAGTCGCCTTCAGCCCAGATGGTCAAACTCTGGTCAGTGGTTGTCATGACAAAACAGTGAGGCTATGGGATGTCGCTACCGATCAGTGCCTTCAGACTCTCCAAGGCCATAGTGACTGTGTAAATTCAGTGTCCTTCAGTTCTGATGGTAAAACACTGGCTACTAGCAGTGATGACCACACTGTGAAGCTATGGGATATCAATACTGGTTGTTGCTTTAAAACTATACAGGGTCATACTAGCAGGGTAACGTCAGTTGCCTTTAGTCCAGAAGGAACGAAACTGGCAAGTGGCAGTGAAGACCAAACGGTAATGCTTTGGAATGTCAACACTGGTGAATGCCTCAAGACATTACAAGGTTATTGTAATGGGGTCTGGTCGGTCACCTTCAGCCCAGACAGTCATATGCTTGCCAGTGGCAGTAATGACCAAAAGGTGAAGCTGTGGGATGCAAGGGATGGTAAGTGCCTCAAAACTTTGCACGGACATACTAATCGGGTTACATCAGTTGCCTTTAGCCCAGACAGTCATATACTTGCCAGTGGAAGTGAGGATCAAACAGTGAGGCTGTGGGATGCGACTACTGGCCAATGCCTCAAAACTTTGCACGGACATACTAATCGGGTCACATCAGTCGTCTTTAGCCCAGACGGTCAGATGCTTGCCAGTGGTTGTCATGACCAAACAGTAAGGCTGTGGGATATTAAAACCGGTCAATGCCTTAAGTCCTTGCAAGGGCACATGCATTGGGTATGGGCGATCGCCTTCAGCCCGGATGGTCATATGCTTGCCAGTGGCTGTCATGACAAAAAAATTAGGCTATGGGATGTCGCCACCGGTCAATGCCTCAAAACTTTGCACGGTCATACTGATTGGATATGGTCAGTTGCCTTCAGTCCCGATGGTCGAACGCTAGTGAGTGGTAGCACTGACCAAACAATAAGGCTGTGGGATGTCAGCACAGGTCAGCACATTGAAACTTTACAAGGACATACTAGCACCGTATACTCAGTTGCCTTTTTAGATGCTTGCACATTGGCAAGTGGCAGCGGCGATCAAAGCGTGAAACTTTGGGATATCAACACAAGCACCTGTATAAGAACTTTATCAGAACATTCCAAGCTAGTCTGGTCAATAGCCTTTAGTCCCGACGCTCAAACCCTAGTCAGTGGTAGTCAAGATGATACGATTAAGCTTTGGAATATTAACACAGGTAAGTGCGTGAAAACTCTTAAAAATTCTAACCTTTACGATGGCATGAACATCACTGGAGTGACGGGTTTAACTGAGGCTCAAAAAATTAGTCTGCAAGATTTAGGGGCAGTTCAGTTAGTTGGCTCATTAATAAATCTTGAATAAAAGCGTAAATTTCTGTATGAAGCTGCGCTTAGTTTATTATTTCACTTCCATTGCCTTCTCACCAATAGCGAGTATTTCAGCTAAAATCATTCGAGCGAGGAAAAGTTTGGGCTAAGAGTTTGCGAAAATGCCCTGACTTGGCGTTAGTAAATTATCTGGATCGTAACGCTGCTTTGCACTTACTAGATTTCCCCAAACCGGATGAAAATGCTGCTGCCAATCCTCTTTGGAGAAGGACAGGGCGTTTACAGGATATTGATAACCACCCAAATCACGATTTTGCTCAAAGAGTCTACGATTATCATTGAGCATTTTTGTAATTACAGAATCATCTGGTGGTACTGCTGTTCGTAATAGGGCAAACAGAAACACAACCTTCTGGTTCGGAACCCGGAAATTGGGTAGCCCGAAGCGTTCAGTTTTAACTGGATACAGGAGAATTGGGCCTTCACCTGTGTCAGCGAGGGTTAAGCTGGCAACGACTTCACCAACAAAACTGTTAACTGCACTACTTGGCACAAACAGGTTTAACCAAGGATGAGGATAAGACCAAACACCAATAGATTTGAGAAAGGCAACTGTAGGAGCTAAACGGTTGAGGAAGTCAAAGTAAGATTTATCCTCTATTTGTTCTGTACCGCGAGTATAATTTAACCCCGCAAGTAACAAACTGTTATTAGGTACAAAGGGAGGACTGTAAAAGCTAGCCGCTTCTAGGAGATAACGCCATCCACCAGCATTATTAGAAACTAACTGACCTTCTACATAGTTGAAGCGCTCATCATTTATGATTTCGCGTTGGTCACGAGTAAAGGTAGCTAAATCGTCATAATACAACTGAAACACACGGGCATTGGTAGTGGCAGGAATTAGCTTAACTGTTGCCTGTACAATAATTCCACATTGACCTAGCCCTGCTAGTACTGCTGTAAATAGATTGCGATTATATAACGGTGAACAAGTTTCGAGGTTACCTTCTCCAGTTACTACCTTCAGTTCTAAAACATTATCCACTTGCACACCGTAGCGATGAGTTGCACCACCAATACCTCCTACTGACAAAGTACCGCCGATAGAAAGTTCTATGTAATCGGTAAGAACAGGCGGTGTTAATCCCTGCACAAGCGTTTGTTGCAATAACTGACTCCATAACACTCCAGCATCAACAATCGCTCGGTCTGTACCGATGAAATGAATCTTGTTGAGCGTACTTAAATCAATGACGATGCCTGCTTCTACTTGTGACTGACTGTAAGTAGAGTGCCCCTGACCGCGTGGGGCAACCTTGAGCTTGTGAGTCCGAGCGAATTGAATAACTTGAACAATATCCTCAATTGAGCCTGGTTTAAGTACTGCTATCGGTTGACGATGCACGATATTACCAAAGTCAATACTGGCATCAGCAAGTGTCGCATTATCAGTGTAAAGTACTCCATCTAAGGGAGGTAAGCTTTCAAAAATAGATGTGGCACTGCTAGATGTTACCCAGGAACGAGTAGTTAAATCAAACCCAATAACAATTGCACTGGTAATCAAACCTTGTAAAACTGAGCGACGTAAAGTGTTTTGTCCCATAATTTTTACTTGGTAGTATAATCGTTGCTTTCTCAAGTAAACACACTGATAGTTTTTAGCGTTTACTGAACTAAATTTGAATTTCTACTCAGTGAAAGGTGTGATTTTATGGCACAGCCATAAAATCAAAAATATACAATCATTCTATGAAAAATACGGTTAAATATTATTAAGCTATTACTGAGGAAAAATCGCCTTTACTTCTAAAAAACACATTTTAAAACCTTTATATAGTATGGCTTTTAGAGATTTAAGGAAAATGTGTTTCTTTCATAAGCTGCTTTTTGCCGCTATAGCAATCCGTGCTGGAGTCGTGAGAATAAAAAAACCACTCCTGAGCCAAGAGCGCCAAGAAAAATAAAAGAAAATCTTACAAATGATTTAGGACTGCTATAGTTGGGCGCTCATATCTTGCACCTGGAAATGTGAATGTCAATTCCAAGACTTACGTGCTAAATCTCTTAGGCGTTCAATGTTTAGTAGAATAAGGTACAGCACCAATTGTGGAAATATAGTAAGGAGATGCGATTTCTGCGGCTTGTCCCCAATCAGGCTTCTTTGTAGAGGCGATTCCCCAAGGGGCACCTGGAGGAGGCAATCACCGTAGAAGTTGCGCCCAATGCGCCAAAACATAAGAAATAAGGGACAATACCAACCAAGAGGATTAGCAGGCTTTACAGCACGGGGTAAGTAAGATACCCATAATCGGAGATACTAAGCATAAGGAAGAAATAGCAGTAAGAAGGCAAAGAAGGAACAAGGACGTGGCACAATGAGCTCCAAAATCGTTAACCCTAAGTGAGTGCGATCGCCCGTAAGGGGAGTGCGATCCAGGCAATAGCTCTTGTTTGGAACCCCTAAAACCCTGGCTGTGAGGGGCTTTTTTGATTCTGTAAGTATATTTGCTGGGATAAGTTCAGCTTAGTCTTATACCCCATCTAAGATTCAGCCATCTATTGAGTTGAGTAACTCCTTGAGATATATATCAGGGAGTTTCATGCATAAGGAACGGTATTGGTTGTCTGGAAGTTCCTGTAGGTGTGATATGGCTTGGGAGTATAGCGCTACTACAAGATTGAGACAGTGCTGAATCGAGCCGCTATTCTTGAAAATACGCTGTAGTTCACTTTTTTTCTCAGCAGAGGGAACAGTTCCTATAGCATTAATAATTTCACTCCATTGCCATGAGTCTTTTGGTAAATGCTGTAGTGCATGGTTAACAACAATGGTTTTCTTGTTTGTTGTGATATCGGAGAAATTATCTTTGCCCGAATTTTCAGCCGTTACCATGAGATCAACAATATGATCAGCTATTTGATAAGCAGTACCAAAATCCATAGCATAGGCATTTAGAGCATCAATTTGGGCTTGCGTAGCGCCACTCATTATTGCACCTGAGGTTATTGCACCTGCCAAAAGTGGTCCTGTCATCAGCCGCGCAATACGCAGAATTTCTTTTTCATCTACAATTGAATCTGGAGATAAATCGGCAAGCTTTTGCTCCAGGAATAACCCTATAATTGTGTCGCGAGCTGATTGGTAGAAAATCTCCTTGAGTAGTAGGTTATCTGATGGAAGCAACCGAATTGGTTCCAGCTGAATAATACATGCGGACAAAAGTGCGGCAGCCTCTCCGTACTGGATTCTTGGTGTTGGAAGACCCGCACGCTCTTTTCCCGCATCTAAGATCACGCTATCATCTATAAGAACATAATTTGCAGTGATGATTTCATAAAGCATTGCTATGTTGTCAGCGTCTTCAGGTATTCCACCGACAATCCCACTTCCCCAATACGCTAAAGTTGCTCGCAACCTACGCCTACTATAAAACAATGCAAGGTTAAGTGGCTGATAGAGAGGATTTTCTTGATCGTAGTAATTCGTTAATAGAAAATTTACACGCTCACGGCAAGATTTCATTGAGTCTAAATCTAGCATAATGTCAAAGGTAAAATAGCAAAATCCAAGTTAGGAAGCCCACAGGAACAAGTTACCTTTTTTAATCGCTGAAACCCTTATGAATCAAGACTTATATCTTGAAAAATAGGTAATTCTTTTTTGCTTTGACTCGTTAAGGCAGGCAGAATACAACGGACTGTTGGATCACTTTGACCATTTGATCAAAGGTATGTCGTTGCACCCCAACCAGACATTTGAATTCCCGATTCGATAGCCGTTGGGTTTGCTCGTATTGCATAGGTGATTGGATTTAAGTAAAAGTTTATTTTTTTACCATAAAATAATTTTGCAAGAGGTCTAATAAAGTGTCAACCCAGCAAGAGAATAAATAAGCCCATTTCTACACTGAAAGTGTCCAGTTTGTCTATTAGTACACTGGACAAGTTCATAACTTAATTAGCTTTGAAGGCTATGATGCGGATTGTTCAGCATTCAACTGCTCGCTCAGAAGCTGTTCCAAATGTTCTAATAAAGTATTCACATCTTTGCCAACTCGTTCATAACAAGCTGGCGGTCCAATTTCTGGTTCAAAGTAAATTAACTTGATTTCGTCTTTGCCAATTCCTATCATGAGAACTTCCACTTCTGGTTTATAATGCTTTACAATCCCTAAAACTTCCTGAAGTTTGTTCTCAACACTGGTATTTAGTTTTTCTATAGCCTCTTTGGGACAATAAACAAAATGCGGCGTTGGCTGCAAATCAATGCCAATCGTACCGTTGCTATCACCATTTTCTAACCACAAACCCCAAGACAGCGCCGCCAATTCTTGTTGATGTTCTTTCACAAATTTATCCAACTGGCGACGCCACTTGTTATCTGGTGATTCAGGTTGCCTAGTAGAAAATATCATACCAATTTCAGATTTTAAATTTTTGATTGAACTGTGTATTTTATTATTAAAATAATAATCTCACGCAAAGACGCCAAGAAAAAGTTTGCGCCTTTGCTTTGAAATCCTATCTCAACCCCGACTGCACCCGCCACAGACTCGCATAAACTCCGTTTTTGTCCAACAATTCTTGATGCGTTCCCGACTCGACAAATTGTCCGTATTCCATGACATAGATGCGATCTGCATTGCGGATGGTGGAAAGACGGTGGGCGATCGCAATTGTTGTGCGATTTACAGTGATACGTTCTAAGGAGCGCTGAATGGCTGCCTCTGTCTCATTATCCACCGCTGAGGTTGCTTCATCTAAAATCAAAATTGGTGGATTCTTTAAGATGGCGCGAGCAATAGCAATCCGCTGTCGCTGTCCACCAGATAATTTTTGTCCCCGTTCACCTACAATTGTCTCATATCGCTGAGGCAGTCGCTCAATAAATTCATGTGCTTCAGCCACTTTAGCCGCCTTAATAATTTCATCATCTGAAGCATCAAAACTGCCATAGGCAATATTTTCTGCTACACTACCATGAAATAGGAATACATCCTGACTCACCAAACCAATGCAGCGGCGCAAATCCCGCAGATTTAACTGTTGTATATCAATGCCATCAAGAGTAATTGTTCCTGATTGCACTTCATACAATCGCAGTAGAAGTTTAACTAAAGTGCTTTTTCCAGAACCAGTAGAACCAACAATGGCAATTGTTTTACCCCCTGGAATATGCAAAGACAGATTTTTAACGACTGGCAACCTGTCTTGATAAGCAAAAGTGACATTTCTTAATTCCACCTCACCGCGTACTGTAGCAACAGGTAAATCTATCTCACCCGTATGAATAGCAATAGGAGTATCCAACAAATCCATCACTCTATTAGTAGAAGCCATTGCCCGTTGATACTGATCAAAAGTATCGCCTAATCTGGTTAAGGGCCAGAGTAACCGCTGAATTAAAAAGACTAATACACTATATGTACCCACAGACATTTTACCATTCACTGCTGCCATACCACCAAATAGCAGTAAGGCTGTGAACCCCACCAAAATTAACATCCGGATGAGGGGAATAAATGCTGCCGAAAGTTTAATTGCTCTAGTGTTACTGCGACGATATCCCTCACTTTCTTGTCCTAAACGCGAAATTTCGTAATCTTCGGAGGTGAAACTTTTAATAGTCGTAATACCACTCAAATTATTCGCCAGACGCGAGTTGAGAAGACCAACTTTTTCTCGGACATCAGCGTAGCGAGGTGCTAGTAAATCTTGAAAAACAAACGAACCCCAAAGAATAAAAGGTATCGGCAACATTGCCATCCAGGCAACACTAGGAGCCAAAATAAAGAAACCACCACCGATAATGACTACTGTTGTGACAACTTGGAGAATGTCGTTTGCTCCCGCATCTAAAAAACGTTCTAGTTGGTTGATGTCATCGCTGAGGATGGACATCAAACCGCCTGTACTGCGTTCTTCAAAATAGGCGAGTTCCAACTCCTGCAAATGTTTATAAGCATCCAGACGCAAATCATGCTGAATGTCCTGTGCCAAATTACGCCAAAGCCTTGCGTAAGCATATTCAAAAACCGATTCTAGTATCCAGATGATTACAGTCAGGAACGAAAGAATGAAAAATTGCCCAAAAATATCTTTCACTCCCAACTGAGCAATGATAGAATCTTGCTGCTTTACCACCACATCCACCGCAATGCCAATTAACGCGGGTGGAGCCAAGTCAAAAAATTTATTAAGGATAGAACAGATCGTCGCTTGCCAGATTTGTTTGCGATACTGGTGTCCGTAGTCAAACAGTCGCAGGAGGGGATGAGTTGATGGCGATATCTTGGGAGCATCACCTGCTACGCGTGTCTGTCTTCTCGATGCCCTATGAGATTTAAATACCTTAGCCACAGTTGTTTGTAGATGCGTGGATTAGAAATTTTACCACGAGCGCTAGTAGTAAAGTATCACTATTAAAAAGAGTTATCTGAAAACCAACAGGAGATAAAAAGTTGAAAAATCAGCAATTGGGGAATTGGCAAAGTGTAGTAGCAGCAATTGTAGCGGCAATCCTTGTTATCCTCAGCCTTAATTCCTTTATCATTATAAATCCAGGGCAAGCAGGAGTACTCAGTATCTTGGGTAAAGCCAGAGATGGAGCTTTAATAGAAGGTATCCACCTGATACCACCCTTTATCTCAGTAGTAGATGTATACGATTTGACAGTGCAAAAATTTGAAGTTCCAGCAGAGAGTTCAACCAAGGATTTGCAAACCTTAACTGCAAGATTTGCTATTAACTTTCGCATCGACCCTATACAAGTTGTTGATATAAGAAGAAAACAAGGAACTCTAGCAAATATTGTCAATAAAATTATTGCACCCCAAACCCAGGAATCATTTAAAATCGCAGCGGCTAAAAGAACAGTTGAGGAAGCAATTACCAGAAGAAGTGACTTAAAGGAAGACTTTGATATGGCTTTGGGGCAACGCTTAGATAAATATGGAATAATTGTACTAGATACCAGCGTGATTGACTTAACATTTTCTCCAGAATTTGCCAGAGCCGTTGAGGAAAAACAAATCGCTGAGCAAAGGGCACAAAGAGCCGTCTATGTAGCACAAGAAGCGGAACAAGAGGCTCAAGCAGAAATAAATCGCGCCAGGGGAAAAGCGGAAGCTCAAAGACTTTTAGCGGAGACTTTGAAAGCGCAAGGTGGACAATTGGTTCTGCAAAAGGAAGCAATTGAAGCCTGGAAGACTGGCGGCGCTCAAATGCCAAAAGTCCTCGTTATGAGTGGTGATACAAAAAGTGGTGTACCATTTCTCTTTAATGTAGGTAATATGCAAGATTAATCGCGAATTGAAATTTTATGTAGGGCGATCGCCTTACTCAAATGAAGAGGAAACATTAAGGAATAATAAAAGTATTTATGTCAAGCAATCATCAAAGCAATCTCACCATTCAAGAAGCGAAAAAAATTCTTAATAAATTCAACTGTATAGACATTCCACCCAAACTCAAGCCATCAGAGAAGACTTTAATTCGTCAGGCTTTAGTTTGGCTTGCCAGTATTTCAGACTATCAAATTTTAGGTATTTGTGCTGACACACCAGAGGAAGGAATACTAGCAATGAAAACATATTCCCATGCTTTCGGCTATGAACCTCCAAGCGATTTACCTGTGATTGAAGGTCCAGTTTACATCAAATTAAACGGCAAAAACGGTGTGTGCTATCTCGATTCTTACTCAGGTCATCATCGGGGTGTATTAGTCTCTTGCCAATCTTACTCTCCAGGAGGAATTAACGAAATGTACGGGCATCTACCCCTTGATTTATTTGTTTAAGTAGTAGGGTAGTAGATGGTAGGTGGTATTAAGCGTAAGGTGCGTTACACTTTGCTAACGCGCTACCTTATAGAGCAAGTTAGAACTTTTACAAACCGTACAAGGTAAGAGAGGACGCAAAGTGGAAATAGAAAAGTTCAGGTGAAAGTCATTAGTTGAAAGTCTTTGACTAATGACTTTCAACTAATGACTAATGACTAATGACTAATGACTACTAGCTAATCACTAAATTTTATGAGTCTCATTACCCTACAATCTGTTAAAAAAGATTTTGGTATCAAAGAAATATTAAAAGATGCCAGCTTGAGTTTGGATGCTACTGATAAAGTTGGCTTAATTGGTACTAACGGTTCTGGTAAGTCAACATTATTAAAAATGATGGCGGGACTAGAACCGATTGATCATGGTCAAATTTTAGCAAACTCAGGAGCGACAATTGTATACTTGCCTCAGCAGCCAGATTTAGACGAAAATCGTACAGTTTTAGAGCAAATATTCGCGGATGCTGGCGAACAGATGGCGTTGGTGCGTGAGTATGAGGAAATTTCTGATAAGTTAGCTCATGCACCAGAAGATAAGCAACTCATGACGCGTCTTTCTTCCCTAATGCAGCGCATGGACGCAATTGGTGCTTGGGAGGTGGAAACAAATGCCAAAATCATTCTTTCCCAGTTAGGAATTACAGACTTTAATGCTGTGATTGGGACTTTATCTGGTGGTTATCGCAAGCGCATTGCTTTAGCTACAGCTTTGCTGTCAGAACCAGATTTGTTGCTGATGGATGAACCGACAAACCATCTAGATGCTAATTCTGTTGAGTGGTTGCAAAGTTATTTAAATCGCTATCGTGGTGCAATCTTGCTAATCACTCACGATCGCTACTTTTTGGATAAGGTGACTAACCGCATTATCGAAATTGACCGAGGAGACATTTACACTTACGCAGGTAACTATTCATATTACTTAGAAAAGAAGGCTTTATCTGAAGAATCTGCCGTAAGCAGTCAACGGAAACATCAAGGTGTATTACGGCGCGAGTTGGAATGGCTAAAACGAGGACCAAAAGCCCGTAGTACCAAACAAAAAGCTAGAATTGATCGCATTCGCGATATGCAGGAAACTGAGTTTAAACAAGCTCAGGGTAAAGTTGATATTTCTACACCTACTCGTCGCATTGGTAAAAAAGTTATTGAACTGAATAACATATCCAAGGCTTATGACGGACGCACGTTAATTAAGGATTTTACCTACGAATTTAGCCCAGATGACCGCATTGGGATCATCGGGGGTAATGGTGCAGGTAAATCCACTTTATTAGATATGATCACTGGACGTGTTCAGCCAGATTCCGGGAGTGTGGAAATTGGTGGTACCATTCACATTGGTTATTTTAACCAGCATTCAGAAGAATTACAATCGGCGTTAAACGAAAATCAGCGCGTGATTGACTACATCAAAGAAGAAGGGGAGTTTGTCACAATTGCCGATGGAACTAGAATTACCGCATCCCAAATGTTGGAGCGTTTTCTGTTTCCTGGTAACCAACAGTATGCTCCAATTCATAAACTATCTGGTGGTGAAAAACGGCGTTTATTTTTGTTGCGCGTTCTTATGGGTACACCGAATGTCTTAATATTAGATGAACCGACCAATGATTTGGATGTACAGACATTGGCAGTGCTAGAGGATTATTTAGAAGATTTTTCAGGTTGTGTTATTGTCGTTTCTCACGATCGCTACTTTTTAGACCGCACTGTAGATACAATCTTTGCCTTTCAAGAAGGTGGCAATATTAAACAATATCCAGGCAATTATTCAGTGTATCTAGATTACAAGCAAGCAGAGGAAGCACAACAGCAGCAAATTAATAATACTAAAGAAAAGGCGAAAAATGTAGAGACACATACAGCATCTTTACCTAAAGAAAACGAAACTAAAAAACGGCGCGGGTTATCTAATTGGCAAAAGCGAGAATTTGAGCAGTTGGAAGGGAAAATTGCCCAAATGGAAGCCGAAAAAGCAGAAGCAGAGAAAGCAATGGCGAATGTTCCTCCTGGTAACTACACCCAAGTACAAAAACTTTACGAACAGGTGGAAACGCTTAAGGAAGCAATAGATGTGGCGACTGAGCGTTGGTTAGAATTGGCTGAGATTGAGTCTTAATCTCCACATTATTAGCGTGCTTGTAGCTGTTCTTACTGCTGTTCTAGCAGACAAAACTTGTAATTATCATTCTTATCATCAGGTTTACACTTTCGTTGAACTCTGACTAACACCCCAAGCTTATTATCGTCTTCGGGATTAACTTTGCGGTCATGCTGTGCATCAAATTGCACTTTTCCTGTAGCACCTTGTGTTGAAAAGTTAGGATCATTTAGGACATTGTATAAACCTGGGCGACTGGGATTATTCCCCTGTTTTTTCAGCGCTTCAACTATTGTCTGAGTTGCATCATACGCAGTAAGTGCTCCCCATCCTACGTATTGAGTTCCCCAAAGTTGTATAGATTCTTTCTTGAACGCTGGAGTAGTAACATCTACATGAGAAGGTACAGCGAGTACCACATTGTTAGCATTTCTAGCTTTATCGTCCAAGGGAAATATAGCATCATTGTACAGAGTATCTCCACCTAACAAAGGTTTTCTGCGATCAATTAACTGAATAGCCAATAACCCGTTGCTTGTAGCAGCTTCTTCTGCGCCAAGAGCTAACATCAAAAACTTTGCGTCTTGTGCCTGCTGCACACATTCATGTACTCTAAACTTGGATAAATCACAGGAAACAACGTTTCCTTGGGCAAACTTTTTCTCAAATGCCTCTTTAAGAGACTGACTATAAGAGGATGTTTGAGAATTGAAAAGAATAGCTCCTTTTCCAGAGCCAGGAATTGTCTGCACATACTTAAATAAATCGTCAGCTGCAACAGAGTCATTGGTAGCCGTACGGAAAACATATTCACTTAAATTAAACTTATAGCCAGAAGAGCTAGAATTAGACTGTCTGACAGCGGTACTTGTGGGAGAAACTGCAACAATTTTGCTTTCATAAACCTCTCCTGCTATCAGAGTGACATCACTGGTGTAATGACCAATAACCGCTAAAATATTACCATTAAAGTTTCTGTCACCCGGAATATTCTTCTGTGCAAGATGCTTAGCTACTCGTTTTGCTTTGCTGGAGTCATTGTCATCTCTGGCAATTATGACTTGCAACAATCGTCCTTGAATACCATTACTTTGATTATTCAAGTTTTTCTGAACGTGAGCAACCCCACGCAGGACATCTTCGGTAAGCTTTCTAAATTCATTGCTCTCGTTGAATGGAACAACGACTGCAATTGTCAGAGGGTTGCCTTTGATGTTAGCCTTGGCATTGTTTAAAAAGATTAGTGTTTCTGGATCAACAGAGCACTTAAGATTAGCTTGTTTAAATAGATTTATGGCAGTCTGAAAGTTATCCTTGGCAAGTTGAAAGTTTTGAGCACCAAAGGCTTGCATTCCACCTGTCTTTTTATTAAAAGCTTGTTGACAAAGTGTAGTGCTTGATTCAATACTTTGATTAATCAGAGATTCTTCTCCCCTGCTGAAGTAGTTCGGAGAAAGTGGTTGTTCTTGTGGAGATGGTGGAGGTGGTGGAAAAATTATTGACTGGATTTTTGGACTTGCAAGCGCGATCGCCAACCCTAAAAAAATTGCTCCCACAATCAAAACCCTCTTCTTCAAAAACTTCTTAAGTTGATTGAAAAAGGACGAAGGCTCTCTGAAAGTAGGTATCTGCGATAACCATGGTGGAACCAATTTGCTGATTGGGCTGATAACTAATTGCCGGTGCTGTTTAGTAGAGCGACTACTTGAATGCTCCTGTTCTGGAGGTTGAAATTCTTCCTGAGAAAGAGCGGTAATTACGTCTTTAGCATGCTGAAACCGTTGTTCTGGCTCAGGCAACAGCATTCGGTCTAAAATGCCTGCAAAATTGTCGCTTACGTTGGCATATTGTCTCCAATTCCACCTATCCTCATGACGAAGCTTTTCTGGCTTTCTACCTGTTAGCAAACAAACGCAAGTTGCAGCTAGAGAGTACAAATCTGATGAAAAAGATACTGCTTTACCAGCTTGCTGCTCTGGTGGTGCAAAATACTTAGTTCCAATTACGGCTGATTGTTCGGTAGGGACTCCTGCAACTACTACCTGCTTAACTGCACCAAAATCTATCAGATATAACCTCCCATCCGCCTCACAGCGCATGATGTTGGAAGGTTTGATATCCCTGTGTATGACTCCTTCACTGTGAACATACTTTAGTACTTCTAAGAGTTGATGCAGAATTTCTAAAACTTCATCCTCTGAAAATTGCCTTCTTTGACTTAGCTCCTGAGCCAAATTCTGACCTTTGATGTAGTCCTGCATTAAGTAAAAAAACTTCTGCCGATTATCTGAACCCTGAAGAAATTGGTCTTGTAAATTAGGGGGAGCTTCGACTACAGCAAATTCTAGTGCTCGCGGGATTTGTGAGTGGTTAAGTCTATGTAAAACGTTTGCCTCGCGCTCAAACAGCCTTTGTATCACATCAAGCTGTAACTTTTTATGAGTAACTCTAGGGTGCAACTGCTTGATTACACACAGCGAATTATGTTTCTTAAGATCCTCTGCGATGAATGTCCTACCAAATCCACCTTGTTCTTCATCTGGGACTAATAACCTTTTTGGCAAGAAACGCCCTTCCACAATTAAGGGCATTCCACAGTTAATGCAATGTAGTTGTCTAACAGGTCTGCCAGCGAGACGTTCCTCAGAAATTTGAGTTATGGGGTCTTGGCAGTTTGGGCGAGTGCAGTAAATTTCGATGGAAGGAGAGCTGTTATCCATTGGTAAACCTTTATAGTTACTCTCTCTGTAGATAGAAATACGATTATAAAAAGTCTAATTATAGAAAATAGACTTATCCACCAATTAACCTAGAAGCCTTATAAATTAGGGGGTTAAAACCTAATTTTCCGATATGTTTAATACTTAGTTTACATATCTTCGCCATCATCGCCCACCAGCCTCAGCAGATGCTCAATTTTATCGATACCTAAGGGTGAAGGTGGAGTATGTACCTTATCTTGTGGCTCAATGTATAGAAAAACACGGCTATCTTTCTAACAACTTCTCCAGAGTCACCTCTATTTGCTGTAGCAGGTCACGGATGAAAATGGAGTTTTCCGCCCGTTGAAAAGTCCGAAAATATCTGAGGGGCAAAAAGTCAAACTTACGGTGGAAACAACTTTAGTGTCAAGTCCAGATGATATGCTTAAACTAGCTGCTCAGGTATATTAAGGCTTATCTGCAGAAGAAATTGATGAAATTGAGAAAATTGCATGATGGCTGCAAGCTGCAAACAACTTCTACAAAACCATGCTCAAGCTTGGCACGAAGCTACCGTACATCCCTTCCTTGAACAGTGCAAATTAGGCACCATTCAGCCCCAGCAATTTAACACATGGCTGGTGCAAGATTATCTGTTCGTTGTCGATTTTACACGGTTGGTGGGACGGGCGTTGGCAAGCGCACCTCCACATCATTTTGATGTCATTTTGGGGGGACTGACAGCACTCAAAGATGAACTCAATTGGTTTAAGGAAAAAGCAGCCCAACGTCAGCTTAATCTCGATACAGCAAAACAACCAACCTGCATAGAATATTGTGAATATATGCAGAGCCTTGCTATAATGCCCTATCCAGTGCAAGCAAGTACATTTTGGGCAATTGAATTTGCCTACAATCAAGGTTGGCAGTTACCTGGAGTGATGCCTGAACCGTACAATGAATTTGCAGACAGATGGGGAAATCGCGGTTTTACTGAATACGTGAAATTTTTGGAACATCAAGCTGATGAGGTGTTGGAAACGGCATCAGCAACTGTTCAACAGCAAGCTGAAGAGGCTTTTTTAAGGGTAGCAAAATTCGAGAAAGATTTTTGGCAAATGGCTTTTCATGCAGCACAGTAGAAAGAAAGCTGAATTTACTATTGTTTACGGTTCATACCTAATAATTGCCTGTCGCGACAATAGAGAATTTGCACAATCAACATTACCTGTCCAGTCTTTACAGGGTTTTCTCACTTTTGAAAGACCTTGGACAATGCGAACACGAAAGCCATATTCTGTGGGATAAACCTCATACATAAATGGTTTATTACCCTTAGCAATGAATGCAGCTGCTAGGGCTGGTGTCGTACAAATCATTGCTTTCTTATCTGGAGGTATATAATAATCTATAAAAAAATCACGATCTTCAGAATCATGAGTCCAACCACTACCTACCTCAGTTGTAGCCCAAAATAGACATCTAAAATCAGGTCTTATATGAGAATCTAACTCTTCTTGTTCGACAACTTTAGAAATAGCATGAGGATTATTTGCCTGTACTTTGCGTTGAACTTCCAATTCTTTAAGTACATAATCCATCTGTACAAATTTTACTCTGACAATCTTAGCTAAAAAACAGGTCAAGAACAGTGAAATAACCCCAAACAATATTGTTATTGTGAGTATAGGACCTTTAATTTTGTAAGCTAGAATTGTCTTTTTCATGCTTGTTTTAGTGAGAAAGGCTGTAACTGCCTAACTTTACAAATGGTACTTAGTATTATCCGGATTAAATTATTACATGGATGGCAACCTAGCCATTTTATAGCCAACTACCCGGCTGCTATGTCATGCAGACAGGCGATCGCGTTAAGCGTTGCAAAAGAGGGACTATAGCGGGGTTGCGTGAGTTATCACAACCTAAGGGATTTCCAAGAAATAAATTATCTATCTTGTGGGGTGGGCGTCCCCGCCCGCCCAGTTAATTATATAATCTGATAATTATGCAAAATACTTCTACTCAATATTTCCGTAGCAGCGCTATTCACTTTTTAGAACAAAGTCCTCAAGAACGTCTAGAAATTCTCAAGCAACTTGGTATAGCCCGCTATGATTTTTTAACCAAGATGTGCCTCAATGAAGCAAATATAGCTTGTGTCATGCGGTTTCTCCAAAATCCTAGTCAGCTAAAGTTCCCTAATTTAATAGGAGCAGATTTATCTGGCTTGATTTTAGATGAAGTTAACTTCATCCGTGGTAATTTATTAGGTGCAAATTTACGAGGAACCAGTTTAGTAAATGCAGACGTTATATTTGCCAATTTTAGCAACGCAGACTTGAGAAATGCAAATTTGACTGGTGCTACTCTTAATGAGACTATGTGGTTAAATACTCTTGTAGAGGAGTGCGAGTTTGGAGAAGGAGTTGGGTTGACAAAGAGTCAGCGTCAAGATTTACGACTTCGCGGCGGTAGGTTTAGTCTTTTAGGTGAGAATTAAATTAAATAACCACAGAGGCGCAGAGAACGCAGAGAGAAATAGAGGTTTTTGTTGTATATAAATTGGAATTAACAGATTAATGAGTGATTCGATTAAGCTGCCCCAAAAGTTGATGCTCTTAGGTTCAGGAGAACTCGGCAAAGAATTTGTTATTGCTGCTAAACGTCTTGGTAATTATGTGATTGCTGTTGATCGCTATGCGAATGCTCCGGCGATGCAAGTTGCTGATTGTTCAGAAGTGATTTCGATGCTGAGTGCTGATGATTTGGAAGCGGTTGTTAGCAAATATCAACCTGATTTTATTATACCAGAGATTGAAGCAATTAGAACAGAAAAACTTTTGGAATTTGAGCAGCGAGGAATGACAGTTATTCCAACTGCGGCGGCTACTAACTATACAATGAACCGGGATAGAATTAGGGAATTAGCACATCATGAGTTGGGCATCCGCACTGCTAAATATGGTTATGCGACAACTTTAGAAGAGTTGGTTGCTGTTTCTGATGAAGTTGGGTTTCCTAATGTCGTGAAACCTGTGATGTCATCTTCTGGCAAAGGGCAATCTGTAGTTAAAGAAAAGAACGAAGTTGAGAAGGCTTGGAATTATGCGATCGCCAATTCCAGAGGTGACAGTCAAAAGGTGATTGTCGAAGAATTTATCAATTTTGAAATTGAGATTACTTTACTGACAATTAAGCAGTGGAATGCACCGACAATTTTCTGTTCTCCTATTGGTCATCGCCAAGAAAGAGGAGATTATCAAGAATCTTGGCAACCAGCAAAAATTTCGGAAAAGATGATAGTGGAAGCGCAGGAAATATCTAAAAAAGTCACTGATGCATTGGGAGGAGCGGGAGTTTTTGGCGTAGAGTTTTTTATCACTAAAGACGAAGTGATTTTTTCCGAGCTTTCCCCCAGACCACATGATACGGGAATGGTGACATTAATCTCGCAAAATCTTAACGAATTTGAACTGCACTTAAGGGCTATTTTAGGCTTGCCGATTCCTCATATAGAACAGTTGGGTTTTTCCGCCAGTGCCGTCATTTTAGCCACGGAAAAATCAGATTCCATAGCATATACAGGTGTAGCCGAGGCGCTATCTGAAAAAGATGTGGACATTAAGCTATTTGGTAAACCTAATGCCCATCCTTATCGCCGAATGGGAGTCGCTTTGGCTAAAGGGAGTGATATTCAAGAAGCGAGGGAAAAGGCTACGAGAGCAGCGAGTAAAATCAAAATCATTAGTTAATAGTCAGTAGTCGGTGGTTAGCTAACTCAAGTAACTAATTTTAACCTCAGAAACTAAGTACTGGAGTTTAGACTAACACATGACAAAATGACCCAGCAGCACTGAGTTTACAAGTTACACATCTCAAACTTGAAAAACTTAAAGGTCAAGCCGACTTAGGTTGTTCTTTTTTCCGCTTAGTAGTACC